>JGI26252J51714_1000047_pt1 | contig 82978 bp, 76 predicted proteins | sample SaaInlLV_10m_DNA_4_FD_51714 | JGI IMG/M metagenome (IMG submission 51714)
ATTTTTCCTGATTCGAAACCTGTTTCAGAAAAAGAATTTAACGTGAGTGTTCGCGATTGCAACTACGAAGTTTTATTAGTTTCTCAGTTTACTTTGTATGCGAGTTGCAAAAAAGGAAATCGTCCTTCTTTTTCTGACGCAATGAAACCACAAGACGCAGAGGTTTTATATTCTGCTTTTGTAAAAAAGTTTAAAGAAACTTATTCAAAAGTTTTTGATGGCAAGTTTGGCGCTATGATGCAAGTTGAACTTGTTAACAATGGACCGGTTACGATTGTTTTTGAGAAATAATTTTTCTATTTCTTAATCCAAACTCAATTACTATTTTTAAGGTTCATACTTTTAGCCCGCTCGTCCTGAGCCTGTCGCAGGATGACTCTGGAAGAGGTACGGGCTCTTTAAACTTAACAACATTGGTTTTACACATGTCCGTTCGAAGAAACCCTTCGACAAGCTCAGGGCGAACGGAGTTTTTTTAATTTTTCACAGGAAATAAGACATTATTTAATTATCGAACTCTCATTAAATAAAAACTAGCGACTATTAATTATTCAACCGTGACAGACTTCGCCAAATTGCGTGGTTTATCAATCGGAAGACCAAGTTGTTTTGTTATATGATATATAAAAAATTGTAGAACTCCTGCAAATGCAAGCGGACAAAGTAATAAATCAACTTTGGGAACAACGAAAGCTGTATCTGCAAGTTTTATCAATTCATCTTGTCCTTCAAATGCAAAAACTACTAAATGTCCATTTCGCGCTGCAATCTCTTGCGCATTCGATACAATCTTTTGGTAAATAAGGTCATCTGATACAGAAAAAATAATAACCGGAGTATCTTTATCAACTAATGCAATTGGACCATGTTTTAATTCTCCAGCCGGATAGCATTGTGCAAAGCGATAAGATATTTCTTTTAATTTGAGACCACCTTCTAACGCTAGTGGATAACTAACATGCCGCCCTAAAAAAATAAATCTTTCATATTTTGAATATTTAGGTGCAAGTTTTGTCGATATTTCCCATTTATATTCTTCTATGGATGTTTCTAAAATTTCCGCCGCAACAAATAAATCATCTTCTGATTTTTTCATGTCTTGAGAATTTATTATTTCTTTTTCAAGCGCAACTCGATGCGCAAGCCAATACAAAGAGGCTAATTGGCACGTAAACGCTTTTGTAGAAGCAACTGCTATTTCTGGGCCAGCTTGCATTAATAAAAATCCATCTGCTTCACGAACCATAGTACTCGATGGCGAATTTGTTAACGCGACAGTAGGAATGTTGTTAGATTTTATACGACGCATCGCTTCAAGCGTATCAGCAGTTTCTCCAGACTGAGAAACAAGAATAAATAAACTATCCTCTGGTGGGAAAAAAGGCCGATAAGAAAATTCGGATGCAAGATGTACATGAGAAGGAATTTTGCATATTTCTTCAAAATAAAACTGCGCAATTCTACATGCATGCCAAGATGTTCCTGCAGCAACCATATGCACACTTTTTAATGCCTTTGCTTTGTCTTCAGATATTCCTAATTGTCCCCAAATATCACTAGAATATTCTGTAGTTACAAGAAAATTATCCGAATCCAAAACAGAAGAACCACGTTGTCCTACAGTAACTGTATTACCTATTGTTTTATAAAAAGAAATTGTTCTATCAATAGCTTTTTTTTGCTCATAAATTTCTTTAAGCATAAAGTGTTCGAACCCGTGTTTTGTTGCAACATTAAATTTAACATCAAGTTTTTGAGAAACAACAGGCAGAGAATTACCGTCAAAGTCATATAATTCAATAGAATCTTTTTTCAAAAGTGCAAAACTTTTGTCTGGAAGAAACAGGACTTTATCCGTTCTGTCTGAAAAAGCTATTGGGTCTGAAGCAGTAAACATTTCATCTTTGCCAATTCCAATTGCAAGCGGAGATTTATATCTAACTAAAATCAATTGTTCTGGATCTTCTTCCATCAAGAAAACTAATGCGTAAACTCCATTCAATTGTTTAACTAATTCAATAACAGCTTCTTTAGAATCTTTTTTTGATTTTACAATTTCTTCAAACAAGTGAACGACAACTTCAGAATCTGTTTCGGAATAAAAAGCATGTCCATCCAAAAGTAACTTTTCTCTTATTTTGGAATAACTTTCTATTATTCCGTTATGAATAAGCGCAATATTCTTATTACAGCTAAAGTGAGGATGCGCATTATTATCATCGGCAGAACCATGAGTTGCCCAACGAGTATGTCCAAAACCAATAAAACCATCATGATGAAATTCTTTTAGTTCTTTTTTAAAAAAAGAAATGTCCCCTGTTTTTTTTGCATAGCTTAAACGTTTATGATTAGCATCAATACATGCAAATCCAGCCGAATCATATCCACGATACTCTAATCTGGAAAGCCCCTCAAGAATAAATGCCTTACACTTTTTATTGCCAATATATCCTACAATTCCACACATAAGCTAAGCGCACCCTCCTTATTAATAAATATGTATTCAATAAATAAGCCCTAACAATAATAGGGCTTATTTGGAAAAAACAATTTTCGGTTCACTAAATATGACATAAAACACTAACTCTAAATATATACTAATTAACGTTTTACGAATTGGAATTTTGCTCGAGCACCCTTTTGTCCGTATTTTTTACGTTCTTTAACTCGAGAATCAACAGTTAAAAGACCTTTTACTTTAAAAACTTTTCGCAAGCTCTCATCTGTCGTAAGAAGCGCACGAGAAAGACCTAAACGAATGGCCCCTGCTTGAGAAATCTCTCCTCCGCCTTTTACATTTACAGAAACATCAAATTTGCCATCTAGTCTAGAAATAGAAAACGGAATAACTATATCCTTGCGAGCTAACTCCGTACAAAAATATTTGTTACTATCACGACCATTTACAACAAACTCACCTTTTCCTGGTTTTATCCAAACCCTGGCAACCGCAGATTTGCGACGACCAACACCATGGAAATTGGTCAACTTAACAGTTTTGACTGATTTGCGTGCTTCTTCCATATACCTTATTACCTATATTAAAAAGCCTAAATACAACATTTCTACAAGAAATTAACACTAATTTATATATTTTAGAAACTTTTATATTTCAAACATATGAAACAATGCTACTAGACATATGATGTTTTGTCAAAAATCAAGACCTAATGGAGCCGGTGATCGGAGTTGAACCGACGACCTACTGATTACGAATCAGTTGCTCTACCACTGAGCTACACCGGCATAAATTTCAAGCAAAAGCTTTTTCACGCCTCAAAAGCCTCTTGACACAAAATACAACGAGCTGCATATGGATAATATTCCAATCTAGATTCGGAAATATGTTCCTCACAATCAATACAAATACCATACTCTCCTTTTTCTATACGCTCAAGAGCCTCATCAATAAGTTTAAGCTCCCCTATCTCCGCATCCTGCAAGGACGACTGAATTTTTTCCATCGACAATGATAAGGCCTGATCACCAGTATCCATAACCTGATTATCAAAAGCATTTTCATTAGAAACGGCCTCAATTTGCTTTGATAACTCTTCTCTTCTACTTAATAATTTCTCTTTAATCTTTTCAAAAAATAGTTTTCTTTTTTTCACCACCAACTCTCCTTTTTTCTCTCAGATTTTTAAAAAAATCCTTCAACATAAAATGACACCTATATTCCAATATGCCATCGGTTATTATCAAATCTTTATTGTAAAGTGGAAGAGTTTTGTTACTTCCATACCCAAAACCGAACAGAGAAGATTTCACCCCAAAAGCAACCCCCTTCATTCTACTCAATTGAATAAGCCCAAAACACATAAGGCAAGGCTCTAATGTAACATACATCCAACAATTATCGAGACGCCAATCCCCTCTTTTTTTACACGCTTTTTGAATAGCTAAAACCTCCGCGTGTGCAGTTTGGCATCCAAATTTCTCTACCTTATTATACGCGCGAGATAAAACCACTCCATTCTCGTCAATAATAACTGCTCCGACTGGAACCTCATTGTGCCTAAATGCAATTTTCGCTTGCGCCAACGCTTTTTTCATAAATTGCTCATGTAGGCTATTTTTTTTCAAAACGCAAAACCCTTTCAAATTAGCTATTTTTTGTTCAAAAAATATAAACAGAATGATAATTATAAAGCAATTGTTGGCGAAACGCTACAAAGAAAACTTCTTTAAAAAAAGGTCTTAATAATCCATTTTTTTTTGCTATACAAGTAGTCTTTCTATATAATAGATACACTAAATATAAATTGTATCGTAAAAATATTCATTCCAATAAAAATATTGTAAGGGGTTATATGGGCAAACCCAAAAAAGATGGCTTTACTGATCAATCCAAAACGTATGATGCTAAATCTATTAAAGTTTTAGAAGGGTTAGAGGCTGTCCGCAAACGTCCAGCTATGTATATTGGCTCAACAAATATTGATGGTCTTCATCACCTTGTTTACGAAACAGTAGATAACTCTGTTGATGAAGCGCTCGCTGGTCATTGTAATCATATTACCATTATTTTACATTCAGATGGATCATGTTCTGTACAAGATAACGGAAGAGGAATTCCTGTCGGAATTCATCCAACAGAAAAAATTTCTGCAACTGAAGTCGTGTTAACAAAACTTCACGCAGGTGGAAAATTCAGTAAAGATTCATACAAGTATTCTGGTGGATTACATGGTGTCGGAATATCGGTTGTAAACGCACTTTCTTCTTCTCTCAACGTAAGAATATGCAAAGACGGAAAAATTCACGAACAATCATACAAAACAGGAAAACCTGTTTCTCCATTAAAAGAAACAGCCGATACAAAAGAAACCGGAACATATATTCGCTTTATCCCCGATGCAAAAATTTTTGAAGTAACGGAATTTAATTTTGACACACTTTCCGCTCGACTTAGAGAATTAGCATTTTTAAACAAAGGTCTCCGAATTGATATAGAAGATGAAACTTCAGAACAAGAACATTCTTTCTTTTTTGAGGGAGGAATTGTTTCCTTTGTTGAGCATATTAATTCTAAAAAAAATCCGCTCTTTCCAGAAGTCATCGCTTTGCATAAAGATGATGATACTTACATTATTGATTTTGCGTGCCAATACAATGATGGTTATTCAGAACAAATGTACAGTTTTGTAAATAACATCCGAACAATTGAAGGCGGAACACACGAATCCGGACTTAAATCCGCTCTCACAAAAGTAAGTAATCGTTTTGCTCAAAATTTGAATTTATTAAAAGATGGAAATCTTTCCAGCGATGACGTTCGCGAAGGTTTAGTTTGCGTTTTAAGCATCAAAGTACCCGAACCACAATTTGAGGGGCAAACAAAAACAAAATTAGGCAATAGTGAAGTAAAGGGAGTTGTTGATTCTGCTATATATGCTTTTTTGGATACATACTTTGAAGAAAATCCCTCAATTGCGAAAAAAATATTAAGTAAAGCAATGACCGCGCAACAAGCACGCGCAGCCGCAAGAAAAGCACGCGAACTAACACGACGCAAAACTGCATTTGAAAGTTCAATTTTACCAGGAAAACTTGCTGACTGTTCTGATACAGACCCAAGTAAAACCGAATTATACATAGTTGAAGGTGATTCTGCCGGAGGTAGTGCCAAACAAGGCCGCGACCGATTCACGCAAGCAATTTTGCCATTAAAAGGTAAAATTATAAACGTTGAAAAAGCACGTCTAGATAAAGTTCTTTCTAATAATGAAATAAAAGACTTAATAACAGCAATCGGCTCCGGTGTTGGCAACGAAGAATTCGATGCCGCAAAAACTAGATATCATAAAATCATAATTATGACTGATGCTGACGTTGACGGTGCACATATCAGAATTCTTTTACTAACGTTCTTTTTCAGGCACATGCTTCCACTAATTGAAAATGGATATTTATATGTCGCGCAACCACCACTTTATAAAGCAAAACTTGGCAAAACACAACGCTACCTAAAGGACGACACCGAATTAAAACAATTCTTATTTGATTGGGCAACATCAAATACGACATTTAAAATTGATAAACATATTTATGACGAAAAAGAATTTAAAATATTACTCCACGATCTTTTAAAGTATGACAAAGAAGTAACAAAAACCGCTAACAATCTTGAACTCCAAAAAACAAATTGTCATGAACTTATTGCTTTTCTTAATACCATTGAATGGGAACCAAAGAAATATGAAATGCAAGAAATCGTAGACAAGCTAAAAAACCATTTCCCTTTATATGAAATTTCAGGAATTCAAAATGAACGACTCGAAAGTGAAAATGCCATCGAAGGTGAAATACATGCAAAAGAAATTATCACATTTAAAGAATTAAAAAAGACATGGGACATTCCTGTAAAATTCTTTAAATCAAAGGAAACAGAAAAGCTCCTTCTAAAGTATATTCCAATTGCACAGCTAGATAAAACCGACTGGTCACTTACTATCAACAAAAAGGATATCTCCTTTGAAAACAAAGGAATCATTAATTTAGATTCAACGGTTGTAAAAGCAGGAAAATCATTAATGACAATTCAACGCTACAAAGGTCTTGGTGAAATGAATCCAGACCAACTTTGGGAAACGACAATGGATCCAAAAAACCGACAACTGCTTCAAGTTACTATTGAAGATGCAATGCAAGCTGATCAATGGTTTACATCGTTAATGGGTGATGATGTTACGGACAGAAAAAAGTATATTGAAAAGCATGCTCACTTTGTACAAAACTTAGACATATAAAAAATAAAAAATCAAAGGAGCAAAAAAGGATGCCATCACTGGCATCCTTTTTTATTTAAGATACAAAAAGCTATTGCGCTAAAAACGCATTAATCAATGATAATTTTGCAAGCTGAGGAGAAAAACCACGAGCTTGTAAATAAAACAATTGGTCTTTATTTAAGTTACTAATCGCTGCACCGTGCGAACAATTAGCTTTATTAGATTTTACTTCTAATTTTGGAACAGTAATAACTCTCGCGTTATCACTCAACAACAAATTTTTATTTATTTGTTTAGCTGTAACATTTTCTAAATTTCTTTCTACATACACAAGATTGTCACTTTTAAAAAGAGCCTGTGCATCAAGAACCCCTTTTATGCAAACACTACTTTGCGTATCGCTCGCCATATGTTTTTGAATTGTTTTAAAAGAAAAACTTCTTTTTTGTCTTCCAAAACAATTACCGTTAACCTGAGCGCACGCACCAGATTCTTGCAAGGTAAACTTCAATGTTTTGTCTACACCAAGAATTGGACAGTTACAATGTCGTTCACATTCTTGATAACAATAAGAAACATTCTTAACCATAGAAAAAGAAAAATTCAAAACACTTTTTTCTTTCAAAATAAAATTTACATCAGAGCGTAAAATTCCAAAATCGGTCAGGTCGTCCACCATGTTGATTGTAATTTGTGCGGGAATGGTTATGGTGCAGGTGACGGAGGTGATGCTTGCAAGGTTTATTTTTTGTTGTTTTACTATTTCAGATAAATAAATTTTCATCCCGTCCCTCGATACACTCGCTTCGCGAGCACTCGGGATGAAAAAAGCTTTCTTAGAACAATCATAATTAAATGTTAAACAAACATCCCGCTTCACGCATTTATTAGTTTTCATTGCCACCCTCCATTTCCATCTCAATAAGTCTGTTCATTTCTATTGCATATTCGAATGGAAGTTCTTTTACAAATGGTTCTATAAAACCATTAATAACTAATGCTTGCGCATCTTTTTGCGTTAAACCTCTGCTCATTAAATAAAAAAGTTTTGATTCTTCAATTGAACAAACGCGAGCTTCGTGTCCAACATTTGTATCTGATTCATTCACATCGATATATGGATACGCATCGGCCTGCGACTCTTTATCTAAAATTAATGAATCGCATTGCACAAATGATTTACAATTTTTTGCACCGTGCAAAACTTTAACTTTCCCGCGATAACTTACGCGCCCACCATTTTTACTTATCGATTTTGAAATAATCTTTGAGCTTGTATTCGACGCGCAATGAATTGCTTTCGCGCCAGAATCTTGAATTTGATTTTTACTACTTGCCATCGCAACAGAAACTATTTCTGCTTTTGCGCCTGGCTCTTTTAAAATAACGCACGGATATTTCATTGTTATTCCGCTGCCTAAATTTCCGTCAATCCATTCGATTAAAGAATCTTTATGCGCAACCGCACGCTTTGTTACTAAGTTATAAACATTTTTTGACCAGTTCTGAATTGTTGAATAACGAACGCGCGCACCTTTTTTTGCAACGACTTCTACAACTGCCGCGTGCAAAGAATTTTGTGAATGTGTTGCGGCAGTACAACCCTCAACATAATGAACTGAACTGTTTTCGTCCGCAATAATCAAAGTTCTTTCAAATTGACCTAATTGTTCAGACTGCATTCTGAAATACGTTTGTAACGGAACGGTAACGTGAACATTTTTCGGAATATAAATAAAACTTCCACCGCTCCACGCAGCACCATTTAACGCAGAAAACTTATTGTCATCACTCGCAACAACCGTGCCAAAATATTTTTTAAAAAGTTTTGGATGTTTTTGTAATGCAGAATCGGTATCAAGAAAAATAACACCTTTGTCTTCCCACTCTTTTTTTAAATTGTGGTAGACAACTTCAGATTCGTACTGTGCCCCGGTTCCACCAAAATAAAGTTCTTCGTTTTCAGGAACACCCAAATCTTCAAAAGTTTTTTTTATATCACGCGGAACATCTTCCCACGACTTTTCTTGTTTTTCGAACGGCTTTATATAGTAATGAATTTCATCAAGATTAATATGTTTTAAATCTGGTCCCCAAGATTGCAACGAAATTGATGCAAACTGTTTTAAAGAATCAAGACGATACGAAAGCATCCACGCAGGTTCGTTTTTTTGCGCAGAAATTTCGCGAACGACTTTTTCACTTAAGCCTCGCGTTGCTTTATAAACATGACATTCGTTGCACGATTTCTTACAACCCATTTTTAACACATACCTTTTTAAAAATTTTGTTAATCGAACGGACCTCATAAAGATATCAAATAGATACAAAAATAGAAATTCCCCTTTTAAAACAAGCATAAAGGCTGCTTTTGCTTTACAAACTGACAAAAAACACATACTCTCAGAAAACGATATCGAACAAATACAACCAATGTATTCCTTAACTGGAATATAACTTTAGAAGGACCAAATTATGGCAATAATCGGAAAATTCTTTAACAATATCGGGATAGGATTCAAAAAAACACACTCTCTTACAAAATTTGTATGGCAAAACAAAGTACTCTTGATACCGATGTTGATAGTTTTAGGATCAGCATTATTTTTTACTCCTGTTCATTTTCTTAAGGTTAGCAATGGAATTAAGGCACTAGCACCATTTTTACAATTAGCATGTTCGTATTTAGCAATGGTAACATTCATTATTTGTGCTAAAAAAATATTCGCTCATGAAAAAATCACGGTTGCTAAGGTAGTAAAAGAAACAGTGCGCGTAGCAAAAACTTCTTCTTTTTGGATAACTATTTTTGTTTTGTATATATTTACGATGATCGGGTTGAATATAAAAAGTAATATGTTTTCTTTTATTGGATCAACCGCCGGTACAATGCTAGCATTCAGCATTTTAACACACATTGTTTATGAAAAAATGAATATGAAAAAATGTTGGTTGTTTATAAAACAATATTTCACCCAAACGCTAGGTACGTATTTATATTTTGGTGCTACATTACTAGTGCTCGTAACAATACCTGTTCTCTTTATGATTTGTTGGAAAGTACTTCTTGGAATCATTCCTAATCTTAGTATTATTACAAATCCTAAAGTAGTTAAAATTGTAATGCTTTCATCCTTTGGAATAGTAGCGCTATCTGTATTCTTAATTATTGGTGCGGCATTTTACGCATTTTTTGCCAAAAACTACAAAGAATTTCTAGAGAAAAACTAAAAAAAGAAAGCCTAATCATGAATGTCGTTTTAAATTTCTTCAAAGATATTGGCACGGGATTTAAAAAAGGACATCAAAGTTTAAAGATTGTTTTGAAAAACAAAAAATTAATTCTTCCCGTAATTTTGATAGCATTAACTGTTAATATTTTTATAATCATAAATTCCATGGCAAAACCCACGCCACACGTACAAATTCTTTTACAAATATTATCAACAATTTTAATTAGCTTTTTTATTCTCAATGCAATGTATTTTACTAAAAAACTAATAATCGATAATTATAAAATAAGAATTATAGAATCATTAAAAACGTCAATCAAAATTGCTAAAAAAAGTTTATTTTGGATTGTTACATTAATATTTACCGTAATCTCGGTTCTTTATTGTCTTAAATCAATATATCCAGTAAAAATGTTATCTCTAACAAAGGCTTTATCATTTTTCTCTATCGGAGCAATTACATTATACATTCTGACAATACTCTTAATTGGAATTTTTACAGCCTTAACATTTGAAAGCCAAAACACTTCATCAAAAATTATTTTTAATAAAGGACTAATATTTGCTAAAAAAATAATTTCTGAAACAATTGGTCTATATCTTTATATGATACTTCTAGTAATAATTATTAATTTTTCGTGTGGATTTATTGGTGGATTCATTAGAGGGTTTATTTCACAAATTATGCCATCAATTGTTCTAGATGGAACATTAGTTAAATCAATTGCCCGAATTATTCCAATAATCATCTTAACCTTTTGGGCATCAACATTTTATTGTTTTTTTGTAAAACGATATAAAGCAATCTCTAAGTAAAAAAACTTTACTTAACCTGCAACTTCAAAACATCCAACTGCTTTGTATCAACTTTTGACGGCGTTTGCATCATCAAGCAACTACCGCTCGTTGTTTTTGGAAACGCGATAACATCACGAATAGAATCGGTTTTTGCAATGGTCATAATAAGTCGGTCTAACCCAAGTGCAATTCCGCCATGAGGAGGAAAACCAAATTCCATAGCTTCGAGTAAAAATCCAAATTTTTCTTGAGCTTCTTTTTTTGCAATTCCCAAAAGATCAAACATTTTTGTTTGCATTTTTGGATCATGAATACGAATGGAACCACCGCCAAGTTCTTCGCCATTACAAACAAGGTCGTACGCCCGCGCAACCATATCTTTTGGATCAAGTCCTACTTCTCCTTCTTTTGGTTGAGTAAACGGATGATGCATTGCATAAAAACGTTTGTCTTCTTCGTTCCATTCAAGAAGTGGGAAATCTGTTACCCATAAAAATTCAAATTTGTTTTCATCAATTAAATTAAAAGATTTTGCTAATTCCAATCTCAAACGACCAAGGATTGTCCACGCATCTTTGTAGTTGTCTGCGACAATAAATAATGTGTCGCCCGCTTCTAATTCTGGGAACACTTTTTTTGCGATACTAAAGAAGTCTTTGGGGAGGAGTTTGGAGATTGTAGAGACCGTTCGTCCCTCGATACACTCGCTTGGCGAGCACTCGGGATGATCGGGTCTATTTGATTCAGGGCGAACGTATTTATTCTTAGCTGCATCCTCTCCTCCTGCAAAATGAATATAAAGCAACCCCTTTGCACCGCATCGTTCTTTTGCAACATCAACCCATTTATCGAGTTCAGAGCGAGAGAAATTTTGTTTTTTAAAACAAACCGCGCCAAGTTTACCACCGAAATCGATAACACTTTTTAAAAATTTAATCTCTGTATCTTTAAACAAAGAAGTCGCGTCATTGATTTCTAAATCAAAACGAACATCAGGTTTGTCTGTTCCATATTTCGCAAAAGCTTCTTTAAAAGTAATTGAAGGAAAAGTTTTTGGTAATTTGTATTTAAGTAAACCATTCCAAATTTCTTTTATTAAACTCTCTGTAATTTCCTGTACATCCTTTTCATCAACAAACGACATTTCCATATCAAGTTGCGTAAACTCTGGTTGACGATTTGCACGCAAAGCTTCATCGCGAAAACAACGCGCAATCTGAAAATATTTATCAAAACCAGAAGTCATTAAAAGTTGTTTGTAAATTTGTGGCGATTGCGGAAGTGCATAAAACGTTCCCGGCTGAATACTGGTAGGAACCAAAAAGTCTTGCGCGCCTTCCGGAGTACTTTTAGAAAGTATTGGTGTTTCCATTTCAAAAAACCCGCGATCGTTTAAAAACTTGCGCATTGCAAACGCAACATAATGACGAATTTTGAAATGCTTTTGCATTTTTTTACGACGCAAATCTAAATACCGGTACTTTAAACGCAAATCTTCTGTAACACTATCTGTATTTGCATCAATTTGAAACGGCGGAACTTTGGATTTACTAAATATTGTTAAATCAGAAACTTGAATTTCATAATTACCTGTTTCTAAATTTTTATTAGAAGATTTTCGTTCAACAACTAATCCTTTAATTCCGATTACAAATTCTGAACGAAGTTTTTCGGCTAGCAAAAATAATTTTTTATCTTTTTCTGGATCAAAGATAAGTTGTACAATCCCTTCCCGATCGCGAAGATCTATAAAAATCAGACCTCCCAAATCTCGACGTTTTTGAACCCAACCAACAAGAGTTACTTCTTTATTTATGTATTTCTTATCAACTTGTCCGCAGTAACATGTTCTTTTCATTTTTTTATTCCTATGCGGTTTCATTACTTCAATAACACTATTCAATAATATCACAAAAAATACATAAAATAAGGCGCCCAAATTTGGGCGCCTTATTTATAAAAATTGAGTCACCCCGGCGATGCCGGGATGATAAGAAATAATTTTAGAATACGTACTTCAATCCAACCTTGCAAAAGAACGCCGTATCTGTACCTATACGATATCTTGAAGAATCAAGACTCGCCTTATCTGCAAGTTCTAATTTATCAAAAACATCACCTTGCATCGGTGCGCCTTTAATATCATTGTAATAAGAACCGGGAACAAATACTGCTATGTTAGTAAACAATGTTAAATCTTTAAGAAGATCGTAGCTCATGGTCCAATTTGCTTCTATTCCCAAAAAGTTACTCGCTGTTTCTGTTGTAGAAGCACATGTATTTAAAAGATCATATTTTGGAGAACGATAATCTTTCCAATAGAAAAGCATGTTAGGATTTATGCTAAAATTATTTTTTGCAAATTTTGCAGGAGTCCATGTAGCACCAAATCCTGCATAATGAATATCACTAAATCCTGCATCTTCTTCTGCTGCTTCGGATGTACCTTCTTTTAATGTTAACGGACGTTTTACTGATCGTTCATCAAGCATAATTATACTAGTAACACGTTTACCTGCATAAAACGTTCCCATTCCAACAAAGCCTTTATAACTTTTATCTATTTCTTCTGAATGAGGTTTTATATCACCTGATGCATAACCATAAGCAACGGCCAATTTAAGGTTTTTGTTTTTCAAAGTATAAGCAGCATCAACAACACCCATCCAACCACGATAATTATTTTTGTATGCAGGTCTAAAACGATTCAATGCATTTTGATAATTTGTACCACTTACAGCATAAACTGCACTGTTGGTGTAGCTACGACCTGTCGTAACAATAGAATCTGTAGAAGAAGTTACAGGAACTTTTGCTCCTGAATTAGTTCCGTCAGCAAAAGTTATATGGCTATAAACATTTCGCAACGAAGCAATTGTTTCAACGCCATACGTAATCATTTCTTGGCTAATTTCATTGCGGTCAATGTTGTATAAATATTCGCTGCCAAAGTTAAATGCAACTTCACCACCAAATTCAAATCTGTTTTTATTATATTCAGCACTTAAGCCGGCAATTCCCAAGCGACTTTTGCTATCCGCAGGTTTTTCTATTTGTTGATCGGAAGCATAATTATAAATAACATATGGTTCAACTTCTAATAAACCAAATTTATCCGTTTCAATTTTTCCAATTAAACGTGCAGAAAACAAATCACTATCTTTCCCAACTCCAGCCCAAGGAGTTGCTTCATTGCCAATATGGTTTTCTTTTACATGATTAAAAGTTTGTCCAAGCGATGAACTTTTTTCTTCTAATTTGGAATAATACAAATCATAAGAAAGTTTGTCTTTTAAAATAGAACCGGTAAGCAAAATACCTGGCGCCGAATAATCTAATGTGGCACTGTTATAAATTGCCAAGAAATCTTTTGTTGCACCATAAATACTGCCTAAAGAAATTTGACGGCCTACTGTGAATTTAAATAAACCAAGTTTAATAAAGTGTAAAGAATCACTATTATTGTCCAGCATTGAATTTAAAGAAACTTTTAACCAAGCATCCTTAACCCATGTTAACGGTTTTCCAACAGTATGCTTATGGCTGCCACATATATAATCACCAACTTTTACATCACTATTTTTTGTTCCCGTTGTCGCTCCAACATCTCCCCAAACTGTTTTAAAACGAACGTCTGTAGATAATTCAATTGCCTTATGCCCAAACTTTTTTTCACCGTAAGCAAAATTCAATCTAGTATCTAAAGTATGTTTGAAATAAGCAATTTCGTCAGGCAAATTGGAATTCAACATTACCGCATTTTTGTAAAACAAATGTTCATTTTTAAGTACACCACCAAATGTTAAAACTGAATCACCACGTTGAATAGTAAGCGGTTTTTTCTCACCAGGAATTATTGTATTCTTAACAACCTCTTCTTGTTTATCATCTTTATTTTCAAAATCAAAAAAGCCACCAGCGCAACTTGAACTTACAACCATTAAGGCACAAACAGCACCCGAGAGAAATCCCCTCTTCAACGTTTTCATAAAACTCCTTCTTGTAAAAAAACAAAAAACCATATCGTTAAAAACCTAAAATTCTAAAAAAATTACTACTCTTAATTGAAATTTGGTTATTCAGAATGATGTAAAAGATAAACTTGAACAAATGATCATGAAATTTTGCTGTTTTGTCAACATAAAATCATCAAATAGCAATCTTTTAAAAAAGATTATTTTATTAAGATTCTTCAGGAAACAATTTTAATAATTCGTAAATGCTTTTAAATCCGACAACAGAACGCTTTGTTTTGGTTTTTTGATGAGCTGAAACTAAAATATTTTCCATGCCAAATTTTTCTGCTTCTTTTATTCGCAAATCCCCGTGATTTACCGGTTTTACATGGCCTGTTAAATTTAGCTCTCCCAATGCAATAGATTTTTCCGGAATTGGTTTTTGAAAATAACTTGAAAGCAAAGCCAAAGCTATTCCTAAATCGATTGAACTTTCTTTTATCGTTAGCCCGCCACTAACTTTAAAAAAGATGTCTTGACTACTTAATTTCACATGAAGATATTTTTCTAAAATTGCAGCAATCAAACTAACACGTTTGTGATCAACTCCAGTTACAATTCTTTGCGGCATACCAAACTTTGATGTTACGCATAACGCCTGTAATTCTAATAAAATTGGTCGCACCCCTTCAACACAACATACAACAACAGAACCTGGAGCATTTACATTTTCACTAACCAAGTAATGGTTAATATCCACAACTTCACAAAGACCTTCCTCTTTCATTTCAAAAAAGCCAATTTCATTAATTGTTCCAAATCTATTTTTAACTGAACGTAAAATACGCGTATTCCACCTATCTTCGCCTTGTAAATAAAAAACACCATCGACCATATGTTCTAAAATTTTAGGTCCAGCAATGTGCCCTTCTTTTGTTATATGACCAGTTACAATAGTTGCAATACTGTTTTCCTTAGCAAAACGCATTAAACGAAATCCTGCTTCGCGCAATTGACTAATTGTTCCAGGAATACTTGTCGATTCTTCTGACAAATAACAATTTTGAATTGAATCAATAATTACAATATCGGGTTTTTCTTTTTTTCCTGTTTCAATAATTGCATCCAAACTTGCTTGGTCTGAAAAAAATAAATTTTCACTTCCGATATTCAAACGATTCGAACGATTTTTCACTTGTTGCAAAGATTCTTCTGAAGAAAAATACAAAACCTTACATTGTTTTTTTGCTAAATGAGCAGCAACTTGTAAAAGCAATGTCGATTTTCCAATGCCAGGATCACCTGTCAAAATAAGAAACGAACCGGCAAGAATGCCACCACCCAAAACTCGATCCCATTCGTTAATTCCAGAAAGCATTCTTGTTTTATTTTCTTCAGGAATTGAATCAAGTTGAAATAACGCAACCTTCGAAGCTGTTGCACGACCAGTTCCACTTGATATATTTTCTTTATGTTCTACAAAGCTATTCCATTCGCCACAAGATGGACAACAGCCGATCCATTTAAAACTTGTATGATCACAATTTGTACAACGATAAGAGGTTTTTATTTTTGACATTTTAAATTGCAACTTATTTTAAATAATTATACAGTTCACCATAAGTCCGTTCACCCTGAGGGATTTTTTCTTAAAAATCGTCTCGAAGGGTTTTTTTGAACGGGTTTTATATTGAGGTTTCTTTTTCTTTTCTCGCAATAAAATGGTTTAGTTGCGCAGGTTTGTCAATTACAAAACAATCCCGACAACGCGCTTCATAAGATTCGGCTGCACCAACAAAAATTATTGGATCATCATAATTGGCAGGTTTCCCATTAATAATACGTTGGCTATGATGAGCTTCTTTTCCGCACTTTACGCAAATAGCCTTTAACTTTGTTACTTCATCTGCAGTTGCAAGCAAAAGTGGTATCACCCCAAACGGTTCCCCCCTAAAATCCAAATCTAAGCCTGCAGCAATTACACGTTTTCCTTTTTCTAATAATTGAAAAATTACATCAATAATTCCCGTTGGAAAAAATTGAACCTCATCAAGTCCAACTACATCAATATTTTTATTTGCAAGTTCAAGGACTTTTTCAAGACTGTTTACGTTTTCGTCAATTGCAAACGCAACTCGTTCTCGTCCTTCGTGAGAAAGAATACATGAATGGTTTGCTGATCTATTATCAATTCGATGTTTGACTGTTAAAACATTTTGTTTTGCATATTCTGCACGTTTCAACCGCCGCATAAGTTCTTCTGTTTTACCTGAAAACATTGAACCACAAATAACCTCTAAACGACCTTTTCCGCCAGTTATGTGTACACTCATTTTTAAAACTCCTTTTTTCAAAAAACTTTTTTAAAAAATAATTTAGGCTGAAAGAAAAGTTTAACAAGATAAATAAAATTGTAATATAAAAAAAGGCATACGGTTTTTTGCGTATGCCTAGAAAGTTTTAAATATTATTTTTTTTAAAATTATTATGTGTTGGGTTGGTCTACTTCCGTCGCTTCGTCCCCATCTTTGCCTCTACGGAACCTGTTTCCTACTGCTTTTATTACTCTCCTTGGGGCATGAACTACAGTCCCAGTAACGCTCTTTACGCCATCCCATAAAGCTCCTGGAGCATCCCTCATAGCGGCTGCTACTCCGCTAGCTGCAGCTTCCTTTCCTTTTTCGGTTTCAAGAAGCCCCAATCCTATATCAATTGCTACACTCCTTAACATCTCACTTGCTCTTGGCACATCTCTTATTGCCAAAGTAAGATCATCTGCAAAAGACAGGCCACCCTCTTCTCTGGCCAGAACAGCCTTAATAATTCCAATAGCTTTTTCCCTTTCTTTGCCCTCAAGAGAAACTACTGCTTCAACCAATTCTTTTGCAAAAGTCGGATCGCCTTTAGCTCTAGCAAAAATACCTTGTGCTGTTGCCACAGTTCCAGCCCTATTTTCTTCATCAACCAACGCCCCAACACCCTCTTTTACAATACTACCTTTTACAAGATGGTAAATCCCTGTAAATACAAGTAAAGAACCGCCAACAACTGCCGCCAACTTCAATAAAAAAACTCCACCTTTTCTTAAAGACTGCCTAGCTTCTGGAGAAAGTCTCGGTGGATTTGAAAAAACTTTTCCACTAATCAAAAACGAATCCAATGCGGATGTAAATTCATCTAATTCAACTTGCGACTCGTAAGCTCCTCTGAAATTCACACTGCTTTTGAAATTGTCCGCAACGTCTTCGTCTTTATTTTTATTTGTTCTTGCGCCAGCCAAACTATGAAACAAAAATTGTGTTAATTGAAGACGACACATTTCTCTGCTGGCAAAACGATTTAAACCATCATCTATCGTTTTTTTGCATTCTTTTATTTGACTTAATACCGTTTCGTTTTTAATAGTTTCATCACTTACATTAGCCCATTTATCTAAATAATATTTCATATTCAACAAATATAAATCACAAAGTGCATCAACGACTTCTCTTCCTTCAGAAGAAACTTCATATAAATCGCTAACATAATTTAAAGCTTCAGCGACTCTTTCTTCTCTTTTTACCACACTTTTCTTCAAAAACAATGTATCAACAACTAAATCATCGGCTTTAATTTCTTCTGGTAATTTTTCAAGCATATTTCTAATTGAAGCTTTTTGAAAAACAACCATATCGCTAAAAGCAACAAACGCCTTATCATGCGATTCCGCAATTAAAAACGTTGTACCAAAAAACATAAAACTAAATGACAAAAGAATGCTTTTTAAAAATTTTCGACTTGCAACACGCAACATATTCAACCTTTTATATTCTATTGTACGATTCATAATGGATTATTTTTATTTTTGATTCAAAAAATACATAGCTATCATTATCGCAAATTATACACAATATTAATATGATTTTTAATCAATAACAAAGGCTTCCAATATACATTACATAAAGAAATACTCAAAAAAAAGGAGCGTATGAATAAATCATACGCTCAGACGGAGGTTACACTTGATGAAGAGGTTCAAGTGTACCTATTAAATCGATACATGTTTTAATGTTATTTATTCTTATCTACTTCCACGATTGCGCCACTTTTCTTTAACTCCACGCCCCCACTTCACAAGTGGATTTGACTCATGTGCTACCCTGGCTACAAATTCTGCTGCTTCTTTGGGTTTGTCACAAGCTACTTGCCAAAATTGTTTTATCGCGCCTTCGGATTGAGGCGAAGCTTTAACATAAGCTTCTACAAATTGAACTGCCGCAGCAGGATTTTCAAGCAAAGCCTCTGTTATTTGTTTTGTGCCCTCTCCGGACGAAGATTGATTTTTAGCCCAAGTTTCTACCAATGGCACACCAATTTTTGCAGCTTCATCAGGATTTTCTTTCATCCATTCACACAGCTTTTTAATCATGCCACCGTCGGCTTCCATATCTTGAGTTAAGGCTTTTGCAAGTTTATCAACCGACCCATCTTTTTTTAATGACGAAGGAATAAGCTTTTTACCCCATCTCGTCAAGGCACCTTTAGCCAAATGGTCTATGCCATATAAAATTGCAATCACACTCAAAACGGACCCTCCTGCTATCAACAATTTCTTAGCAATAGATCCTCTTTTTCCACTAAATAAACTTGGTTGAGGAAAAGAATGTTTTCCATATACAATAAAAGCCTGATATGCAGTTAAAAATTGCTTGATTTCGGCAATAAATGAACAATTTTGTGCTTTAAACGCCCTAAGCGCTTTATTAACAAATTTATGAGCTTCTATGGCTCTTTCTTGCCTATCATTCTCATATCTTTTTGCAATTACAAAGCCCTGAAATAAAACAGGAATTATAATCCATTTAGATTTATTTTTTAAATATAAAGAATACAATGTTTTTTCTAGTAACCCGGTATAATGCGCAACAGTTGCTTGTCCCTTTTCGGTATAACCATCATAATTACGCCATTGTTCAATACCATGTGTAACATTGGCAACATATAAGTCACCAATTAAAGATAAAACATGTTTTACAGAATTTGTTTTTAATGTATTTATATAATTAAGAATAGATATTTCTTGTACATCAAAACTACCTTTTAAAAACAATGCATTTAACTGTTTATCGCCAATCTGAAGATGTGGGGATAATTGAGATATATGTTTCCGTATTTGATCTTCTTGAACCCCAATAACCTCTTCTTTTTTAACTTCATAATTTAAAGCTTGATCAACCCTTTTTAAAGTAGAATCATCGCTAAGAAGAGATTGGGTTAACGTGGCTAAATCCATGTGCTCTGTTTCCGCAGCATGAATAGACATGTCACAAGAAAAAATTATTGTAATCAAAAAAAGACATTTTATTAGCTGGCACCTTTTTTTAACAAAACGATCTAACGATCCTATGCTAAAATTGCGGCTTATAAATAAAATAAGTCCCATGATATAACCCCCGTCATTTTTTACTATAACCTCCGTTTAATCACAAAACATGCCTTTAATATGTATTTTCTCTTCTTCGGCACATTTCGCAACCTTATAACAAGAATAATACTATTTGAAAATTAGAGCAACCGCTCTACAGATGGGACATTACAAAGAAAATTTGTCAGATTTCGCAAAATTTTCGGCTTTTCTAAAATCTTGCAATGTATCGATACCAATAACATTAAATAACGTTTGGTGAACCTTTATATTCATTCCATGATGTAAAAAACATAGTTGTTCCAAACATTCCGCCGATTCTAAATAACTATGTCCCAATATAGAGATATTACGTAATGCTTTTGTTGTATACGCATATAAACCAATATGTTGGTAAAATACCTTTTCAGAAAAGCTAACTTCATCACGATAAAAAGGAATAACGCTACGAGAAAAATAAAGCGCACGTTGTTGTGCATCACATACAACTTTAACTACATTCGACGAAATAACATCTTCTTCCTGCTTTATACGCTTTTTCAGAGTCCAAATATCCGCTTTTTTTTGATCTATATCATCAGAACACGATTGTAACAATTCACCAATCATTTCTGGTTTTATAAATGGTTCATCAGCTTGCCAATTTACCCAAACATCTGCTTTGACTTTTCCTGTACAAACAACCTCAATTAAACGCTCCGTACCGTTTTTACATTTATCGGAAGTCATCACATATCGCCCACCAAAGTTTTTTATAACGCTAGCAGTTTCTTCTGAATCAATTGCAAACAAAACATCATTAAAAAATGTTGTGCGTGTTGCAGCTTCCCAAACCCATTGCAACAATGGTTTCCCTGCCAGATTTGATAATATCTTTTTAGGAAAACGCGTGGAATTTAACCGTGCCGGAATAATACATGCGACTTTCATATCTTTACACTAACATCATAGTTTTATATCTTTGACCAACTGTAACCAACGTTAAAAACAAATTAAAGCAAGATTAATATATGTCAAACAGATACTTACTGATAAAACGATGTAAAAAAATTTCTGGAACCGTTCCGCTTGCTGGCGCAAAAAATGCGGTACTTGCAATTATGTCTTCATTAATTCTAACAAAAGGAACTTCTAAATTACACAACGTTCCACATTCTTCTGATGTTCACCAAATGATTGCACTACTCAAAAATCTAGGCGCAAAAGTTATTTTTGATCCAAGCGAAAAAACATTAACTACCGACACTACAAACATTACAAATTTTCAGGTCAGTCCAGACATTATGAATAAAATGCGCGCATCAATTTTAGTGATGGGACCACTTCTCGCTCGGTTTAAAAAAGCACAAGTTGCACTTCCCGGTGGATGCTTAATCGGCGCACGACCAATTAATTTTCATTTAAAAGGATTTGAAGAAATTGGCATTGAATTTAAACAAAATGGAACTTTTTTAGATGCCTTTGTTAAAGGTCCCGCTCCAAGAAATCCTTCGATACATTCTTCTACGCTAAAAGCTTCGAAGAACACTCAGGATGAGCGTGAAATAAATAAATCCGTTCGCCCTGAGCCTGTCGAAGGGTTTCCACGAACGGAAGACCACCGCATCGTCTTTGAATATCCAAGTGTCGGCGCAACAGAAAATATTATGATGTTTGCGGTATTACAAGAAGGAGTAACAACAACAATTGTAAATGCCGCGCTCGAACCAGAAGTTTTGGATTTAATTGAAGTACTAAAAAAAATGGGCGCCGATATTTCTTGCGGTCCAAGTTTGATAATTACAATCAAAGGCGTTGAAAAATTGTTTACCGTAAATCACAAAATTATTCCAGACAGATTGGAAGCCGGTTCTCTAATTCTTGCGGCAGCAATCACAAAAGGAGAAATCCATCTTCCAGATGCTTGCCCAAAACACATGGATGTTTTTTTAGAAAAACTAAAAGAAATGGGACACACAATTGAAACTTCAAACGGAATTTATTTTAAAGCAACCATGCAACCAAAAGCAGTAAGCTTTAAAACCGCGCCGTATCCTGGTTTTCCAACTGACTTACAAGCACAAATGATGGCTTTACAATGTGTTGCAAACGGAACAAGTGTTATTGAAGAAACTGTTTTTGAAAATAGATTAATTCATGTAACTGAATTACAAAAAATGGGTGCGCAAATTACGGTTGAAGGACAAAAAGCAACAATTCGCGGTGTCGACGAACTTTATGGATGCGAAGTAATCGCAAGCGACATTCGCGCATCGTGCGCTTTAGTTCTCGCAGGCCTTGTTGCCCATGGCCAAACAAAGATGACAGGAATTAAACATTGGCGCCGAGGATACGATAAATTAGAAGAAAAATTAAATCATTTAGGCACGGATATCACTGAAGAAAAATTAAACCCAATAGACACAAATATATCAACAGAAAAGTTAAATCACTTAGATTCAGACGTTACAGAAGTTACCACATAAAATGGGATCTCTTCTTCTTTTCCTCCAACACACAAAACTAAATTACCATTGGGTAAAAAATCTTTTGCAATACCACTCACAACAGTACTATCTTTTTTGTGCACAGTAATTTCTTTATTCAGATAAATTTGATTTGATTTCCATTCTTTATACACTTCCTGATCCGCCCCGCTCATCCTGAGTGATTTTTTCTTAAAAATTGTATCGAAGGATCTCTTATAATAAACATCAAGTGATGCTAGAAGTTTTTTAAATAAATCATCGATATTAATTTGCTTTTTTGTGTGCGCAATTAAACTCGTAGCAATTTTTGATAGCTCATCTTTTGAATCAAAAACATTATTTACATTTAATCCAAAGCCTAAAATAATTCCTTCAAGCTCATCTTCCTGCCAAATTGCCTCTAAAATCATGCCGCCAACTTTTTTATTATTTAACATAAAATCATTCGGCCATTTTAAACCAACACCATATTTTTTGAGAGGTTGTAGGATTCCGAGGGTGAGCGCCATGTTTAGGTTTGTTAATGACCGTTCAGAAAACCACTCAAAGAAATCCTTCGATACATTCTTCTTCGCTAAAAGCTTCGAAGAACACTCAGGATGAGCGGTAATTCCAGATCCCCGTTCGCCCTGAGCTTGTCGAAGGGTTTCTTCGAACGCACTAACAAAAACCGGCTTCAAAAGAACCGTAACCAAAAGTTGCCCGTGATATTGTTTCCAAAGTCGCCCGTCACGGCCACGCGCAACTTCGTGATTATCAGATAAAAAAACAGCCCCATGTGGAGCTGTTTTAATATTTTCGCGTGCCCAATCAAGAGAATTTGCGCACATTTTTTTCTTGTAAATTTTACAACCGATCATGAATAATTTTTCAACTCTCGCTCTGCTTCTCTCTTTAAATCTTTGTCCCGCAGTTGTTTTTTCTTGTCTGCTGCTTTTTTATGTTTTGCAACACCAAGTTCAATTTTCACAAAACCACGACCGTTGAAATACATTTTTAACGGGATAATTGTAAGCCCTTTGCGCGAAATATCACCAATAAGTTTATTAATTTCTTTTTTATGCAAAAGCAGCTTTCTTGAACGCCTAGATTCATCCTCTTTGGAAAACGAGTGAGAATACGGTGCAATATAACAATTCATCAAAGAAAGTTCTGTTCCTTTTACAACTGCAAATGCATCGCCTAGATTTACCGTCCCGTTCCTAAGCGATTTTACTTCATTGCCTGTAAGCGCAATACCTGCCTCAATAGTATCCTTGATTTCATAATCAAAAAACGCACGTTTATTTTTTGTAATTAATTTCATGAAATTTCACCAAAATTAAGTTTGTGACCGAACCGCCTGCTGACTTATTTTAGCATTTATTTTTCTAAATAAACCTAACATAATCGGATAACTTATAATTGCTGCCAAAATGCCCAATATGTTACCACCAATAAAAAATGACCAAAAACATACCGATCCAGAACCAAAAACTTTTGCTAAAGAAATAATCCACGTGGGATTCCATCCAATAACACTATGTAAAAACCAATACCCAAAAACATAGTCCGCTGCAAAAAACGGAACTATGGTCCATGGATTATTCAATGTTGAACCTAAAAGCAATACTGGTAAATTTAATTTAAACAACCATTTTGCCGCTAACATCATAATCGTATGTCCACCAGGAACAGGAGAAAATGATATATATAATCCAATTGCGAATGATAACGCTAATTTAGAAGGAGCATTGTTGGAGCACGCAGCCTTATAAATTATCCCTTTTATTTTTTTCACTATTTTTTTTATCATGTTTTATTCCAATATATTATGATAACAAACCCTTTGGGAAATAACCGCACTTGAAGTATTATGTGTTATTGATATAACATCTTATCATCAGTTAAGTATGATAAGCATAATACAAAGGATAAAATATGAAAAATGGTATAAAAACTTTTTTAATTATAGGAATATTGTTTTCAAATATTACAACAAGCCATGCGCGACAACCACAAACTGTTCCCATGTTAAAAGGATGCATTCTATCTCACCAATTAGACACTCTCCCCTCTTTTAAAGTTTATTTTAACGGGGCACAAACACAAACTGATGAAAACGGACTATTCAGCTTTCCCCTTGAAAAACAACCGGAAGCAAAATATTACATTCTTATTTGTAAAACCTTTGAACATGAATTTGAGGGTAAAAATACCATAAAAAATTTATTTCTTCATTTAAATACACCATATAGATTCTTTGTAGTAACAAAAAATCTAAAAACAGGCATATGGAGAGCATTCGAACGAAAGCTTCTCGATAACACGAAATCTATCCCGGAAAATTGCATAATTGTAACAATGCACGCCAGCAGATTTGACCAAATGGAACATTGGACTTTTGCATCAGAGAGACATTTTGCAATGTTACCCAAAATTGTACTTAGAAATAACCTAGAAACAAAAAACACAAAACGAAGCAAAAGCATTACTAGAGCATCAATCAAATCCGAGATAGATTCACTTGGCGCAAAAAGATTTCATACTGGTGTAAATTCAATCACCCAAAAACCAACCGCCAAGCCAGAAGTCACTATTTCATTAATACAGTAGTAACTTACCTATCCGAGAAGAGAAATCGGATGAAAACAAAATTTATATTTCATAGTTTTATTCTGTTTTTCATTTGTAACATATTTTCTGCTTTTATAATAAATGCAGAAAACAAGAAAGCTGTAGTTATCGGTGCAACTTCTGGCATGGGAAGACAAACAGCAAAAATAATCGCCAAAAATGGATATGATGTAGGATTGGTTGGCAGAAGAATTGAACTTTTACAATCGCTACAAAAAGAAATTCCAACAAAAACATATATCAAACAAATTGATGTAACTCAAGACAATGCCACCGAACTTCTTGAAGAACTTATTGTTGAAATGGAAGGAATAGATCTCATCCTAATCGCTATCAGCTCTTACAACGACACTCATTTTGAAGATACGAAAGAAGCACAACAAAAAATTATTGATGTAGATTTGTTAGGCTTCCACAAAATGGCAGAATTCGCTCTCGGACATTTTAGAAAACAAAAATCTGGTCATCTTGTTGGAATTTCTTCCTTTGAAGGGTTACGAGGTAATGCAAAAGGTCCCATTTATTCCGCTACAAAAGCATTTATTTCAAGATATTTAGAGGGAATTAGAAACGAGATGATTCAAAAAAATATTTCTATTTATGTAACTGATATAATTCCTGGTTGGGTCGACACCGAGGATACAACGCTTAGTAAGCTTCCTCCTACATACTGGAGTAAATTTCCTCATACATTTTGGGTTGCAACAACACAAGACGCCGCAGTACAAATTTATGACGCGATTAAGAAAAAAAAGAAGAAAGCATATATAACAAAACGACAGATTATAATCGCGTGGCTTTTGAAACACATGCCTGACTGGCTTTATAACAAACTGGGTGGATTTTAATAAGTTTTTTTGCTAAAGAAATAATCTATAATCCGTGCGAAAAATTTTTGCTAACTTTTGTGCTAATTTTTTCCCCACTGTACGTTTTCCATTTTCTATCTGCGAAACATGTACCTGATGGATATGCAACTTATTCGCTAACTCTAACTGCGTCAAACCATCCCGAACACGAAAACCTTTGATGGTAACACCAACTTTGCCATATTTTTTATCAAGATCCCGAAATACTTTTTCCGAAGGAACCAGATCATTTCTCGTTCTTCCAATTTGATGTAAATACAAAAATGTAAACAATTCTGCTGAGGCTTCACGTGGAATTGAAAAAGTAATCTTCGTTGCGTCTTTTATTGTGACTTCAATCGAATCATCAGTATGGGACCTTCTCATGTGTTCCGACATAATACACCTCAATAATTTTTATAACTTTATCGCAAACCTGCCAACAACAAACATATGTTGGCTTTCCACGCTTAATATGGCAATGAAAACAATCTGTTTTCCCTTGTAGCTTTCCAAAATTTTTCCAATTTTTTCTAAAAGGACCCAATTCTTCCAACTCACTAACCAAAGCACGAGTTACAAACAAAATACTTTTCGGATATTTATCTAATTGCTTTATTACATGCCTTCTAAAAAATACTTGCCATTTTATATTTTTCATTGAAAATCTCGCCTATAAGCCAACAATGTATTACACATAATATATCATTTTTTGATATACGTAAAATTTATATTAAAAGAAGTTAATTATTCAACACACACTTCCCCAACACATCGAGTTCTAAAGAATCAAACTCGCCTTTTTCATGTTTATAACCCCCGACGAATGCAACCATCGCGGCATTATCGCCACAGAATTTAACTGGCGGAACAACAAAATACTTTTCCCGACTATCACAGTAATTTTTTAAAACGTCCCGTAAATACTGGTTGCACGCAACACCACCAACAAATGTCGCACCTTGTATTTCTGGATATTCATTAAAGCAGAACTTTAACTTTGATTTAAAAACATCGGCAACACACGCAACAAAAGAGCTTGCAACTTTCTGTTGCATCTCTAAATTTAATTTTTCTTTTTCAATCCCCGTCTTTAAATCAAATGCTCCACGTTTTACCAAATCATATAAAACAGCGGTTTTTAATCCTGAAAAACTAAAATCAAACGATTTCGATTTGTTTTTAGTTCGCGGATATTTAAAATAATCTTTAAATCCTGCTGCTTTTGCATATTTTTCAATAAACGGGCCCCCTGGATACCCAAGCCCCAATAACTTTGCAACTTTATCGAATGCTTCGCCCGCAGCATCGTCCAGCGTTTGTCCTAATAATTCAAATTCGCCAAAACCTTTTACTAAATAAAGCGCAGTGTGACCGCCAGAGACGGTAAAACAAATGTGCGGAAAATTTATATCTTCGCGAACAGAACCGTCTGAATTTAAAAAAGAAGAAAATATATGAGCTTCTAAATGATTAATCCCAATTATTTTTTTATTTTTTGCCCATGCAAGACCTTTTGCAAAAGAAAGGCCAACTAATAAAGAACCGGCCAAACCGGGCTTTGTTGTAACGGCAATTGAATCTATATCATCAAGTGTGCACTTTGCTTGGTCAAGCGCATTTTGCACAATTCCATTTATTTTTTCTACATGAGAACGAGAAGCGATTTCTGGAACAACCCCACCATATTGTTCGTGGAGTGACACCTGCGAAAAAACAGAGCTCGATAATAATTGTTTTTTTTCTGTATCAAAAACCGCCGCGGCGGTTTCGTCGCAAGAAGTTTCTATTCCTAAAATTTTTGCCATAATTTATTCTTCTTTTACTGTATAACAAAAAAACTCGCAGTTCTTCTGACAAGTCCTTGAGCTAGATCTAGAATATTTGCAACGCATTCGCCTCTTCCCAAGAGAATTGAGGCTGCCTCTGAACTATCAACAGCTGAGGCAATATGATAATAACAACTATAATAAGTAAAAACTTTCTTTACTTCTAATGTGTACGCTATAATTTGACGATATTCATCATCTTCTTTTTTACTTACTTCTGTTCTTGTTTTTATTCTTTCTTCTCTTTTTGCTACAACTGTTTCTGCATAGTTCAAAACCATACGAACTTTTTCTATCAAGTTATCTCTTACCGCTTCTTTCCCAAACATAGTCTCAATTAAGTCTTTCTTCTCCGCTTCTTTTTGTGCTTCGTGAGCGGGTCTAGCTGTATCACTCACAATCTCATATACATAATCAAATGCTTTACACCTATCTCCGTAACGTAGCACTAATATTGCTACATCTCTTATTGCAGGCTCTAACTCAACATGATCTTCCGCCCCAAACACAAAGTTTGATACCAAAACAGCAACAAACGCAATAACCGTAACAAGCTTCTTATATGTTTTCATAAAAAATTCCTCTTAAATAAACAATTTTCTCAATAATTAATGATAGTCATTGTATCAGAAAATTAAATATTAAAAAAACCGCTTTATCAATGAATACCTGCCATAAAAACAAATCTAGGAATAATTTGACAAGTAACGCAAAGTACTTAATACTACTAAGCATATTGTCGCGGGGTAGAGCAGTCTGGTAGCTCGTTGGGCTCATAACCCAAAGGTCGCTGGTTCAAATCCAGCCCCCGCAACCAATTTTTAATATTTTCTGCAAAGAGTTTTCGTTTATTTTTTTATTTAAATTTATTACTTGGAAAAGTGCTGGTTTTTATACATAATTATCAAGCTGGTTTTTAAGCGTTTGAATACCATTTGTAAACGAAAGGCTATATATGTTTCCTAGAATTCTTCATATTCATGGACCACTGTATATTCGCGGATACGGCCTTATGCTCGCAATAGGATTGATTCTTTTCGTTTTTTTAACATATAAAAACCCTTTCAGAAAAAAAATTATTTCTCACGAACAATTCTTCAATACAATTTTTATCGGATTGTTATCTGGCATTATTGGAGGACGTTTTTTATTTGTAATATTTGAATATGATGCTTTTAGGAATAATCTTCTAGAAATATTTTATCCTTGGGTTGGCGGATTTAGTATGCTTGGAGCAATTCCTGCAGTTATCATCACAGTTGCGTTATTTCTAAAAAAGAAATCCGTTCCTATTATTTCACTTTTGGATCTTGCTGCAATATATGCACCACTCATAGAAGCATTTGGAAGAATTGGATGTTTTCTTGCTGGTTGTTGTTATGGAATGCCAACAAAAGCTTCAAATTGGTTTTCTGTAACTTTTACAAACCCAAACTGTTTGGGCACTATTAATACTCCATTATATCCAACACAAATATATTCAAGTATCGCATCATTATTATCTTTCATACTTTTATATCGTCTTTATATTATTGCAAAAAAACACAATGGTGCTCTTTTGGGATCGGGATTGTTTTTATGCGTATACTTAGATCTCGCAAGTTTATTTCGTTTTATAATTGATTTTTGGCGCGGAGACAGAATTATAGCTTTCAAATTGGGATCACTAACATTTTCATATTATCAATTAGTACCAATTGGAATAATTCTTATTACTCCTTTTTTATTAATTTTAACACACAGACAATACTCCAAGCGTAAAAAATTATGACAATATTTGATTTTATTAAATCTCGACTTTCTATTCAGAATATCGTTACAGAATACGTACAATTAAAAAGAGCTGGCGGATATTTGAAAGGATCTTGTCCTTTTCACTCAGAAACCGATGCGTCTTTTACTATTAGCCCTGATAAAAACATATTTTATTGTTTTGGATGTCATTCTGGCGGTGATGTAATTTCATTTATTGCAAAAATAGAAAATCTCTCTCAAATCGAAGCTGTGCAATTTCTTGTTGATAAATATAACATTGAGATCCCTAGCGAAATCAAACAAAATTTAAGTACCAATTTCAAAACTGAACACAACAAAAAAGAAAAATTCTTCCAAACCTGCGATGCCGCAGCAAAATGGATGTGCAATAAACTTATTTCGAATAAAAACGCCCTATCATACGTTCAAAAACGAAACATCGACTTACAAATAATCAAAAATTTTGAAGTAGGTTATCTTCCTGGCGGAATTCGCCAAATAAATACATTTATAAAAGAAATGGCACAGCAAAACATTCTACTTAAAGATTTAATGGATGCAGGAATTTTGATGGAAAGTTCGTCGTCCGTTTATTCTCCTTATGAAGAACGTATAATCTTTCCAATAATAAATACAACTGGCCGTCACTGTGGATTTGGTGGAAGAATATTTAATGAAAATGATCAACGCGCAAAATACTATAACAGTAAAGAATCTACATTTTTTGAAAAAGGAAAACTTCTTTTTAATTTAAATAAGTCCAAAAAAAACATACAAACACAGGAATATGCTTTTTTGGTAGAAGGTTACACGGACTGTATCGCAATGCATCATCATGGATATAAAAACACAGTAGCAACTCTTGGAACCGCATGCACTATCGACCATTTAAAAACATTAGCCCGCTATACAACGAAACTTTATGTTTTATACGATGGAGATTCGGCCGGCCAAAAAGCAATTTTGCGCCTTACGCAACTGTGCTGGAAAACTAATTTAGATTTGTTTATAGTAAAGCTACCCAAACAAGACGATCCTGCATCTTTTCTAGAAAAAAATAAGGATTTAAATCGGCTAATTGAAAACGCAAGTGATATATTTACATTCTTTATAGAATCTACAAGTAAAAATTTTTGGCAAAAAACCTTATCGGAAAAAATGATTGCTAGTGAAAAAATAATATCAGTAATCGCACATATCGATAACAAATTAAAACAAGACCTGTTGCTTCAAAAAGTCGCGACGATAACGCAAATTCCTTTTGACTCTTTAAAGAAATTATTACAAAAAAATGATTCGTCACACAACTCGCATTTTACAAATCAACAACAAAAAGCTTTGCCCAAAGACGACATTCAAGAAATACATAAAGACATACCTATGCTTGAAACAAAAATCTTTGCGGCATTACTAAATAAACCAACATTACAATTTGACCAAGATTTGATTCCTTTTTTCACAAAAACAATACAAAATCTAGTTTCACTTATTTACAACGTTACACAAAAAAACAATGTCGAAAACTTTAATATTCATGTTTTTCTTGAAAAACTAAATCCAAAAGAACGAATATGGGTAACAGAAAAAAGTATTCTTTTTGGAGAATCTATTGCTCAAGAAACATTTGATCGACTAATTTCACACTTTCAAAAACAAAATTGGAAACAAATCGTACAAAATATTAAAGTTGGTATATTACAAGCGCGACAACAAAACGACACTGAAACATTAGAAAAATTACTCGGAACTTTTTCTAAATTTAAACAAGGGATAAAAAATAAGGGGCTAATATGAAAAAAACTACCATCAAAACTAAAATAGTTAAGACAAAGATAAAAACCAAAGCCGCAAAAGACACGGCTAAAGTTGTAAAAGAGAAAGCGAAAGCCAAAGTGACAAAAGTAGCAAAAGCAAATCCAAAAACAAAGACTAAAGTTGTAAAAGAAAAAGTAAAAATTATAAAAGCCAAGTCAAAAACAAAAGATAAAGCAATAACAAAAAAAGCCTCCCCTAAAGGTGTTAAAAAAACAACGCGTCAAAAATTAAAAGTTACAGTGAAAGCAACTGTTTGCGGAAAAACACCTTTAAAAGGGTTAGAAAAACAGCTAGAAGTTTTAACGGAAAAAGGAATCCGGGAAGGAACACTCACTTTTGAAGAACTAGCTTTATTTACTCAAAAGCACACATTGAGTGAAGATGCAACAAACGAACTTCTCAAAGCAATTGAAACTGATGGGATTGCTTTAATTTCTGAGGCTGAACTTCAAAAACAAGATAGTAATTATCCGACAGTTTCGACAGATGACGAATCTGTTTCTTTTGATGCTAAATCAGGCATACAAACATCACTTGATAGAGCGCTACAAACAGAAGTAGTCGATGAAGACGAAAAAGAACAAGAACCTAAAGAAATAGTCCGAATAAAACAATTAACAGAATCAGGCCAATTAAATGATCCTGTAAAATTATACTTAAAAGAAATCGGAAAAATCCCTTTATTAAACAAAATAACAGAGAAAGTTATTGCTGAAAAAATAGCTGGAGGGAAAAAAGAATCTGCTGATGCTGTTTCACGATTTCCATTTGTTATAAAAGACCTTATTGCAATAGGAGAACGCGTAGAAAAAGATGTTCTTTATCTTAAAGACATTATACAGTTTTCCGATTTCGATGAAGACAACTCCCCTAAATTTGAAGAAGAAAGAAAGCGACTATTAAAAATAATTTCCAAAATTAAAGAATTAGCTACTAGCGAAGACAAAATTTACCGATCATATCGAAACCTTCTCGACAAACCTGAAAAAAAACAGGAAATGTTCGACAAGGTCGATGAAAACAAAAACAAAATTGTAGAAGTTATAAAATCAATAAAATTTTCCAATAAACAAATTCGCAAGTTCGGTAAAAAAATAGAAAAATTCGTTCATAAAATTCGCGAGAAAGAAGAAGAAAATAAAAAACACGAAGAAAAATTAAAATTTTATCGCCGAATTAAAAAGCCTAAAGAATCAGATCTTGAACAAATCGAACTACTAGAAAAATCTCAGCGAATGAACTTGAAACTTATTAAAAAAACTGAATCTGAAACAGGTCTCCCTAAAAAGAAAGTTTCCGAGTTATTCAAACAATTCTATTCCGCTCAAATACAAGATAAATTAGCAAAAGATGATCTTGCTCAAGCCAACTTACGATTAGTTGTAAACATAGCTAAAAAATATATCAATCGTGGGCTACATTTTCTTGATCTAATTCAAGAGGGAAATATTGGTCTTTTAAAAGCTGTTGAGAAGTTTGAATTTGAACGTGGTTTTAAATTTTCTACATATGCAACATGGTGGATTCGCCAAGCAATTACCAGAGCAATCGCGGACCAATCAAGAACTATTCGCGTGCCTGTTCACATGGTAGAAACATTAAACAAAATAAATAAAATTACCAGATTGCATGTGCAGGAAACAGGTAAGGACCCTTCCTATGCAAAACTTGCAAAAGAACTTAATTTAGATGAAAAGAAAATTAAAAACATTATCAAAATATCAAAAGAACCTGTTTCGCTAGAAACTCCAGTTGGTGACAGCGAAGATACGTACCTAAAAGATTTTATCGAGGACGAAAACGAATACACTCCTGTTGACGCTGTAGTAAATGATGATCTAAAAGAAAAAGTTCGCGAAGTCTTAAAAACATTAACTCCTAGAGAAGAAAAAGTTTTAAAAATGCGTTTCGGAATCGATGTTGCTTCTGAACATACATTAGAAGAAGTAGGTAAAGACTTCTCTGTCACACGAGAACGTATTCGACAAATTGAAGTAAAAGCTCTTAGGAAACTGCGTCATCCATCTCGAAGCAGAAAGCTTCAATCATTTGTAGAAAAAGGAGAAACAGAAGTATTGCCGCCAGAAAATCTAGACTAAAATGAAAATTTTCCACCTAATAACAAGTCTTAAAATTGGTGGTGCAGAATCAGCTTTATGTAATTTTTTAGAATATGATATAAATCCAAGCTACAAACATTTTGTAGTTTGTTTTTATTCCGGGCCAAATGTAATAAGGTTGAAAAATTTAAAAATACCTACTTATCATTTAACCGGAATAATTTCTTCATATGATCCAATAGCTATTTACAAACTCGTAAAATTAATATTAAAACTAAAACCAGATGTCATACATGCCGCTCTTTGGTCAGCAACAATTATTGGACGTGTAATTGGAAAAATTTTAAATATTCCAGTCATATGCGATATACACGGAGACTGCAAACATCATGGCATATTTAGAAACACATTAGACAAATTAACGATTTCTTTTCCAAAACAATTTATAGCAGTTTCCAACTCAGTAGAAAGATCATTTAAAAATACTTTTAAATTAGACCAATCCAAAATAACTGTCATCGAAAATGGTATTGATCAAAAAAAACTTTTCGCTAAAACTTTAACTAAGAAACTTCACAGACAAGATTTTGGTTTTTCAGAAAAAGACTTTATTATTGGAAGCGTAGGAAGATTAGAAAAAATTAAAAGTTATGATGTTTTAATTAAAGCGTTTTCTAATTTTTTACAAATCAATCAAAAAAATGCAGCCCACATACATCTTTGCCTTGTTGGGAATGGACCAGAAAAAAATCAATTAGAAAAACTGGCAAAAGAATTAAACATATCGGAAAATATACTTTTTACTGGATTTAAAATTGATTCTTATAAATTTTATCAACTTTTTGACTGTTTCGCACTCTCTTCCCAAAGCGAAGGTTTATCTATCGCAGTATTAGAAGCATTATGTTTTGGATTACCAATAGTAACAACCCACAATAGCAACTCTCATGACGTAATTACTAATGGTGAAAATGGGTTCATAATTCCTTTAAACGATACCAAACTATTAGCATCAATGTTTGACTACTTATATAATAATCCAATTTTAAGGCTCAAATTTAGTGCTAAAAACAAAAATTTGGTTAAATCTAGATTTCATATCGACACAACTGTTGCAAAATATCACGATATATACGATAAATTATTTAAAAAAGCGTAAAAAACGTTTAAAAGTTGATTTATAGCCAAACCTATTTTAAGCTTTATTTATAGTTAATAAGATAACCTCCATTTCCCCTGTCCATGATCTTGATCTGGACGGGGGTTTAATTTTTAAAAAATTATGAGTAAATTTTATAAAATAATTGTTGCATATGACGGAACAAATTATCACGGCTGGCAAGAACAACCGCATAATATAACCGTCGCAACACAATTAAAAAAATCATTTTTTAATGCTTTTAAAAAAGACGTTTCTATTGTTGGAGCATCGCGCACTGACGCAGGGGTTCATGCACTTGGGCAAGTTGCCCGTTGCAAAACAGATTTAGATATCGATCAGCAAAAAATTTTTAATGCATGGAATTATCATCTTCCAAATGACATTGTAATTCGCAGCATCGAAAAAGTTGATCCTAAAACATTTCATCCATTAAAAAATGTTACACAAAAAACATATTACTATCATGTATTTTTAAAACGCCCTCTTCCTTTTGTTTCAAAATATGGTTGGTTCTGGAAATTTATAAATAAGGTCGACATAGAAAAGTTCAAAAAAGCATTACAACTATTTGTTGGAACACACGATTTTGGATCATTTGTAAAAATAGACAAAGAAACATCAACAGAGTTAACAACAGAACGAACGATTGATTCCATCAAAGTAGAAAAATTAAACAAATTAAATGCTTTACGAATTACAATAAAAGGCAAATCATTTCTACACTTTCAAATTAGAAGAATGATTGGCGCTGCACTAGATGTCGCAAAAAATAAGGAACTATCTCTAGATTACATAAAAAATATGTTAATCTCTCCAAAGGCTCAACAGTGCTACGTAAAAGCAAATGGCAATGGATTATGTTTAAGGAAAATAATATATGAAAACCATAAGTAATTTTTTTGCTCACGAATTAACAAAACGAGTTATAACTGGAATTATATTCGGAATAATTTTCTTTGGAACCTATTTTTATAATTCTTTTTTATTTTCCATTTTTTTATTGGGAATACTTGTCATCGCATTATTTTTTGAATGGCCAAAACTAATGCCAATAAACACCCCGCTATTTTGGCTTATCACACCGTGGTATCCCATTCTTTCTGTTGCAAGTTTAATTTATTTAAATCACTCCTATTACGCAATCGATAAAATTATTCCTATTTACCCTATTATTATCGCATGGGCAAGTGACACCGGCTCATTTATTTTAGGAAAAACGTACGGTAAACATAAAATTTGTCCAACAATTAGTCCTGGAAAATCTTGGGAGGGGTTGTTAGGAGGAATTACTTCCGTTACATTATTAAACTTTTTTCTAAAATCACACAGTATTGTGCTGCAAAATAATTTCTTTTTCAAACACCCAATCAGCATAATTGCTGTTTCTGTGTTTTTAGCTGTCTTTGGTTTTCTGGGCGATATTTTTATTTCGTTTTTAAAAAGAAGACAAAACGTAAAAGATACCGGCAACCTTTTGCCGGGGCACGGTGGTATATTAGACAGATTCGATGCAGTCTTTTTCTTATCGGTTATCGTATTGATTCTGTTTTTTCGATAAACTTGATCTCTATTAATTTTTGTATATATTTAGACTCAGCCTTGGGTATCAATAATCTTTTATTTACGGGAAAAAGTATGAATATTTCTATTTCAAAAAAAATATTTTCTAAAATTTTTATTTTCTGTTTCTCACTATTTTTTGTGGGGCATTGTACGGGGATGGAGAAAGAAGAAAAAACAGAAGAAACCGTTACAATTAATTTTGAAGATCCGCGAACAGGAGAAAAAATGGCAATAAATATAGATAGTTCAGAATTTTTCGGCGCATCTTATGATTCCTGTGGAGATTATTTTAGAGATACAGATGTCTATTCAATAAAAAATGTTAGAGTTATCGAAACCCAAAACAATAAAACAATTTTACTTATTACCATCGCTTTAACACATTATCCCGGCAGGCAAGACGAATATAAAGCGCCTATACTTCTTGTCGTCCGTTTAAATTCTGATTATAAAATAGAAACAATTCGAGATAATAAAAAATGCCTTCGATTTGCGCACTCTAAAACAAAAGAATGTCTTGAAGTGCTGACTAATATCGGTAGGTTTCATTACCTTTTTCGCATGCCCGAATCAGAAACAACAGAAGCTAGTTCTGGTTTAATTGAACTAGGTACACACTCTGTTCATCAAGGTATTGATGATAGAACTGCCACCTCCCAAGAAATGATAGCACGATATTATCTAAATCCTAAAACAGGACATGTTCATATAAAACATGCGTTAGGAAAATTTGACGGTAAACGCACAATTATTGAACATGTTTCCCCTCACGCAACAATTATAACGCATAATTCATACGAAAAAGAAATACGTCAACTGCAAAAAAAAATCGAAGAACTAAACAAAGCAGAAGAAAAATTATTAGGAAGGCAACAATGTTTGGATTTATAAAGAAAAAAGCAAAACAAGTAACTGACAAATCAAAAGAAAAAGCAGCATCTATGTTTTTAAAAAACATGGTCAACGATAAAATGATCAATCAAATGATGGATCAAATGGGCGTCAAAGACCCAAAAGAACTTATTGCGCGAATGAAAGCGGAATTAAATAATCCGAATACCACAATTCCAAAAGAATATCAAAGTCAATTAAAAATGTTACTTCCAATGCTCGAGACTAACGCAAATAAAAAATGATAAAAAAGCCCGTTCGTCCTTCGATACAATTTTTAAGAAAAAATCACTCAGGATGATCGGAATTATTTAACATCAGTACAAACGAACAGAAAAAACAAACACAATAGTTCTTTGTAATAATAAATTTAGTTAAAACCCCCGTTCGCCATGCCGTGCCCGGCGAAGCTTTTAGCGAAGCCTGGGAGCCTGTCGACGTGTCCGTCGAAGCCTTGGCGTAGTCGGAATGGTTTCCCCGAACGGCAAACATAGAAAAACTATGAGCAAAAAAACACAAAATATTATTCAAGACTTTTCTAAGAAACTTTCTACCCAAGAACTTTGGTGGTTGTTAGAAAAAGTAACAGGCAAAAGCAAAACTCAACTACTCGCGCAAAAAGAATTGGAATTAACGGAAGCGCAAGAAAAAAAGTTAGACAAATTTATCAACTTACGCNTGGACAAAAAAAAGCCTTTGCAATATATTTTGGGCTCCGTTCCATTTTGCGATTTAGAAATTTTAGTTGAACCTCCAATTTTAATTCCAAGACCAGAGACTGAGGAATGGTGTTCGTGGGTGATTGGTTTAACATCCGTTCGTGAAACCCTTCGAGACGATTTCTCGCAAAAGCTCGAAATCCCTCAGGGCGAACGGGATAATATCAAAACATCGCGATTGAACATTTTAGACCTATGCTGCGGAACAGGATGCATTGGGCTGGCGCTTGCAAAAGCGTTGCCAACAGCACAAGTTATTGGAATAGACAAAAATCCGTACGCCATAAAACTTTCTGAAAAAAATAAAAACCATAACAAAATTGAAAACATAAAATTCATCGAATCTGATTTATTTAAAAATATTCCAGCAAATACAAAATTCGATTTAATTGTAAGCAATCCTCCATACATCACAGAAAAAGATTTTAAAACATTATCTCCCGATGTCACTCAATGGGAAGATAAAGATGCGCTGGTCGCGCCAGATAACGGTCTTGAATTTTATAAAAACATAATTTCAACCGCACGCGATTATTTAAATTCACCACAAAATAATATGCCGTCTATTGTTTTAGAATTTGGAATTCATCAAGAAAATAATGTTAAAAAAATCTTAGAACAAAATAGTTTTAAAAATGTTCAAGTTTTTAAAGATTCATACAACATCGCGCGGTGGATTAGCGCGCAGTTATAAGTTTTTTTACTTGCACCCAATTATTTTTCATGTAAATTAAAACTCAGTTGTACAAAATAATCTTTTATTTAAGGGAAAAAGTATGAACTCTTCTGTTTTAAAAAAAATGTTTTCTAAAATTTTTATTCTTTGTTTCTCTCTATTTTTTGTGGGGCATTGTATGGGGATGGAGGAAACTGAACTAAAAGAACAAGACGATATATCTACTCGTTCGGAACACCGTTTGGAAGAATTTACAGTTTATGATTATGATAGCCATGCCGGGAAAAAAGAAATTCACGTTATCACTCCAAAACAGACGACCATTAAAATAGAGGAAACTGATCTCTTATTGAAACTTAAGGACGGAGAACCTGTAACTTCAAGTTCCATAACTTTTATAAAAAAAGTCACAACACTAAGTAAAATATATTTGTTTATTGTAAAAACTTATTTAATAGACTATTACGTCAGATGTGAAAAACGTATTTTTGTTATTGCCTTAGACAAAGATTCTTTTGAAATCTGCAAGAATGAGTTTGACATGGACGCTTCTTATGTTTTAGCCCCTTGTTCTGGATCATATAATTCGCATTCGCTAGAAACAATGCCGGATAAGTTAAGTGAAACTTTTAACGAAATTACAATTGGTGCTGCATTAGGAGATGGAACAAAATATGTTTTAAATCCTCATACTGGTGAAATTGAACTTGAGTATAGCCGTTCTGTTTGCTGGGTAGGGTTGTATTTTTAATCAGTAAAAATAACCGTCACGCCCCACTCGATTAATTCTTTAGTTCGTTTTTCATCATTAACAACATATGCCCCAACCGCAACATTTTGTTCGCGCAAATACATAACAAAACTTTTATTTAAATATTTTTGATTAAAAGCAATCCATCCCGCGTTTAATTTTTTTTCGAAAAAAGCAAACTCTTTTGCACGCTCTTCTGTCAAATCATTTTCATCATACAAAAGCGCAACATTAAATCCTGGTTCCATTTTTTTTAATTCAGAAAGAATTTCTATATCAAAAGAAGAAAAAACAATTTCTTTTTCTCCCGCATGTTCTTTTACACATTTTAATGTGTTATTTAAAAGATCGCGCGGAACTTTTTTTGTTTTTACATCCGCTTTTAACTCTATATTTATAAACAAATTACCAAGCGGCGCACGCAGCACTTCTTCCAACGTTGGAACGTTCAATTTTTTTAATTCTTCGGCGGTAAAATCTTTTACAAAACCTTCTTCATTAGTTGTTCTGTTAACTGTATCATCATGTATTACAACCACCTTATTATCTTTTGATAATTGAACATCAAGCTCAATGCCATCTGCAATACCAATCGCATTTATAAATGCTTCTATTGTATTCTCTGGAAATTTTGAAGAAAATCCTCGGTGAGCAATATTTAAAACATCAAAAGAAAACGCTTTTTTTGAATCTTTCATAAAAAATGTCCTTTACTCTTTTCATTATCGTTTTTCTGTGCTAATTCTACTACACTTGATGTAACAGAACTACATTTGATTATACTCATAAGACGAAAAGGAATAATTATGAAAGCATATATATGCACGGTATGTGGTTTTTTATATGATGATGAATCTGCAGACATTGGTGCTGACGGAAAAATTCTTACATTTGAACAACTTAATGATGAATGGAAATGCCCAATCTGTGGAATTCAAAAAGAACTTTTTGGACAAACAAAATCCGACAGAACTCATGATTTAACAAACGCAGAACGTTAATTTTAAATAATTTCAAAAAAGGAAAGCCAATTCATGGAAGACGATAAACAACAACAAGAAACATCCCAACCTAAAAAAAGAACTTTTGGTAGTTTACTCAAAAACATATTTTGGATTATTCTCATTTTGCAATTTGCGCCATCAGTGTTTAAAAATATTCAAAAATCAATCAAAGATGTAACCGAACCCAAAGACCATGTCGCGCAACTTGAACTAAAAGGTTTTATTGGAAACTCAACTACCTACATAAAAGAAATTCAAAAACACCTAAAAGATCCAACCATTCGCGCGATGTTATTAAAAATAGAATCGCCTGGTGGATTTCCCGGATCCTCGCAAGCAATTTTTAACGAATTAAAAAAGTTCAAAGAAAAAAAACCAATTATAGCGATTGTAGAAAACATGGCAACATCAGCGTCGTACTACATCGCATCTGTCAGTAATCATATAATTGCAAATCCATCTTCTTTGATTGGAAACATAGGGGTGTGGTTAAGTATGCCACCAAATGTAAAAGAATTAACTGACAAATGGGGAGTTAAGTTTACACAAATAACAACTGGTAAATACAAAGCTGCAGGAAGTCCATTTAAGGAATCAACACCAGAAGAATTACAAATGCTACAGTCAGTTTCTGATGACTCATACGATCAGTTTATAAAAGATGTTGCAGATCAAAGAAATTTGTCTGTAAAAAAACATACTGAATGGGCAGACGGAAAAGTATTTACCGGGAATCAAGCATTCAAATTAAAATTAATTGATCAGTTAGGTTCATACTCACAGGCAATAGAAAAAATAAAAGAATTGGCTTCGCTTGAAAAAGAAATTAGATTTGTAAAACAAAAACGTCCATCAAAATTGATGCAACTTTTGGGTGCGGACGATGATTATAATTCTGAGGAATCATCTTTTATTATGAAAATGTCGAACTTTATTAGCAACGTCATTGATGGCGTGGTTGTAAAACAGAGAAGCTCTGCGGATACAATTAATTTGAAATAAGAGAACGCGAGTTCGATATAATACAACAGTTCCATCTTGCATGTAAAAAACTAATTCAAACCCGTTCGCCCTGAGGGATTTTTGAAAATCCGTAGGATTAAAAAAATTGTCTCGAAGGGTTCTACGAACGGTTCAAAATTTTTCTTTTGTTGATATTAAAATAACCTTGGTATTTTTTTATATAGTTTTACAAAGACCGTTCGTAGGACCCTTCGAGACAATTTCTCGTTTTTAAAAAAACTCGAAATCCCTCAGGGCGAACGGGATACATTATGTTTTAATTGCTAAAAGTACCAAAAACTTCTTAAGTCGAATTCACGTTAAGATAAACAGGGTTTTACAAACTTACTTCCTTCTCTCCCCCAGAAGAAATAATCTCTTTATCCTCTTTTATTCCTAAGAATTTAATTCTTCTATAAAGCGTACTTCTACTAATTCCCAAAACTTTGGACGCTCTAAGATAATTATAATTTGTTTCTTGCAAAACAAGTTTAATAACTGAATGTTCAACTTCGTTCATAATTAATGGATGAATGTTGCATTTTTCTTGCCCACCCAAACTACGTACCATCTTTTTTACATTACGAGCTAAAATATCATGTAGCGATAATACCACAGTGCTATGACCTTTCCCGAAAAACGCCTTGGAAATAGTTGCAAAAAAATAAATCCAAAGAATAAAAAGTTGATCCTCTTTTTAATGCATAATCAATGTTATACACAAAACCACACGCGTTAATCAATTCTTTCAATGAGCAATTACGCCAAGATGAATTTAAAAAAGAAAATGGCAACTTAAAAGATATTCGCTTTGCTTCATTAATTTTATTTTGATGTAAAAATTTTACAACATAATATGCACGCCAAAGCTGATCAATCCAATATGAAACCCAAAAAGTTTCTGGATAATTTATACTCATGGAACTCCACAATGAAAAAAATTGCTTTTCCTGCTTTGAAAAAAAATACTGTGATAATGAATACAAAGAACCACTTACTTTACCAAAAACATCAGTCTCATTTATTAATACTTTCATTAAAGGAACATTTGTTACTTCAAAATAACGAATTAAAAAACATGCATCATCAAACGAAATTGCACCGCCATTTTGAAAAATATGCCGCACCAATGTAATTTTTTGTTTAACATTTTTTACTTCAAAAAGTTCTGCCATTTCTACAACTTTTTTCTGATCAACGCGCTGTTCAAAATCGATTACTTTTATATTCTTTTTCATGGATGAAGAAAATTTATAATCATCTGTTACAAACAAACAAATAGTATTTGGACCAGAATAGTTTTCTAAAAATTTTTCGTAATTTCTGCGTTCTTTTAATTTAATCTGTTCCAGGGCATTGCCAAGCCAATACGTTTTGCGCTGTCCTAAAAAAGATTGATACAATATGTTAGTATTTAAATCTTTTAGTTGATCGATAAGAATAATATTTTTTCTTTTTAATAATTTGATAAATTCACAAAAAAATAACAGTGGATATGACTCACTTTTAAAACAAATTACCGGAGCTGAATCCCAAAATGTTTGTTCTTTAATCAATGAAAAAAACGCTTCACTTTTCATGCGAACACCAATCAACGATAAAGGGTCTGAAATAATAATCAATCTGCGAAACGTTTCTCTCTAATAATCTTTTATATTCAAAATCCAAAAACGAACTTAATAAAACAGACCTTTTTGGCTTAGAAACAATAGTTGAAAAATAGAATAATTTCTGAGCTAAAACATTTTTATTTTTATCATAAAGCTTACAACTCACCTTCATTCCAACCCTAAAAGCATATGTTAAAAGATCTGTTGAAATAAATTTATATGCAGGTTCGATATTTTCTATCGATACAGATAAAATAAAAGAATTGTGCGGTTTATCAACAACATCAAAACCAACCCTATCAAAATGATTCCACAATGCCTCATAAACCAATGGTGCAATATTTTCAAATACCATAGCATTCTTTGGCATCTCGATAAAAATTTTACGATTTTGCAGATTAACAACAGAACAAGAATATCTTCTTTCTCGAACACAAGAAGGAAATATAAGCAAACCAGCTAAAAAAAATATCTGACAAAAAAATTTCTTTACTCGACAATCAAAAACAAAAATCATACGCATCACAAGAAATTTTAAAAGGACGGGCTCCTCTAAAAGCCCGTCCTAAATTTGTAACATTAAAAATGTCAGTGGATTCTTAGTTTTTGTCTAAGTCTAAACGAACCCGACCTGTTGATGCATCGTATGCAACAACTTTAACTTTCAATCGGTCATTTACTTTAAAATGCTTTTCGAGATCATTTTGTTTATCTCTCGAAATAGCAGAAATATGAACCAATCCATCTTTACCAGGAACAAGTTCTACAAAAATACCAAAGTCGACAATTCGTCTGATTACACCATCAAATGTTGCTCCAACTTCAATATTTCCGACTAAAATTTTAATCCAATCTTCGGCTTCTTTTGCAGACTCGCCATCCTTGGAATATATTTTTACCATTCCATCATCTGAAATATCAATTTGAGTATTAGTTTTTGCAATGATTTCTTTAATAACTTTTCCTGCTGGCCCGATAACAGCACCAATATTTTCAGGATCTATTTTAAAGGTAAGAACACGCGGTGCCAATTTAGACAATTCACCTCGTGATTCACTTAATACCTTTTTCATCTCACCCAAAATATGGCGTCTACCTGTAAGTGCTTGCTTCAATGCATCAGACAAAACTTCTTTTGTAAGACCAAGTTTATCCTTGATATCCATTTGAATTGCCATGATACCATCTTCAGTACCAGTAATTTTAAAATCCATTAAACCAAGCGCATCTTCTATCCCTAAAATGTCGGTAAGTACCATAATACTACCAGAAGAGTCTCTTAATAAACCCATCGCAACTCCACCTATCATATCATCAATAGGAACTCCAGCATCCATTAAGGCAAGTGTTGTAGAACAAACACTAGCCATAGAAGATGAACCGTTTGATTCAAGAACATCAGCAACAGAACGTATGGTATATGGAAATTTTTCTTGTGAAGGAAGAACGTATTTAAAAGACATTTCAGCTAAATAACCATGACCAATTTCACGTCTTCCAACACCACGCATCGGTCTTACTTCACCTGTGGAAAAAGGAGGAAAATTATAATGAAGCATAAATGTACGTTCTTGTTCCCCTGCAAATAAAGATTCAAATCTTTGTGCATCGCCAGAAGTTCCAAGAGTCAAACTTGCCAACGCTTGAGTTTCACCTCGTTGAAAAACAGAAGATCCATGAGCACAAGGAAGCAACCCTACTTCACCAAGTATTGGCCGAACTTCATTAAACTTACGACCATCTAAACGTGTATCCTTTTTTATAATATGCTCAGGAACATCTTCTTTGAGGAGAAGATCAAATAAAAACATAAGTATCGACCTAGAAATAATTCCTGTTTCGATACTCTTATCAAAATGCTTAATTATAAGATCCTTCAAATCAGACATTACACGACTACTATCTTCCTTTGTTTTTGCAAACAAATCATCATAATAGTTATCAGGAAGAGCTTCTTTAATTTTTTGTTTCCAAGAATCCCAGTCAACTTTACTTTCAGTCTCTATCTTTTTCGCACCAATTTCTTTTTGAATCTCTAATTGCCACTCAACTTGTTTCTTTATCTCATCGTGCGATAAAAACAAAAGTTCTACTAATTCATCTTCAGACAAATTGTTACAATTTCCTTCAACCATGCAAATACCATTCTTTGTACCAGCAACAATGATACGCACATCCGATTTATCAGCTTCTTCATAACTTGCATTAAATAACCATTTGCCATCAATTCTAATAACTTCTACGGCTCCAACAGGACCCATAAATGGAATCTGTGAAATGACTAGGGATAAAGAAGCTCCTAAAAGAGATAAAACTCTAAGCGGAAATGTTCCATCAAATGAATAAACTGTAGATAGAGATTGAACTTCATTAAAATAATATTTTGGGAACAACGGACGAATAGATCTGTCGATGAGACGAGAAGTCAATACCTCTACGTCACTTAGACGACCTTCTCTTTTTATAAAACCACCCGGGAATTTTCCTGCAGCAGATGTACGCTCACGATACTCCACTGTTAATGGGAAAAAACCAATAAAATCTTTTTCTTCTTTTGTAGCAACAACAGTAGATAAAACAACACTGTCACCACGTTTCATAAACACTGCACCATCAGCCTGACGAGCAAGTTTACCAATTTCAACTGTTATTCCAGACCCTTTTAACTCAAACACTCTAGACATTACCACTCCCAACATTTTGCAACCACTAGCACCATTAGGCTAACTCCATACAATATTTACTTAATCACAATTAAGCTTTTAATTTTAATTTATCCATTAATTTTTTATATTCTTCTGGTTTTTTTCTTTTCAAATATTTACCAAAAGATCGCCTTTTACAAACAAGAATAACAAGCCCTCTGCGAGAGTGATTGTCCTTAGGAAATTCTTTTAAATGTTTTGCTATTTGATTGATTCTTTCTGAAAAAAGCGCAATCTGCACTTCACTTGAACCAGTATCTTTCTCAGATACAGCAAACTTTTTAATTATCTTATCTTTATTTTCTTTAGCCAACATCTTTTAAGCCTCTAATAAACACCAAAACTAACATCAATAATTCACATTCAAAACAATGGTAGGCGCGAGCGGAATCGAACCGCTGGCCCTTGCTACGTCAAAGCAATGCTCTACCCCTGAGCTACGCGCCTATCCTCTAAAACCTTAACCTAGAGAAATTTTATCTAAGCCAATCTCCATTTGCTCTTCTTCTCTCGCCTGCTGTTCAAGTTCGGAAATATCATCGCCCAAATATTTTCGCCTAAAAGAAGGAATGCCCGTTCCAGCCGGTATGAGTTTACCAATAATGACATTCTCTTTCAACCCGTAAAGATAGTCAACTTCACCTAATACCGCAGCTTCCGTAAGTACTCGTGTTGTTTCTTGGAACGATGCCGCCGAAATGAAACTTTCTGTGCTCAACGATGCTTTTGTTATACCCATTAAAATCGGTTTTGCAACAGAAACTTTTTTACCTTCTTTAACCATTAACTTATTAACAAATTGCAAGTGAACTTTGTCTACACGATCACCAATAATAAAACTCGTATCACCAGCATCAACAATGGCAACCTTGCGTAGCATCTGGCGAACAATCATTTCAATATGTTTATCGTTAATCTTCACGCCTTGTAATGTATATACCTCTTGAATTTCTTTAACCAAATATTTTTGCAATTCATCCGGTCCTAAAATTTTCAAAATATCATGCGCATTTGCAACCCCAGAAGTTAAGGAATCTCCTGCCTGAACAGAATCACCATCTTCAATATTTAAATGTTTACTTCGTGGCACATTATATTCAAAAACTTCCCCTTCTTCTGTTGTAATAGAAATACGTCTTTGACCACGATGTAAACCTCCAAAACGAACAACTCCGTCTACGTCACTAATGACCGCTGGATCTTTTGGAATTCGCGCTTCAAATAATTCCGCTACTCTAGGCAAACCTCCTGTAATATCCTTTGTACGTTTTCCTTCTCTAGGCAACTTTGCAAGTACATCCCCAGAAGAAACTTTACTTCCATCTTCCACGTACAACATTGCCCCCGTAGGTAAATAATAACGCGCTTCTTCATCCCCACTACTACTAACAACTAGATACGGCTGACGTTTTTCGTCTCGTCTTTCAAGAATAGTTTTTCTGGAACGTTTAGTTGTTTCGTCATACTGTTCTTGATAAGTTACGTTTTCAATTAAATCCGCAAAACAAACTTTACCTGTTTTTTCTGCCATAATAATTTTATGAGAATCCCACTCTGTAACTTTTTGGCCAACTTTTACAACTTGCCCATTTTTAACCATAAGCCTTGAAGCATATTCCAGATCAAAAAGTTCTAGTTCTCTGCCATCCTCAGAAACAATAGCAAGTTTAGCCTTACGATTTAATACAACAAAAACTCCAGAATTAACTTTAACCCAATTAACATCTCTAAATTGAACTATTCCATCAAAAGATGATTTATTAAAGTTTTGTTCTACTAAACCACTAGCAGTACCACCAATGTGGAATGTTCTCATTGTTAACTGGGTACCAGGTTCACCAATAGATTGAGCTGCGATAATACCTACAGCCGAACCTTGATCCACAAACTTTGATGTTGATAAATCCATACCATAACACTTAACACACACACCACGTTTCGCTTGACATGTTAAAACAGAACGAACAGCAACTCGAGTTACGGAAGACTCTCGAATTAATCCAACATTTTCTGTATCAATTAATTCACCTTTTCTAACAACAAGCTTCCCCGAAACAGGATCTATCACATCCTCAGCAACAACTCTTCCAAAAACACGATCTTCGAGAAGTTCTATTATATTTCCCGTTTCCTTCAAATCTGTCATTTCAATAAAGCCAATGGTGTTACAATCATCCTGATTAACAACAACCTCTTGAGCAACATCAACAAGTCTTCTCGTCAAATATCCAGAATCTGCAGTCTTCAATGCTGTATCAGCCAAACCTTTTCGTGCACCATGCGTTGATATGAAATATTCAAAAGCATTTAAACCATCTTTAAAATTTGCAAGAACTGGAGTTTCCATAATTTCGCCAGATGGTTTTGCCATCAAACCCCTCATACCACCCAACTGACGTATTTGTTGACGAGAACCACGGGCACCGGAATCAAGCATCATAAATACAGGATTAAATGGTTTCCCTATAGCATCAGCATTAGCACAAGCTTCTTTATCTTCCACTTCTAATTCGTTAATCATCTCACTTGCAACGTTCTCAGTTGCGCGTGCCCATATCTGAATAACTTTGTTATAACGCTCACCATTTGTAATAGCACCATCTTTGTACAAGCTCTCTACTTGCTCGACATCTTTCTTGCTCTTCTCCACAATTTCAGCTTTTGCTTCAGGCACAATCAAATTATCAATTGAAAGAGAAATTCCTCCTGTTGTTGCTTGTAAAAAACCAAGTTGCTTTATGTTATCCAGAGCAACAACAGTATCATCAACACCACATATTCTACATAACAATGAAATTAACAGGCTTAGATCCTTTTTTTTCATTGCTTTATTAATCCAAGCAAATTTTGCCTTTTCAGGAAGTGCCGCGTATAACAAAACACGTCCAACGGTAGTATCTACTAAATCGCCTGTTTTTAACTTTAATTTTATACTTGCATGAATTCCAACAGAATTGTGCTGATAAGCAGAAATAACTTCTTCTATGTCAGAAAATGTAATCCCATTTCCTTTAGCATTCTTACGACCTTTTGTCATATAGTATAAACCCAAAACCATATCCTGAGATGGAACAGCAACAGGTCGTCCATCAGATGGAGATAAAATATTCTTAGTAGAAAGCATTAAAACTTTCGCTTCTTCTTGTGCTCTACGACTTAGTGGAACATGAACAGCCATTTGGTCACCATCAAAGTCAGCATTAAAAGCGGAACAAACTAAAGGATGCACTTTAATAGCTTTCCCCTCTACCAAAACAGGATAAAATGCTTGAATACCAAGTCTGTGCAAAGTTGGCGCACGGTTTAACAAAACCGGTCTGTTTTGCACAACATATTCAAGAGCATCCCACACTTCAGACACAAGCTCCTCAACCATACGTTTTGCAGCTCGTAAACTTACTGCCAATTCACGACGTTGTAATTCAACATAAACATACGGCTTGAAAAGCTCTAGGGCCATAATCTTTGGCAAACCACATTGATTTAAATTTAATTCAGGATCAACAACAATAACTGATCGTCCAGAATAGTCTACTCGTTTACCAAGCAAATTCTGTCTAAATCGACCTTGTTTTCCTCGCAACATTTCACTCAAGGACTTGAGTGGTCTCTTGTTAGAACCTCTTACTGGTTGTCCTCTTCGGCCATTATCAATTAATGCATCAACAGATTCTTGCAACATTCGTTTTTCATTTTTGATAATAACATCAGGAGCATCAAGATCAATCAACCTTTTTAAACGAATATTTCTATTTAAAACTCTTCGATATAAATCATTCAAATCAGAACTTGCAAAACGACCACCCTCTAAAGGAACTAGTGGTCTTAAATCAGGTGGAATAACAGGCAGAACCTCCATAATGATCCACTCTGGCCTTAAATTTGCATGCAACATCCCAGATAAAACTTTATATCTTTTTGCAATTCTATGTTTTGCTGCTACCGAGGTTGTTTGTCCATAATTATCTTCAAGCTTACGAACTTCAAAGTTCAAATCTATCATTGCAAGAAGTTCTCTAATTGCCTCCGCTCCCATTCCAGCCTTAAAAATAATGTCATCCTCATTAGCAGAAACATACTCTTCATATTCCTGACTATTTAATAGAGTTTTAACAGGATAAGGAGAACTCCCTTGATTCAAAACTATATAACTATCAAAGTAAATAACTCTTTCCAAATCTCTAACGGTCATTCCAAAAATTAAACTCATATAACTTGGAATGCCCTTCAAATACCAAATGTGGCAGACAGGAGAAATAAGATTAATATGCCCCATTCGCTCTCGTCGCACACGCGCTTGAATAACTTCAACGCCACATTTTTCACATGTAACACCACGATGTTTCATTCTTTTATATTTACCACAATTACATTCCCAATCCTTCACAGGACCGAAAATGCGCGCGCAAAATAAACCGTCTCGTTCAGGTTTCAGTGTTCTATAGTTTATAGTTTCTATTTTTTTCACTTCACCATACGAAAGCGAACGAATTTTATCAGGAGAAGCAATACCAATTCTGATAGAATTAAATTGCGATGTAGAAATATATTCGCGGAACCTTTCTAATATTCTATTATTCACCGATTTGCTCCTTGTTTGCCTTGAAAAGATCAACTTGCAATCCTAAACTTTGGAGCTCTTTAACTAAAACATTAAATGATTCTGGAACTCCTGGTTCAGGTATATCATCACCACGGACAATTGCTTCGTATGCTTTAACTCGACCATTTACATCATCAGATTTAATAGTCCACATTTCTTTCAAATTATAAGCTGCACCATATGCATACAAAGCCCACACTTCCATTTCTCCCAACCGCTGTCCACCAAATTGGGCTTTACCACCTAGAGGTTGTTGCGTAATCAAGGAATAAGGCCCAACTGATCGAGCATGAATCTTATCATCAACCAAGTGGTTTAATTTCATCATATATATATAACCAATAGTAACCGGTTGATCGAATGGCTCGCCAGTTAATCCATCATATGCTGTATATGTACCACATTCAGGCAAACCTACATCCTTAAGTAATGGACGTATTTCTGAGTCAAAATCTGCACCATCAAAAATCGGTGTCTTCATCGCTAATCCGTCTTTCGCTACACGATGAGCCAAATCAAAAATACCGTCCTCACCAAAACTATCCTCAATGTTTTTTACAATTTCTTGCCCATAATACTTTTGAAGATATTTTTTAACTTCGTTATATCTCATTTCTTCAAGCTTAGAACCTAGTTGTTTTCCTATTTCTCTTCCAGCCATACCTAAAATCGTTTCTAAAATTTGACCAACATTCATACGGCCAGGAACACCCAGAGGATTCAATACTAAGTCAACAGGGGTTCCATCTTCCATGTATGGCATATCTTCAACATTTACAAGTCTCGATACAACACCTTTGTTTCCATGGCGTCCTGCCATTTTATCTCCAACGGAAAGGTGTCGCTTCATTGCAACATATACTCTAACCATCTTAATAACGCCAGATGGCAAGTCGTCACCTTTTCTAAGTCTGCCAACCTTCTCTTCTTTCAACGCATTCAAAACCTGTACTTGGCTATCAAGAGATTCTGAAAGTTCTTTTAATCGAACATTAATTGATTCATTGGCAACTGAAAATTTTGCAATATCATCGATTGATAACTCACTTAATTTATTTTTATCGAAAACATTTTTTTTAAGATATTTAGCAAATTTCTTTAATGCAACTGGTTTTTGTCCAGCAATTAAATTGATGAAACGTTCTTTTGCAATTTCATTTAAAATAGAAACATGATGATTGAGATCATCCTCCATTTTCAATGTTTTTTCAGCAACTATTTGTTTATATCGCTTATCTCGTCTAATCCCACTTCTAGAAAAAACTTTTACATCTGTAACTGTTCCAGAAACTCCTGGCGGAACTCTTAATGATGTATCACGAACTTCTCGCGATTTTTCACCAAAGATAGCTCTTAGCAACTTTTCTTCAGGAGATACTTGAACATCCCCCTTAAGGGTTACCTTTCCAACCAAAATATCACCCGAACTTAAACGCGAACCGATACTTACAATGCCATCCTCATCAAGAGCATCCAACTCTTTTTCACTTACATTTGGAATATCTCGTGTAATTTCTTCTGCTCCCAATTTTGTATCACGTGCTTCAACAACAAATTCCTCGACATGAACAGAAGTTAATACATCATCTGCAACTAAACGTTTACTTGCAACAATAGCATCTTCAAAATTGTACCCTCGCCAAGGCATGAAAGCAACGAGAATGTTACTACCAAGAGCCAACTCTCCATCCTTAATTGCAGCCCCATCGGAAATAACATCATTACGATCAACGTGTTGTCCAACTTGTACTACAGGGGAATGATGAATCCATGTATTGTGACTTGAGCGTGCATATTTTTTAAATGGATAAATATCAACGGCCCTAGAAATCAGATTTTTTTCACCGACACCTTCACGATCAATTCGAATCACTACCTTTTCAGAAGAAACATATTCAACAACACCAGGACTTTTTGCAACAATAACTCCACCTTCTGCAGATCCAACTTCTCTCTCCATCCCTGTACCAACAATAGGAGGCTGGCATTTAACCAATGGAACTGCTTGCCGTTGCATGTTAGAACCCATTAAAGCACGGTTCGCATCATCATGCTCAAGAAATGGAATTAATGATGTTGCAACAGAAACCAGTTGCCGTGGAGATGCGTCAACATAAGAAACATTTTTAAAATTAGATAAAATAATATTACCATCTTTACGAACCAAAACTTCTTCATCTTTTATGCTATTATTTTTATCAACAGGAATCGTAGCTTGAGATATACAAGCTCCCACTTCTTCAAAAGCATCTAAATGTACTACTTCATCTTTAACAACACCATCAACAACAGGCCGATAAGTTGTTTCAATAAATCCTAATTCATTAACGTGTGCATAGGTAGACAAAGAAGAAATCAAACCAATATTTTGTCCCTCAGGAGTTTCAATCGGACAAATTCTACCATAGTGGGATGCATGAACATCTCGAACTTCGAATGTAGCTCTTTCTCGAGTAATTCCACCAGGCCCCAAAGCAGACAATCTACGCTTATGCGCCATTTCTGCCAACGGATTTGTTTGATCCATAAATTGGGAAAGCTGTCCTGTACCAAAAAATTCTTTCAAAATAGCAGACAATGGTTTTACATTTAAAAAATCATACGGCATCATCGACGCATAATTTTCCTGCAACCTAAATCTTTCTTTTACAATTCTTTCTATGCGAGAAAGTCCAACATAAAATTGGCTTTGTAATAATTCCCCAACTAAGCGAACACAGCGATTACCAAGATGATCGATATCATCTAATTCACCTTCGCCTCGCTCTTTTAACCCAACTAAATATTTCAAAGTTGCAACAATATCATCAACTGTAAGATGCGTAATAGATTCATCAACCGATAAACCCAATTTGCGATTAGTACGAATTCTTCCAACAACAGTTAAATCATAAAACCGTGTATTAAAGAAAAGATTATTAAAAAATTCTTCCATTATCGCAACCGAAGGCACATCCCCAGCTCTAAGTTTACTATAAATTTCTTTCAATGCTTCTTCACGAGAAGAAATACTATCTTGCGCAAGAGTTAGCGCTATAGACGGCTGAAATAAATAACCTGAAGAATGAATGACTTTAAAAGAAAATTTTTTAAATCCAGAAACTCTCTCGATAAATTCTTCTGTCAGGGCTTCTCCTTGACGAGCAATTAATTCTCCTGTTTCAGGATCAACAAGATCCTCACCCAAAACACGATTAACTAAACCCGCCACACGCACCAAAAGAAAATCGACTTTCTTTTTTAAAAGCTCAGCCAATACTTTATCTGTAACACGTTGCCCTGCAGTAAATTTATCCTCTACACCTTTTGGCAATGAACCAAGCTCTAAGCGTTGGCCTATTAAATTTTTATTAACTTTTTTATAAAAATTTCCGCCTTTAACAATAATGTCTTCAAAATGATAGTACATCGACAAAATTTCATCACGATTAATACCAAGAGCTTGTAAAAAAGTTGTTGCTAAAACTTTTTTCTTTTTATCAACTCGAACATAAAGAATATCATTATGATCAAATTCAAAATCTAACCATGAACCACGTGCCGGAATAAGTCGTGCCATATGACAAGGTTGCCCTCGAAAATCTTTTAATTTCTTGCTTAACGTAAAAACCACCCCAGCAGCTCTATGAACCTGACTAACAACAACCCTATCAACACCATTGATTAAAAATGTTCCCGCATTTCCNAGCTTAAANAAGCAATTCTCGTCTTCATATAAATCAACCATTATTGGCAAATCACAGAAAAAAACTTCTTGTTCTTTAATATCCCGAACTATTTTTTTCGATTCATCAGAACCACTGTCCCAAGTAACTAACTGCATTTTAACTTTTAATGGCATAGTGTGTGTTTTCCCTGCATAACGACATTCATTAACACTTGCAGGAGATTTCACAATTACTCTGGAAGAACATTTTTTGCAACGAATATAAGAAGCATTTTTTTTCTTACAATGCGAACAAGTTCCAGAACCATCCAAACGAGAACGTCCTGTTTTTTTACACGCTGAACAACGCCATCGATAACGATTTTCCAATCCCTTAAGAGCGCCACATACACACTCCCAATCACCAAGTTCATAACCAACAAATTCTAAAGAAATCTGATCATTATATTCTATTGGGAAAATATCTTGAAAAACTTTTTGTAGACCAATATTTTTACGCTCATTATGCAAAAAGTCTAACTGAGCAAAATCGTTAAACGACTTTGACTGCACTTCTATTAAATTAGGAAGAGAAACTACTTCCTTAATCTTCCCAAAAGACTTCCGCACCATTCCTTTAACTTTTTGCAAACAAAACATGCAACAGCTCCCAATCCATGAATATGAATTACAAATACCACCTCAAACAACAACTTTGCTATGTCATAAAGAAGACGTGCTAAAATTTTTTAAAATAAACTATCAAGCAACAATCTAATCTCTGTGATACAAAAGCAACAACTTAAAAAGTATCTGTAAAAAAATTTTAATTTTTTTTACAGATACTTTTTAAAGAAAAACAAAATTATCACGTTACGACAACTCTACTGTTGCACCAGCAGCTTCTAAAGCTTCTTTCATTTTTTTTGCGTCATCTTTTGCAACAGCTTCTGCGATAACACATGGAGCCGATTCTGCTTGTTCTTTAGCATCTTTTAAAGATAAAGTAGTAATAACACTTCTCAAGGCTTTGATAACCTTAATCTTCTCTGAACCAATATCTTTCAATGTAACTTTAAATTCAGATTTTTCTTCTTCTGCAGCTGCACTATCAGCAACAGCAGCCGGAGCCGCTGCAACAGGTGCTGCCGNTGAAACCCCAAAAGTTTCTTCGATTTCCTTAACTAATTCTGCAAGATCCATAACAGACATCTTACTTATTTCTTCTACAAATTTTGATGACATGCAACCTCCTACAAGGAGTAAAAATTAATAAAAATAACTACAATACAAACCACCCAATTACACCAGTTGATAAAAAACTAAAACTCATAACAACTTATTGCTTTACCAGCAAAATATAAAACGCCAAAAAACATGTTATTATGCGCTCCCACTACTCTCTTTTTTTTCAACAATTTGTTTCAACGCATACAGCAATTTAGCAATAACCATCTGCAAAGATCTCGCCAAACCTGCTACAGGAGCCTGGAGGGTTCCGGCAAGTATAGCCAATAATTCTTCTCGCGATGGAAGTGATGACAAAAAATTAATTTGCTGCTCAGTAATTACATTAGATTCAAAAAAGCCTGAAACAACTGACATTGCTTCATGTTCTTTGGAAAACGCAACTAATTGTTTCGCAACACTTGGAACCTCTTTTTTCGCAAAAACAAGTCCAACTTGCTCACAAAAATTATCTTTAAAAGCATCAACACCACCGACGTCTTTTACTGCAATTTTCATAAGACGAGCTTTTGCAATTCTTAAAATACCATCGGAATCACGCAATTGTTTTCGCAATTCCTGCATTTGCAAAACACTCAAACCTCTGTAGTTAACCAAAAATGCAGCCTCGGACTCGCTGAATAAATTTCTAATACTGGAAACGACTTCTTCTTTTTGTTGACGATTCATTTACACAACCTCTTGTCTATCAGCCTATAATATCTCATCTGCGTTTATCGCCACACCAACACCCATGGTCGAAGATACAGTTATTTTTTTCATGAACCGTCCCTTCGCTACCGCAGGCTTACTCGCTTTAACAGCACTAACTAATGCTGTTAAATTTTCTATCAATTTATCTGCTCCAAAAGACACTTTTCCAAACGGAGCATGTAAAACACCGCCTTTATCGTTTCTAAATGAAACGCGTCCTTTTTTTAGATCAGAAATAATAGAAGCTACATTAAAAGTTACTGTTCCAACTTTTTTATTTGGCAAAAGTCCACGTGGGCCTAAAATACGAGCCACTTTACCAACAGCTCCCATCATATCAGGTGTTGCAACAGCTGCATCAAACCCTGTCCAACCACCCTTAATTTTCTCAATAAGATCTTCCGCTCCAACAAAATCGGCGCCAGCCTTTCTTGCTTCTTCGTCATGCTCACCCTTCACAAATGCTACAACCCTAACTACCTTTCCAGTCCCATGGGGTAACAATACTGAACCGCGAACTGTTTGTTCACCTTTGGAAGGATCTATTCCTAATACAATATCAACATCAACCGATTCATCAAATTTTACATGTGCAGTACTAATAACAGCATCTAAAGCCTCTCTACTAGTAGAAAGATTTAATGATGTCAATTTCTCACTTGCTTGTCGAAATTTCTTACCTGCTTTACTCATAAAAACAAACCTTACCTTCAAATTGACTTATCACGTCAGAAAACCATCTAAATCTAATCAACAACCTTAAGCCCCATACTTCTTGCACTTCCAGCAATAATCTGCTTTGCTGCTTCTAAATTAAAAGCATTAAGGTCTACCATTTTAACTTTCGCAATTTCTTCAATATCACTCCATCTAATATTTCCAGCAATCTCTGTTCCAGGATTACTTGCACCCTTAGTAATATTCGCTTTTTTACGAATCATTTCAGAAGCTGGTGATGTCTTTGTTATAAAGCTGAATGACCTGTCAAAATAAACCGATATAACTACGGGGACTGTTTCGCCTTTTCGTTTGGAAGTTTCTGCATTAAATTTTTTACAAAAATCCATAATGTTAACACCATGTTGACCTAATGCAGAACCAACAGGAGGAGCAGGCGTCGCGCCTCCAGCAGGAATTTGTAATTTAATTTTATTCTTAACTTCTTTTGCCATAATGATACCCAACTAAAATTATGTTTTAACCTGATCAAAACCTAGTTCAACAGGAGTCAATCGTCCAAAAATGCTTACCATAACAGTAAGTCTGTCACGTTCCTCGTCAACATTATCAATAATACCAACAAAACCCGCAAACGGCCCACTTGCAATATGAACCTCACTTCCAACAGAAAAAGCTGTTTCTTCCGAAGCAACAGACAATTCCCCACTCATTTGAGCAAAAATTCTTTCAACTTCTTTATTAGAAAGAGCTGCTGGTCTTTCGCCGCCTAAAAACCTAGTTACTCGCGATAATTTCAAAACTAAACGATAAGACTCTCCTGTCATTTCCATTTGCACAAGCAAATAGCCAGGAAATATCTTTTCTTTTTTGTTTTCTTCCCCAGAAAAAAAACTTACAATCTCTCCGGTAGGAACAAGAACATCACCAAATAATTCCTGCATTCCTTCTTCTTGTATTCTTTTTTCTAAATCAGCTTTGACTACGTCTTCAAAACCTGTATAAACCTGTACTACATACCAACGTTTCATAACAATTAACCTGCGGGCTTTTTACTTACCTTATCAATAAAAAGCATTTACCGTTAACGAATAAACCATCTAATCAATGAACTAAAAACTGAATCCATTGCACCCAAAATACCTGCGAAACAAAGCGAGAGAAAGCATACTATAATGACAGACCCCACCAAGTCGTCTCGCTTAGGCCACGTAACCTTGCTAAGTTCGACTTTTACTTCTCGCAAAAAAGAAAGAACTTTACTCATATTCTTTCCCACAATTCCTTTAAATCGCCTAACTACAATACAATACAATAATCAATCAATATGGCAGGCCAGGAGGGATTCGAACCCCCATCACGCGGATTTGGAGTCCGCTGCTCTACCAATTAGAGCTACTGGCCTACACCCCTTTATTTACTTACTTTGTTTCCTTGTGCGACTGATGTTTTCGGCACTTTGAACAATACTTATTCAGTTCTAGTTTACCGAAATCTCTTTTTTTAGAAACCTTTTTACTATAATTTCGAGATTTACACTCAGAACACACAAGATGTATAATCGTTCTATTTTTTGCCATCTTTATTTATTTCCTGCTAAAAACTTTTTGTTTAATACATGGAGCCCGCGACCGGGGTTGAACCGGTGACCTCTCCCTTACCAAGGAAGTGCTCTACCGACTGAGCTACGTGGGCAACCATTTTCTATACGTTTTGGCTAAACCATTACTCGATCGCTAAAACTACACTACTTCTATGTATAATCATACTAATACTTTCAACATTACCATAGAGCTCACCACATGGAAACACCCTGCTTCCCCTCCTTGAAATTTTTAATGGAGCTGGCAACTGGACTCGAACCAGCGACCTGCTGATTACAAATCAGCTGCTCTACCAACTGAGCTACGCCAGCATTCCAAATATGGAGCGGGAAACGGGACTCGAACCCGCAACCTACAGCTTGGAAGGCTGTCGCTCTAGCCAATTGAGCTACTCCCGCACCTTTAACTTAATTTTCACATCTATTTCAAAGTCTCGTACCAGCAATTCACTGAACAAACACAACCTGCTTTTTACTTAAAAGCATCCCTTAATGGTGGGGAGAGCAGGATTCGAACCTGCGAAGGCTGCGCCAACGGATTTACAGTCCGTCCCCTTTGACCGCTCAGGAATCTCCCCTTTTGCTCAAACAAAAACTTTAAAAAAATCTTGATATAGCAGGCACGTGCATTTAATCATAAATATTTTACTAAAGATTGCAACTATTTTTATAAAAAAAAGCAAAACCCCTTTTCTTTCAAATCCCCCTTTTTGTCGTTTAAATCACAAAGCATCAGATTAAGAAAATGGACTTAAAAGCAATCGCCGTTTGTTAATATCACCATAAACATGCTCCAGTGCACAAATATAAACATGCTTTTTAGTATTTATCTCTTTAAGTAATGTATTAATAACTTCGGGCCATTCAATTAAACACCAAGAATTTTCTTGATAAAAATATTCATCGAAACCCAATTCCATAAACTGGTCCTGAGAATTAATACGATATAAATCAAAATGATGAAACATCTGATCTTTATTGTTTGCATAGCTATTCACATATGAAAATGTAGGACTAGTAATAACCTCTTTTATTCCGCATAATTTTAATAATTCTTTAATTACTGTAGTTTTCCCCGCACCAAGCTGTCCCTTAAAAACGATTATCGCATAATCATTCAACAATGGTTTTATTTTTTCTTCTACAATAATAGCTAACTCTTCCAAATGAAATGTGATATCCATATTAGTTATCCAAATCTATAATTTTTTTAATTTTTTATATATTCGTTTTTCTTTTTTAGGCAATGTATATTTTTTACCTTTTTTACTGTTTTTTTCTTCATAATCATCATCTTTGTTATCATATGCACCAATATTAATAGATGCTTCTTCCATTAACACGTCTAATAAAGCATCGTCACCATCAATATTAAAATTAATTGTATCAACATCATCTCTTTTAAATTTTGTAAGGGATGAATCAATGGTATTGATAACATTCTCACTTTCTTTTCGACACTCAACTAAAACATTTTGTAAAAAATTATGAAATTCATCAACTAAAATTGTATCTACCCATGTTTTTTCGCATCTCGAAATAAGTCCTCGGTCACACGAAACAAGTAATATTTCTTTTCCTTTGTTTCGCTCCACATATTCTACAATCCAATCATCCGCACAGCTATCTTGTCCAGAAAACACAACTACAACCCCCTGATGAACTTCTCGTGTAGCATGACCAAGCGGTCCAGCATCAAATACAACGACTACTTCTTTTACCGAAGATTTTTTTCGATGCTTATAAAACGACAACTGCTTAATAAAAAGTTCACGCTGTTCTTCCGCATTATTCTTTGTATGCGAAAAAATATTTTTAATAAAATTATACCCATCTATAACTATAATCATATAACACAGCTTCTTGTTTTTATAAATAAACATCACATCACAACATAAATCATACAACTGAATGTAATAGTTAGTATATTTTAGATTGTTCCAATGTACAAATACCGCCAAATTACTTGTATTTGCCACATTTGTTAACTAAACTAATCGACGAACTAGCAATGATTTTTTATCGAAAGAAAACATGTCACAACTTATACAAATAAAACGTCGTATAACATCAATTAAATCAACAAAAAAAATTACTCATGCAATGCGACTTATTGCAATGTCGTTATATTCTCGATTAGATGAACAACAAATATATCTAAAAAATCATTTACAAAATACTCAAAAATTATTTGACCAACTTTTGAGATATTTTGCAAATTGGAACAATACAAAACTATATCCCATTGATATTTTAGATGAAACTCCTCTTTTTATATTAGTATCACCAACAAAAGGGTTGTGCGGTGGGCTTAATTCCAATATTAAAAGGTACATAAATAAATCTCTTTTTATAGAAGAACACCAAAATCCTTCATTTATCACCATTGGTCAAAATGTAACTGATCATGCGGCCAAACAAGATCTAGGGCCAATCTTATATCAATGTAACAATCTCAGCCCAAACAATTACACAGCAATTGCAGAAAAAATAATACAACATATTTTTATGCATAAAGAACCTTATTCTTCTGTAACATGTTATAGTGCTCACCTAAAAAACTTTTTTTTACAAACTCCAGAAAAGATAAAACTAATTCCTTTAAACACATCTAACACCGCTGAATCAGAAAAAGAATTATTTTTTTCTGATTCAGAACCTATTTGGGAACAACAACCAGAAAAAGTTGCCGAATATCTTGCACATAAATATTTAAAAAGCTCTATCTGTAATTTGCTTTTTCAATCACTTTTAGCAGAAAACGCAGCTCGCTTTGTAGCAATGGACGGCTCGACTACAAATGCCGATAATTATTTAGAAAGACTTGTCTTGCAATTTAACAAAACTAGACAAGGATTAATCACTAGAGAAGTTGCCGAATTGTCTTCAAATTTATAAAAAAAAATTAATCAACGAAACAATTTGTTAAATAAAAACAGCCACGGCAGATCTGCCGTGGCTGTTTTTTGTTCAGTGTAAAATCAATGTTAGAAAGTCAAACCAACTTTGCCCCAGAATGCATAATTTTGTAATGCAGAATTAATTCCTGAGACAAATTCATATGAACTACCCAAGCCTACAAAAACAGGATATTTCCAATCAAATGTATAACCAGTACTTGCATATATTTTGTGTGTTACTTGCGCTGGAGTTGTTGCAGGACTAACCAAAAGATGCGTCGCGTTGATTGCCCCGTAAGAAGCATGCGAATGACTTGATGCGCTAAATACGGCACTTTGATCCCATGAATATACAGCAACCGCATACTTGTCATCTGGCCAATATTTAACTGTTACACTTTCACCTTCTTTTGCAAACAAATTGTAACCTAAATCAAATATAAATTCATTCCAATGGAATGCTGTATTTACGATTAAATCTACTTGCGAACCAGGGGTAACACAAACATCACGTGTTAACACATTTGCAAATGGGAATGTTGTCGATCCTCCTACCTCTGCAGCAAGCCAATAATGACCAAAAGGAACTGCCGTTAATACAGTAGGCCATCTGAAACCAAGTGTTCTTTTTTCTGTTGCACTCCAAATATATTTATAGTCAACAACAAAACCAAGATCTAATGATTTATTTTCTTGCTTCCATGCTTCAAATGATAAGTCAATTCCACCACCTGTAGCAAAATGTTTGCCATTACCAATTACAGGTTCAAAAAGATATTCTCCACTTGGTGTATTGCCTAAAGGAACAGTTAAACTTGCATAAGCACTAATGTGTTTTTTATCTCTATATAAAAAATGATATCCTAGTTTAATATCTAAATCTGCAAGATTTGTTTCACTTTGTGAGCCATCAATTTTTGCGCATGTCAATTTTTCTTGTTTGTAACCAGCAACAGTATTTTCAACATTTCCTGCAAGATAATCTAGTATGCTAACTTCTGTTCCAGCTGCGGTTCCACCAGAAACAACTAATGGTTGCGTTGTAATTGCACTTGTTGCCGTTGCATTTATTGAATTTTTTACATATACAATTGGAAGTTCTAATTGCATATACAAACCTTCAATAAGCTTGTCTAATTTTTGGTGATAATCTAAGTGAACACCTAAGGATTCTTGATCAGGTCTAAAACGAATGCCATTTGCTAACGTTGTTTCTCCGGCAGCATATGCAACATTTCTATCATGAATAACATTTAATGAGTTTAAAGGAACAGTAGCCGAAGCTCCACCGCCTGTTGTCCATTCAACACCAAGATAATCTTGATGGTGTATTCCATATTTCACACCAAAGTAATAACCTAATGCTCTAGTATTTGAAGACATTTGGTAAAAAGGAACTGATTGAAATGTCCCACCGAAAAAATCTTCTTTAATACCTTTTTTATAAATTTGATCGTGCCATGCTGTATATTCCATTGCAAGATTATCGTTATGCGAACGTGGCATCAAAAATGTTCTGTCATGATATGTCCCCGCCTGAACACATCCCACCAAAAGCATCGATGCTACAAAACCTTTTAAAAATCTTTTCATACTTCTCCTTCCTTTAAGAAATCGCACGGAACCTACATAGGCTCCGTGCTACCTTTTATATTTTTTAGAAAGTTAATCCTGCTTTTGCCCAGAATGCATAACCTTCTAAACCAACGTTGCGACCACGTATGAATTCATATGAACCACCAAGTCCAAGCATAATTGGATAGTTCCAACCATCAAATTCATAACCCAAAGCGGTAAATATTTTGTGTGAGGATTGTGCTGGTGATTCTACAGGTGATACAGCAAGACGTTCTTTTGTAATCCAACTGTCTCTACTGTCTATGTCACTAGATACAAAAACAGAACTTGGATCATAAGTTGATTTTGTTACAGCATACAATCCTTCTGTCCAAACAGAAACCTCAACTTCTTCTTTTTCTTTCGCAAAGAAATTGTAACCAAGGTCAATTGTAAAGTTACCCCAGTTAAATACCAATCCTGCAATGCCATCAAATTGTCCGCCAGGAACAACATAAACATCTCTAGTTAATACGTTTGCAAGGGGAAAAACTTTAGTTTGATTAATTTGGCCACCAAGTAGGTAATGTCCAAAATTAATTAAATTACCACTTCTTAACAAACCAAGAGTACGTTTTTCTGTTGCTTTAAATAGATACTTATATTGTGCAGCAAAGAGAATATCAAGAGACATATCATCATCTTTCCAAATCTCAAATCTGCCGTCTAATCCACCGCCAAGCGCCCAGTGTCTAGCATTACCATAAATAGGTTCAAATAAATATTCACCCATTGGTTTGTTGCTAGTAGGAATTGTTGCTTGTACAAATCCCGTTAAACATTTATCTACTTCATTAAATAACGTATAACCAACGGCAACTTGAATATCTGCAACACCTATCTCACTTTGTGAGCCATCAATTTTTGCATGAGTTAGTGGATCTTGCATCGTAGTAGTTATATTACCAGACAGATAATCCAACACACTTTTTACTGCGCCAGTTCCTGCTCCATCAGGAATTTGTTGCGTCAAAGCATTTCCTGTGTAAGAAAGACCCATGTCATTCTTCACGTATACAACAGGAAGATTAACTTTGAAATACAATCCCTTTACAAGTTTGTCCAATTTTTGATGATAGTCTAAACGAATTCCGTAAGATTCTTGCGTAGGTTCCATTTTAACTTTTGCATTAATTGAATCCGCAACCGCAACTTCCAAACCTGGATTATGTATAATTTGAGCAGGCGTTAAAAGAAGTTCATTTGAACTGTAACCAACACCAATAAAATCTTGTACAACATTATAATTAAGATTTTGATTAAACGCTCCAAAATAATTTCCGAGATCTTTTTTATTTACAGATTTTTGATAAAAAGGAACAGCTTGAAATGTTCCACCGAATTTTTCTTTTTCCTCTTTTTTTACAACTGAATTTTTCTTCTTTACTACTTCAACTTCTTTGAACGAATTAAATTGCTTATGCCACGTTGAATACTCCATCGCCAAGTTGTCACTTATTGTGCGAGATTTCAAAAACGTTTTATCTGTAAACGTTTCACCATGTGCTCCACTTACGCACAACAACGCAACAAGCAGCCCCTTCGTTACCTTCCTCATCTACCTTCTCCTCTATTAAACACACCCACATGCATGAATTCTCACTCTGTGGAAAGACAAAACCACCGCCGAACATTACCCGTTTTTCTCTCTGATGCTTTATTATATAAATAAAATACACAAGATAGTGTAATCACCAAATTGACAAAAAAGCAAGAGTCAATAGCGCACATACAAAAACTCTTTCTCTTTATGAATCATCTTTTTTCGTATAAAAACTAGGTTGAAAGATTTTCTTTTCCATACCTTTCTTAATCCTCCTTGATTTTTTTATATCTTTTCTTTCCTTTATTTTACAACAAAACTAATTAATTTATCTTTAACAAAAACAACTTTAATTATATTCTTTTCTGCTAGCCATTTAGTAATAATTTTTTCTGCTTCGGGTTGAATTTCTTCTTGTGATATACCCTTTAATGTTTTCAAACGAGCTCTTACTTTGCCATTAACTTGCACAACTAATTCTATTTCATTAGTAGCCGCAAGATTTTTATCGAACTTGGGCCACTCACAATTTTCTAATTTTTCACCTAAAAGTTTTTCAAGTAATTCACTAGAAAAATGCGGCACCATCACAGAAATAGAAACCAAAAAATCTTCTAATAATTTTTTATTCAATAATAATTTCTTATGAACCAAATCATTAAAAAATTCCATAACAGATGCCACTGCAGTATTGACTTTAAAATGTTCTATTCGTTCTTGATAATCTTTCAAAAAACGATGAAATCTCTTTGTTGTAACATCATCAACAGCAATAGCATCTTGCAAAATATTTTCTGAGTTATTTAAATAATTCCACAAACGATTTAAAAAACTTTTCACACCTTTTATAGAATCCATTTGCCATTCCGTATCAAGTTCTGGCGATCCCATAAACAACATGTACATTCTCAAAGTATCCGAACCCATTTCTTTTACAATGTCATCTGGATTTACAACATTGCCTTTTGATTTCGACATTTTTTCAACACGACCGGTTTTTTCTGATTTCATACAAACCATGCCTTGGTTGAATAATTTTTTGAATGGCTCATCGAAAGAAATATGTCCCAAATCATGCAACACTTTTACATAAAAACGCGCGTACAATAAATGTAAGATTGCATGTTCAATGCCACCAACATATAAATCAACAGGCATCCAATACTGCATATCTTCTTTTAAAAAAGGATGATCTTCTATTGTTGGATTTGGATACCTCAAAAAATACCAACTTGACCCTGCCCACTGAGGCATAGTATTTGTTTCTCTTTTAGCAGGACCGTTACATGTAGGACAAGTTGTATTCACCCACGAGCCAATTGAAGCAAGTGGTGATTCCCCTGTTCCTGTTGGATGATATGATTCAACATCAGGAAGTTCAATAGGTAATTCACTTTCTGGAACAGAAACCGTTCCACATTTTTGACAATGAACTAAAGGAATTGGTTCGCCCCAATATCTTTGCCTAGAAAAAATCCAGTCACGCAAACGATAACACACTTCTGTTTTTGCAACATTTTTTTTCTCAAGAAATTCAACAATTTTTTTCGCGCCATCTGTTTTTGCATCTAACCCATCAAACTCATTTGAATTTATTAAAACGCCATCGCCCTCAAACGCACCTTCGGCTTCCTCTTGAGACTTTATAACTTGTCTAATTTCTATATTAAATTTTTTTGCGAAATCAAAATCACGTTGGTCGTGTGCAGGAACTGCCATTATTACTCCGGTTCCATAAGAACGTAATACATAGCTAGAAATATAAATTGGAATTTGTTCGTCATTCACAGGATTTGATGCATACGCTCCAATAAAAATACCCGTTTTCCCTTTTGTTTCTGATGTGCGTTCAAGATCACTCATGTGCAAAACTTCGCGTTGATAACTTTTAACTTCTTCTTTTTTTTCTTGTGTAACAAGTTGAGAAAGAAATTCGTGATCCGGCGCCATAACCATAAAAGTTGCACCAAACAAAGTATCTGGTCTTGTCGTAAAAACTGGTAATTCTACATCGCCAGATTTAAAAATAACGCGCGCGCCAGAACTTTTTCCGATCCAGTTTTGTTGCATTAATTTTACTTTCTCCGGCCAATCAAGATCTTTTAATCCATCAAGAAGTTTTTCCGCATACTCTGTAATTCGCAAAACCCATTGACGAATTTTTCTTTGTTCAACTTTGCTTCCACATCTTTCACATCCACCATTTACAACTTCTTCATTTGCTAAACCAGTTAAACATTTTGTGCACCAATTAATAGGCATATCTTCTTCGTACGCAAGACCCGCTTCGTACATTTTTAAAAAAATCCATTGTGTCCATTTATAATACGAAGAATCGGTTGTATTAATTTCTTTATCCCAATCATACATTGCACCAATTTCTGCCAATTGTTCTTTAAACACAGCAATATTTTTTGCTGTACCTTCTTTAGGATGAATTCCTTTTTTTATCGAATCATTTTCTGCTGGCAAACCAAATGCGTCCCATCCCATCGGATGTAAAACATTATATCCTTCATGCCATTTTATTCGCGAGTAAACATCAGAAATTACATATCCTTTCCAATGCCCAACATGCAAACCAGAACCGGAAGGATATGGAAACATATCTAAACAATAAAATTTTTTCTCTTTTCGATCGTTTTTAGTTTTAAAATACGAATTGGCTTTCCAATACTCACGCCACTTTTTTTCGATGACTGCGAAATCATACAACTTATAATCCATAAAACACTCCTAATATAAATTTTTTTATAAAAACAAAAGTTCAGATTTCAAACTCTAAAATACTTGCTCTTTTGGCACAGTTTACCATAAACGCCTTAAATATTCGACAACTTGCGTACGTATCTATCTTTCACCTTTTTTTGATAAAAAATTTATAATTGAAATTATTGCATTGCCATAAGCAAATAGCTTATTATTAAGATGCTAACAGGCAACAACTATCGATAAGTCTTACCTGGGGGGGCAAAGACTATGAAACATCCAAAAATTTTTATGTGTCTAATTTTTTCAGCAACCATAACAACACATCTTGCGAGTATTGCCAATTGGACAATAATGACCTATATACAATCAAACAACAACCTGAATAATTTTGCTATAAACAATATAAAAGAAATGGCGTCTGTTGGCTCAAGCGACAACTTAAATATACTTGTGCAATGGAGAAAACATGGATCCAACGACCTTTGGAGATATAAAATTGACAAAAACAAAGCTTCCCTTGAACAACAAATAAAACAAAACTCATATTTTTATGACAATGACGTAATAGATTTTGTAAGATGGTCTGCTAAAAATTATGCCGCTAAACATTATGCATTAATATTTTGGAACCACGGCTCTGGTGTCCTTGATCCAAGCTGGGAATCATTAAACCAACTTTTTCTTTCTTACAAACATAATCCACTTTCATATAGATACAATCCAAGAACAAGCATGCTACCCGCTCTTACAAAAGGATCTTGTATGCATAGAGGAATTATGTTTGATGAAAAAAACAAAATGTATATCAGCAATAAAAAACTATCCGATATTCTTGGATCAATAACAACCGATGTTTTGAAAAAGAAACTTGATGTTTTTGGAATGGATGCTTGCTTCATGCAAATGATGGGCGTCATATATCCAATCAGACATTATGCCAAATATTGTGTTGCATCAGAAGAGGTTGAACTTGCTCATGGATGGAATTACAAACAATTTCTTGCAACTTTGGCAGAAGACGAAATTACTCCACTACAACTTGCAAAAAATATCGTTTCAACTTATGAACAATTTTACAAAAATAAAACACATCTTTATACACAGTCCGCTGTGAAATTAGACGAACTTGATTATTTAAAAGAAAACATAAATCTTTTTGTCGATGCAATTACAAAATGTTGCGAAATAGATAAAACAAATACAAAACATGCTATTTTTGTTGCACGCAAAAGATGTGTTCAATTCAGTTCGCCTCAATATATTGACCTTCATTCTTTTTACAAAGAATTGATTTTACAGTTAGATAAATTAAACAACAAAACAACCGCCAAACAACTACGCACATCAAACGATTTCGAAAATTTAAAAACCCAACTTATAAATGGAACAAAAATAATTGAAGCCATCGTTGTATCTCAAACAGCAAGCAAACGATTTCAAAAAACAAATGGTATCTCCATTTATTTCCCTCGCGGTCAAATCAATAATTCATATGTAATTACAGACTTTGCAAGAGATAGCCGTTGGTTAGAATTTCTAAAACATATTTTAGAAAAAAAAGTTGTATAAACCTCTCTTCATGATATTATTTATATAAACAATAATTGTTATGGAGATTTGCAAATGCAGAATCAAAAAGATGAATCCTCGCAAGCGATTTTCAATAAAAAAAATGATGAGAAAATATTAGTAGTTTCGAAACATAAATTATTTTCGCACGAAGCATTTAATGGAATTAAAAGTATAGATTTTGATCGCTATCAAAAAGTTATTGAAATGCACAAAAAATTTATGTGGCGCTCAGAAATTGAAACAAATGAAAATTATAAGCAAATTATTCCCTATCTTATTTTTACCTCCAATAACAAATATTTTTTAATGCAAAGAAAAAATGAAGCCAGCGAAGTACGACTCAGAAATAAATGCTCACTAGGTATTGGTGGACACATTAAAGAAGAAGACTTATCAAAAACAAATATTAGTGGATGGTCTGAAAGAGAATTTCATGAAGAAGTCTCGTACAAGGGAAAACTAAAAATAGAACCCGTTGGAATTTTAAACGATGAAAACGATGAAGTTGGACGAGTTCACACTGGTTTTGTTTTTTTATTGCACGGCAATTCTGAAAAAATAGAAATTCGCGATGAACACAAATCTGGCGTGCTCCTAACTTTACAAGAATGCAAAAATTTTTATAATCGCATGGAACGCTGGAGTCAGATTGTCTTTAATTATCTAAAGACTCGTCATTAATACTATCCCAAATTTTCAGAAATTCATTAAAAGAAAGTTGTTGTGCACGCAACCTCAATAGGTCATCTGTTAATTTTGAAATATCATAATTAGTTAACTTCAAATTGTTTCGCAACATTTGACGCGGAAATTTAAAACACATACGAACAAACTTCCAAAACTTTTCTTCTTTATCAATTTTTTGTTTAGAATTTTTTGGCTTAAAATAAACCAACCTAGAAAAAATTTTTGGTGGCGGATTAAATGCAGCAGGTTCAACTTTTTCTAATAATTCAAAATCAAAGTGATATCGCAAAAGCAAAGATATTGCGCTATATTTTTTTCCACGAGTTGCAACAAGTTTTTGTGCTACTTCTTCCTGAATCATAAACACCCCTTCCTCAAAAAGATGTTTATTTTTTTGCAACACAAAAAGAATTGGAAATGTAACGCAATAAGGTAAATTAGCAAGGAAAACCCACGGCTTGCGCACCTCTAATTCTTGAAGAGCAACATCTAAAAAGTTTTCATTTTTTATAGTGAGCCGATCATCTTTTATAGATCTCCCTAAAAAATCAACCCACTCTTTATCAATTTCATAAACTAATAATTTTTTACATTTTGTTTGTTCAAGAATTGAACGAGTTAAAAAGCCATCACCGCAACCAACTTCCATAACAGATGTTTGCGGGGTAACATTCACTTTTGAAATCATGTTATCTACAACCGACTGTTTGCGAAGAAAATGCTGTCCTAAAAATTTCTTTTTTCGTGGTTTTTGATAATCAAGGTAATGTGTTTTTATTTCTTTATTATTTCTTTTCATAGTTGTATTGTACTAAAAATCTGTCTTTTAGCATAGATTTGCTCTATCTTACTACTTAACTTATACTAATAATATCTTTGAAATTTATGGGGGCGTAATGGCTTCGACGTGGCTATTTACGCACTAAGTGCATGCCAAGTTTTGTATGGGAACTTGTAAAAAAACATTCAAAACAATGAGTGCAGACTCAATACACATGCCAGCAATGGCTACTGCTTAAGTATAGAACTTAAGTAGTCTTGTTAGTTCGACGTGACTATCAGCTGAGCTAACCCGTATTAAACAGATAGGACTGCCTGACAAGAATTCGTAATTGTGTAATCAGGCAGTATACTCAATTGCCTTTTGCATCAATCTGTGCCTTTGCAGAGATGTAAGAGTATAATCAAAGGATGAGCATGGAGTACTTAATGTTTGAAGAGTTGCGGACATGGGTTCGACTCCCATCGCCTCCACCAGTTTTCGCTCTTACGAGCTTCGTCTGTCTTGCACCAATAAATCAGCAAAGACTGTCCGACGTAGCCACAGACGTAGATGGACCAATCAAAAATTCACCTTTTATTTTTCTTTTTCACTAATTTTCCCTACTATACTTTTAATGTGTTTTAAAATATAGAAGGGAAATATTGTGATTTATAATGTCATTATTATCGGTTCCGGTCCTGCAGGATTAACAGCAGGAATTTATACTGGAAGATCGAAATTAAAACCGTTACTTATTGAAGGAATGAATCCTGGCGGACAACTTATGACCACCGGGAAAGTTGAAAACTGGCCTGGAAACATTTCAATTAATGGTTTTGAACTAATGCAAAACATACGCGAACATACAAAAAAATGTGACTGTGAACTTTTATCAGATAAAGTAACTAATGTTGATATCACACAAAAACCATTCGCAATTACCACACAAGCAGGAAAAAAACTTCAAACAAAATCTATTATTATCGCAACCGGCGCGACACATAGAAAATTAAATATTCCAGGGGAAAAAGAATATTGGGGAAATGGTGTAAGTGTGTGCGCAGTATGCGATGCACCATTTTATCAGGACAAAGAAGTTGTTATTGTCGGTGGAGGAAACAGCGCAGTTGCAGAAGCATATGAACTTGCTCGCTTTGCAAAAAAAGTTACAATTTTAAACACAAAAGATGAACTCACCGCAACAGACCCTATTAAATATAAAATACTTAAAAACAAAAAAATTTCAATTTTAAGCAACACCACGATAACTGAAATCAAAGGGGATAAAAATTCTGTCACGAGCGTTACGATAAAAAAATTAAACGAAAATAACACAACAAAAATTTCCGCAAATGGAGTTTTTATCGCAATCGGACTTTCTCCAAACAACACTCTTTTTACAAATAAAGTCGAAATTAACGAACATGGCTTTATTGTAAAAAAACAAAATTCTCAAACAAGCGTTGAAGGTGTTTTTGTTGCAGGAGATGTTTCCGATAGTCGCTACCAACAAGCAATTACCGCAGCAGCAGAAGGTTGTATGGCAGCACTTGACTGTGAAAAATATCTTAAGTCTTAAAAACAATACCTTTAAAGTTTTTCTAAATACTCGATTCGAAATACTAATGTTTGCTATCATGTAATTAATCGGGGGGCTAAAAAAAGAAGCTCTATCCACACATGAATAAAATAGGATAGGGCTTCTTTAAAAACTTAATCATATCAATTTCCTGTGGGGGGAAATGTCATGAAAACTCCATTTCAAAAGATTTTTATTATTATAACTGCGTCAATATTTGGTGTTTTAAGTTTCGCAACACAACTAAAACCAGAATCCGAAAATAATTTCCCTCAAAAAATGCTTGTAACCGTTCCTATCGCAGATGTACGAGATAAGCCCAAAATCAATAAAAATGCTTCGTATGAAACACTTGATTGGGAACAAGTAACACAAGTAATTTATGGAGAAAAAATTGTCGCCTACGAAAAAAGAAATGGGTGGCTTAGGATTAAAACTCCAGAACAAAAAATTTGTGTCAAAGAAAAATGGTATGAATGTGCAGGCTGGATAAATGAATCACACGTCACCCCTGTAAAAGAATTTCCAAAATATAATCTAATTGTTAAAGAACCATCGTGTACTATTTTTGAACAAAAGAAAAAAAATAAACAAACGGTTATTGCTGTATCTATTGGAACGCAGTTACAAGGGACAAAATATCACAATAAATTTTGGGAAATAAAATTACCCAACGGAAAAATAGGATCCGTCGAAGACAACAATGTATATGATATTTATTCATGGAAAAAAAGAAACTCAAAATTATTGCGAAAAAGCATTTTACATACAGCCCATCTTTTTTTAAATAGTCCTTATTTGTGGGGAGGAAGAAGTTTTTATAATAAAAATCTAAAAAATCAACTCTCAAGTTCTGATTGTTCTGGATTGGTTGACCTTTGCCATAAGATTCATGGAATTGAACTACCCAGAAACTCACGCTCACAGTATATAAAAAGTAAAAAAATATACAGACGACCTAATCCTGGAGATCTAATATTTTTATCACGTTCAAATAAATTAAAAGATATTTATCATGTAATGATTTACATTGGACATGATAAAATTATCGAAGCAAAAGGAAACAACGTTAGAAAAATAAGAATGACAACGGGTAAAAAAGAACTAGGAAAACAAATTAAAAAAATTACAAGCGGAGAAAAAATACAGAATGACTTTGTATATTTTGGAACATATCTTTAAACATATCAATGGAAAAGATGTTTTATAAATTTATTATTCGTTCGCGCAAACCACGAATCTTTATCAACAGAAAGAGAAAACCAACGACCACAACATCCAACTAAAATAAAAAAAACCACTGGCATCACAATAAAGACACCTACAAATAATAATACTGATTTGAGTATCATCTCATACATAAAAACCAACTCCTTCTTATCATAAAATTGTCCGCTTAGAATTTATATTCTTTTCACTAAAATCATCCACGACAACATCTGTCTTTTTTATAAACACATAAACATATGTCTTATAAAAAACTTTCTTTTTTAATAAATTTTCTGATCTAATGGAAACAGAACAACTTCTGTTCACGTTTGTGCACCACAATAAACCTTCATATTCATTAGATAAATTTTGTATTTCCCAACCATCACGCTCAAATGATTTTTGATAGAAATCAATAACTTGTTTTAACGACAAATCCCCACCAAAACAAAGTAATTCTGAATATTTTAAATTATGTAAATCTTTTCGATTTTGTATCTCAAGAGGAGTAAAACTAATGGGAACAGGAATGTCGACATATTTTGCTTGTTTTAAACAAGCTTCTTCTGTTGAACAACATCCAGCATCATTAAAATCAAATGATAAAAAACTTCTCGTTTGATTTTTTTTGCCACAAGAAGAAAAAGAAACAACTGTTACCAAAACTAATAATAGCAATCGCAAGGAAGGCAAATCAGAAAAATCCATATGCTTTCTTTTCAAAAATAAAAGGCCGGAAAATCTTTATCAAACTTTCCGGTCTCACTATTTATTATTTTTCGCTAGCTACCTTATTTTTGACAGCTTTTTCTAGCATCTTTGCCTTTTGCTCTTTTGTTAATATTTTTTCTTTAAGACGCGCAGCTTTACCAAAAAGCTTACGTACATAAAATAATTTTGCCCTACGAACTTTTCCTCTTTTAAGTACTTTAATTCCATTAATTACTGGAGAAAAATATGGAAAAATTCTTTCAACGCCTATTCCGTTTGCACCAATTCTGCGAATGGTAAACGTTGTTGCTCCACCTTTTCTATGAAAAGCAATAACATCTCCCGCAAACATCTGTATACGTTCTTTACTGCCTTCCTGTACTATTTGAGCAACTTCAATAGCGTCACCAACTTTAAAATCGGGGAATTTTCTATCTACAACCCCCAAATCTAATATCGTCTCTTTTGTAAGAACTTGAGCTTTCATCATTATTTCCTTGTAAATCATAAACTGATCATGAATCTAAGACAACGAATAATATACCCCTATTTAAACTATTTTTCAACTAACCCCCTATTAATACCATTTATTACTTATCCATAAAGTCTAAACGGGAATTCAATCCAAACCACCTATCTAAAATTACGGCAACTGCAGACCGGACAGACAAATGATTATAATTAGGAAATCCATATATCGGTCCTAACAAATAATCACTCTGCTTTAAAATTTTTTCGTTCAATCCCTGTCCTGTCCCAAATACAAATAAAATAGGCCTATTACATTCCCAAACCTTTCCCTGAGAAAAATAATCAATTGCCTTTGCATACCCATATTGTTTTGCTGATGTTGTAATTATTATCGGCTCAGCCCCATCTTTTTCTTTGATAAACAATTTTACTTTTTCAAACGATTTAATAGGAATAACTTTTTTCACAGCTTCAAATCGGCTTGAATTATATTCAATACCCTTTTTCGACAACCAAAAATTTAAAAATTCTTGCATAATAGAACGCTGATCTTCTAACTCAGTAACCATAAAAACATTTTCTACACCATACGTAGCAGAAGAACGAGCAATATCATGTAAATCAAGTGATGTAACAGAAGTATGCCCTCCATTATTACCCCTTACAACAACATCAGAATGCATTAACGCAACATAATGATTAGGAATATTTGATTTACATGTTTTTTTTTCATCTTGGGATAAAAACGACTGGCGAACCCAATCAAAACGATATCGCAAAGTCTTTTTACATGCTGTAGCTATTCTCCATTGTTCTATAGATTCATGATTTCCAGATTGAACAATTTGAGGAATCTTAATGCCATTCCATTCAACCGGTAAACCATATTGTGGATAATCAAAAAATGGCCCCGAAAAAGAATCCTTTTCTACTGATTCTTTTTTACCTACAACCCTGGGAATATACCTTAAAAATCCTTCCAAAAATACCTGCGCCGGCAGATCCCCGCCCATCAAAACATAATCGCCAATAGAAAAAATAGAATCCGCATAATACTGCTCAACCCGCTCATCGATTCCTTCGTAACGAGCACAAACCAAAATAATATGAATATCTTCATCCGAAAACTTCATATTCTCATTAGTTTTTACTGTCAACTCTTTTTGTAATACAGAATCTGCAAATTTTCTCAGCTGCTTTTGATTTAAATTTTCCCCTTGAGGAGAAAAAAATATTTTATATCCAGGACCATATTGCTCCTCACAATGACCAATTGCTTTTGCAATAACTTTAGGTTTTAATACCATACCAGAACCCGGCCCACACGTAGGAGTATCAATACGATCTTTTGGCTCACACATATCAGAAAATCTGACCAGATTTAATTCAATTAGCTTATTTTCAATCGCTCTAGCAATAAGACTGGTTTTTATGAAAGCCCTATATAACTCAGGAAAAACTGTAATTACCGATATTTTCATATTTTTTTACTCATTATGAGTACTTTGAATAAAACATTTTCCTTGTTCTTCCAAAGCACAAAACAATAGAAGCGTTTGTTTTTTTATTAAAACAAACGCTTCATAATCAAAAAACAAATGTATTCAAAGAATCATTCTAATATTTCTAAAACCGCCCTTTTATGTTCTTTTGTTGCAGCAGCGTGCACTAAAGTACGAATCGAACGAGCAGTTCTTCCATCCTTACCAATAACTTTTCCCAAATCTTCTGGAGCAACACGCAATTCAATAATCGTGGCTTGTTCACCGCAAATTTCGGTAACAACAACATCTTCTGGTTTATCGACAAGTTTTTTTACAATATGCTCAACTAATTCCTTTAACATAAGTCTATCTCCTAGCCAAATCTAGCGTTAACCACTTCATTCGTTTAGCAACTACAAATCAAGCACCAGTTAAAAATCAAAAATAATATCAAATAACAAAATCTAATTTACAATTTTACCAGTAGCAATAAGTTTTTTAACCGTCAAACTACATTGAGCACCTTTAGAAACCCAAAGATCAATTTTATCTTTATGTAATTGAACAATTTCATGCCGAATAGGATCATAGGTCCCTAAATTTTCAAGACACTCCCCATCACGTTTATCACGCGAATCAACAGCAACTATTCTCCAGTAAGGTCTATTTTTCTTACCAATACGACTCAAGCGAATTTTTACAGCCATCTACAAAATCCTTTCAATACATCAACAAATACCAACTCGAATAATCATTTACAAAACCTTTTGTTCCACCACTACCAACCTGAACATTTTACCAAATTACCCATTTTGTTCAAATTTTTTTATCAATTGATAAACAAAAGAAACAAATACTACAACAAAATATTGATGGTGCCGGGAGACGGAGTTGAACCGACGACACGAAGATTTTCAGTCTTCTGCTCTACCACCTGAGCTATCCCGGCACTTAAAAAGATTTTTCAATAGAATCCATGTTGTGAAATAGTACTAACTCTCATTAGCATTGTCAACAACAAAACCTTATATTCGGTCTATTCGCTGAAGTAGAATTTTCAAACGACGATAATCATTTCCAGTTAGTAAGGAAAATGTTTTACAAAAAATATCCATCTTAAATTTATTTAATATTTCACTCTTTTTTAACATAGTTATTATAGCAATAATCAGTTCATCTACATTTGTAACATTGTGAGAACCAGAAAACAACACATGCAAAAAATTTGAATCTATTAAAAATCGCTCCTGAACATCAATTATAGCTGTTTGTACAAAAGCGTGTATTTTGCTTGGTTTTGGCGGCAAAGAATAAAATATTTTTTCTTCTTCGAAGTTACTTTCTACATTCATATATCCCAAGTTTACAACCGTAAATACTGTTTTTAAAAACTCAAAAATATGCGGCTGTTCTGCTTTCAATTCTTCTTCGGTTTTTTGGTATGGAAATGGATATCGCATCGGATCCATAGATCCTGTTTGAATACTACCAACACAGCCTAACAATATAAAATCATCACAAAAAACTTGTACCAAAGAACCAAAACGGGGAAAACAATTCCACTGCCAAGATTGTGCTATAAAATATCCCAAAGAACTTTCAACAATTTCTGCAAAAGGTCGCGATAGATTGTTGTCGGCTAACACTTTTATCCTTTTTTATAAAATTCTTAACAAATGTGACTCTATGAATTAATGACAAACCAAACATTTGCAATACATCTATATGTTTCTTAGTTGCATATCCTTTATTTTGCCCAACATAAAATTGCGGGAAATAATTATCAATTTTTTTCATCAAACGATCCCGTGTTACTTTTGCGATAATAGATGCCGCAGCAATAGACGATGATTTTGATTCTCCTTTATTAAAATAATAAATTTTCAAATCATCATTAGCACAAACATTTCGCAAATGTAAGGGCATTGCATCAACTAATATATAGCAACACTTACGCCTTAATGAATTAGCTAATTCAAAGACTTGAATACATGATTGCTTCATCATTCTGAGTGTTGCTCGATAAATATTATAATTATCTATTTCTTCTGCACTTGCAAAAGTAACCGTATAAATACAATTTGATACAATCCATTCATAAGCTTGTTCTCGTTCATATTCGGTAAGAACTTTAGAATCCATTAACAATGGATTGTATGTATTTTGCGGCAAAACAACTGCTGACACAACCAATGGGCCACACAAACTTCCTCTTCCAACCTCATCAATTCCACATGCATAACCAAATTTTTTCCATACATCTTTTTCAAAAAAATCTTTTTTTAAATCACCGGAAATTTTTTTCGCAACACCTAACATTTTTTACATCCTTGGGTAAAAAACATTGATAATCCAATTAAGAATCACTTTGTAGATAATAACACTAGTTTAAAATTTTTATTTTTTAAACACATTTCTATTTGACACAATCAATATTAATGGCATTCTTATTTTATACAGAAAGTCATTACTAGTACGACTTTACCAAAGGAGCGGTTTATGTCTTCTACAGAATTAAGAGTAAAAGAACTATTACGAGAACATGGGTGGACAACAAAGGTTCTCGCTGAAAAAACAGGCATGTCTGAAAGCTATCTCACACATATTAAAAATGGTACACGTCGATGGAACGAAGATGCTTTAAAAAAATTATCTCATGCTTTCAGCATACATCCTGTTGATCTTTTCGCACAAAGAAAAAATAGAACTGACGATGTAGATAATAATGTAGAAATGCCAGAATCAGCAGATGTAGATTTACAACTAAAGATTGTCCCCGTAGTCGGCGATATTCCATCTAATCCATCCCCATATAATAATCAAATTATGCAAGTAACAACAGGTTACAAGGATATTTTTATTCCGGTATTTAATAATAAAGATGATTCGATGTTTTGCTTTTGCGTCGAAAACAATTTGATGTCACCAAAATTTACCAAAGGGGATTATCTTATCGTATCTCCTGAAGCATGGACTCGTTCTGGTGATATTGCCGCTGTTGAATACGGAAACAATAACCCAACAAAATCAATAATGCAGATAACATATATGGACGATTTTATTGTTTTAGAATCACCAAACCATAAACAATCACCTGTCGCACTTATTCGAGGAAAAGACAATTTCAGAGTTATAGGAAAAATCATTTTACGACATCAAAAACTTTAATTCAAAATACAAATAGATACATTTTATTGAAATTTTATAAACAATAGGCTTGTAGGTTTTTGTACCTACAAGCCTATTGTTTATTGCTGCCAATCGGCTTCAATCAAGTTCTTATCCAACCTTTTTTTAATATCAATTCTTCAATTACAGCTAACAGAAGGCGTTTGACTAGTTGTCATGATTATGTCACGATGTGTATATATTAAATGCAATTTGTATTATGCGATGTGCGCTTAAAAATTGTAAAATATATAAAATGTAACAATTATATGGATAATTTCATTGTAACAAAATAGTAACAATGTGGGAGGTTATTATGGTATCAACAAAATTGCGGGTTAAAGATCTTTTAAAAGAGCGCCGATGGACAACCAAAGTACTAGCTGAAAAAACAGGCCTTTCTGAAAGTTATTTGACACATATTAAAAATGGCACACGAAGATGGAACGAAGATTCACTCAAAAAAATCGCCGTAGCGTTTGATCTAGCTCCGATCGATATTTTTGAAGATCGCAAAACCAAATCTTTCGATAGCAATACGAGCGGAATGATTTCTCAAGATATTCTTGCCGATATGAATGTTAAAATCGTTCCTGTTGTTGGAGAAATTCCATCAATTCCGTCAGAATATAATAATAAACTAATGCAACTTACAACAGGCTTCAAAGATGTTTTTGTTCCTGTTTCAAATAATGATGACAATTCTATGTTCTGTTTATATACAAACAATGATTTATTGGCTCCACAATTCGAAAAAGGTGACTTACTAGTTGTTTCTCCTGAAGCATGGACTCGTACTGGAGATACTGTTGCTGTAGAATATGAACATGATGAAAAAGTAATAAAAACAATAGCACAAATAAATTACAGAGATGATTTAATTATGCTTAAATCCGTAAATCATCAAACAACACCAATAACATTTCCAAAAAATAACAATTCGTTAAGAATTATCGGAAAAGTAATTTCTAGATATCAAAAATACGTGTAATAAAAACATATATACTTAATTTTTATTGCGTCAATTCTCATTTATGTTAGAATGAAACTCGTTTTGTGAAATGCACAAAGGGTACCATTAGCTGCTTTTAAGCAAAAGCAGCTATCTCCTTTTGTAAACTTATTGTGTCATAACACTAAGGGGAACCTGATATATGATGTACTATGAAACATTTATGCTTGCAAGTACACAAGCAACAAATGATGAGATTTTAGCCTTAGAAAAGCATCTAGATAAAGTTATAAACAATGCTAAGGGCAAACTTGTTTTATTTGATAAATGGGGAAAATATAAACTTGCCTATCCTGTCAAAAAAAACGTTTACGGTCTTTATATTCTCTGTCGCTATGAACTTCCCGAAGAAGTAATAAAAGATTTTTCCAAAGAACTTTCTTTGCTTTTCAAGATTAAATACAACGATATCATAATGCGACATGTTACAATAAATCTTCCTGAAGCTCCTTCCACTATTTATCTAAAACCTGAACCAATTGTTTCAAGAAAAGCTGGTTCATTAGATTCATTTCTAAAAGAGAATAAAATTGAAGGTTTTATCGATAAAGAAAAACCTAAAAATAATATCTCTGAGCAAGAAACAGCAAAAAAAGATTCAGATAAAAAAGATTCAGATATTGAAAAAGAAGAAAAGACAGAAGAAATAGTAGAAGAAAAAGCAGAAAAAACAGTAGAAGAAAAAAATTGAGTATCCGGAGACCTTAAATGTCAAAATTTAAATTAAAAATTAGTTCACGCTTATTAAAGAAAAAAGTTCGTAAACAGTCGTATTCCGCGCCTAAACACTGTCGTTTTTGCAGCAGCAAAGAACAGTTAGAAACTCTTGATTATAAAAATATCGATCTCCTAAAAGGTTTTATGACCGAACGAGGAAAAATCCTTCCATCTAGAGTATCCGGAAATTGTTATAGACACCAACGACTTCTTTCAACTCAAATTAAAATTGCTAGATCTATGGCTTTATTGCCGTATTGTTCACTTCACTTTTAATGCTCAAATTATAACAAATCAACTATCCAGAACAAAATAGCTGTTGTTTTTGCAGTTTTCATGCTGTTTCTGTATTCAATTTGAAAATATTCATCTATCTGGTATGATTTTTTATAGCATAGTTTAAATTCCAAATAAAAATTTGATGTATTTGGGGAGGCCATAATGAATAAAAAACGAAAAGATATTCGCAATATAGCTATTATTGCACACGTAGACCACGGGAAAACCACACTTGTCGATGAAATGCTTAAGCAATCTGGTACAATCACATCTAAAAGCGGAGAGTTCGTCGATAGAGTTATGGATTCCGGGGATATCGAAAAAGAACGTGGTATTACTATTTTAGCTAAAAATGCCTCTATAAGACTTCCCGGAACAAAAATTAATATTGTCGACACACCTGGTCACATGGATTTTGGCGGAGAAGTAGAACGAACATTACAAATGGTTGAAGGTTTCTTGCTTCTCGTCGACGCTGCTGAAGGACCACTTCCCGGAACCAGATTTGTCTTACAAAAAGCATTAGAACTGAATTTAAAACCAATTGTTGTAATAAATAAAATTGATCGAAAAGATGCCAATATTGAACGAACAGAATCTATGATTTATGATCTTTTCCTCGATTTAGCAACAAAAGAAGAACAGTTAGACTTCCCAACACTGTATGGTTCCGCAAAAAATTGTTTCATGTCGACAAATCCAAATTCAACAGAAGGAATAATGCAACCTCTATTCGACGTAATTTGCCAGCATATTCCTGCACCTCAGCAAACAGATAATAATCTTCGTTTACTTATCACTAACTTAGACCATTCTGATTATCTAGGAAGAATAGGAATAGGAAAAGTTATAAGTGGAACTATTAAACTGGGCCAGCAAGTTATTTGTTGTAAAAATGACAAAATTAGCAACCCAATAAAAATTACAAAAATTTATCAGTTTGAAGGATTAAATCGCACTGAATCTCAAAGCGCACAATTTGGCGATATTATTGCACTAACAGGATTAGAAGATGAAATCACAATAGGAACAACAATTTGCGACGTTGATAAACCACTCCCTGTTCCATATGTTGATATTGATGAACCAACAATTTCGATTTACGTATCAGTCAATACATCTCCTTTCTCAGGAAAAGAAGGCAAACTACTTACATCTCGCCAAATTCGCGACAGACTTTACAAAGAATTAAGAACAAATGTAGCACTTCGTGTCGAAGAAACTAATTCGACTGAAGCATTTAAAGTTTCTGGCCGTGGTCAACTTCACTTAGGAATTCTTATTGAAAATATGCGCAGAGAAGGTTTTGAATTAGCTATTTCAGCTCCTCATGTAATTTTTAAAAACATCGATGGAGTAAAACATGAACCCATGGAATTGTTATTCCTTGATATTGAAGAACAATACCAAGGAGTCGCCATGGAAAAGCTTGGTCAAAGAAAAGCCCAATTACAAAATTTAATTCCCGGCGAAAATGGAAAACTTCGTTTGGAATTTAAAATTCCGGCAAGAGGTATAATTGGCTTTAGAAGTCAATTCATTACAGATACTCGTGGCACAGGATTAATGAATCAGCAATTCCACGGATATGAACCTTATTGCGGAGAAATTCCTCGTAGAACTAAAGGCTCCCTTGTTTCAATGGAATCTGGTTCAGCAACAGGATATGCTTTGGATATGTTACAATCTCGAGGAACACTCTTCGTAAAACCAACAGACAGTGTGTACACAGGAATGATAATTGGTGAGCATAGTCGTAATAATGATCTTGATGTAAATCCAACTAAAAAAAAGAAATTAACAAATATGAGAGCTTCCGGTTCTGACGATTCTGTAAAACTTGCACCACCTAAAGTTATTTTGCTTGAAGAATCAATGGAATGGATCAATGATGATGAACTTATTGAGGTAACACCAAAATCAATTCGTCTCCGTAAAAAATATTTGTCACATATAGAAAGAAAACGAAACAAAAAATAGTTAGTACTTTATTTATTTTTACTTCTTAATTCTCTAAGTAGCAGTTCTAATTCTGAATTTTCACCTCTGCTATCATCAAGAGAAATCTTTGGCTGCCCTAATTGTTGTTCTAAAACTTCCGCCCTTAGTAATTGCTTTTGGGCATGTTCGTAATCATTTTTTGTTTGCTCTAACGAAACTGTAAGGTCAAGAATCCTTTGACTGCGTTTTTCTTCATTCAAGCGCAATTTTGTATTTGAAGAATCAGATAGCTGGGCAATTTTTAATTCATCCCTTGCCATAGCAAGAGAATCTTCCAATTTCGCAACTTTATTTTTATGTTGTTTAAAACTATGTCGCAGGGCTTCCATATTTTCTTTAAATTCAACTAAATCTCTTGCTGTTAGTTGCACCTTTTGCAATACATCCCTACTCTTTTCCTGTTTCAATTCATCATCTTCTTCTTGTTTCTTCACTCTGCTTTTTAATTGTTCAAGTTCACTTTCAAAATCTTCCGTCTCAGAA
>JGI26252J51714_1000136_pt1 | contig 48838 bp, 57 predicted proteins | sample SaaInlLV_10m_DNA_4_FD_51714 | JGI IMG/M metagenome (IMG submission 51714)
ATTAAATTAAACCCTACACACGTTTCATACATACCGTCAGTACCTAAAGACTTTATAATTTCCGTTGATACTCGTGAGCAGAAGCCTTATAAATTTGGGAAGATCCCGGTAATTGTGAAGACTATCAATGCTGGTGATTACTCAATTAACGGTATGGAGCATTTAGTATCTATTGAGCGTAAGTCTCAAGCTGATTTCTATGGTACAATAACCGGCCATGCACGAGCAAGGTTCTACCGGATGCTTGACCGCCTGGACTCTCATTTATTCAAAGGTCTTATAATTGAATGCGAAGAAATTGAATTACTATCACCTGAAACCTCATTCTCTGAAATACACAAGAACTCTGTCTATTCAACAATCATTTCATTTGAGATAAAAAGAGGCTTGCATGTATATTATGGAAACCGCCGGTCCTGTGCGATTAAAATTGCCAACTGGTTATTGGTCTTTTATAAGAATTACTTAGAAAATAACAAAAATGATATATTATCTTAACAGCAAGGGAAAAAAGATTGAGATTATTATTAAGCGCCATGCTGTCTTTTCTTTCCGGGATAGATATGAAAAACTATTTGGTACTGTTTTGACCTCAACTGAAGCTGAAGGTAAGATAATAGCATTATTCCCTTTGGCCTCTCGTGTGAAGAACTATAACTCTCGTGAGAAGATCCGTATTAAAAGGCATGGGCATTCTTTATACTTCCGAGATCCGAACTTTACCTATGTAATACATAATGGTGTTATGATCACTGTAGAAATAAGCAAGAAAGGCTTTCGTAAATTAAATAAGGAGATATGATGGCGAAAATTCGTGACGATGAAGAAATTGGCGCAACAGATGGCAGTATGATTGATGATGAAATTGTATTCCAAACCAGCAAAACACAATATTTGAAGCTAGAAGACAAGATTCAACCTGAATCCTTCTATGATTTATCTACATTATCCCTTGCAGACAGGTTCCGGCCTGTGAAGCTTCAGGCGCGAATAGGTATTATACCATACTCTTTGATGTCCGCGTTCCGTATGCAAGCGATGAAGATGTCTGAGGCTGATTTTATCCGCGGTGTTATTAGTATAGGGATTATCTCATTATGTAGGCAGAAGAATATAAACACAGATTTGATTGATCCAACTATAGATTTGTATAGTGGTCAAAGATCCCTTTCTATGGATAAGAGATTCAACGTAACCCTAGAACTGCTTGATTTTCACAACACAGGCACCATTTCCGTTGTTGATGGTATCGTATGCGGAAGACCTCGTAACGACAAGTACGGCGTTCTCCTGTGGAATAAACTGCATCCTGTCTGGTCCAAACAGATACCGGATTATCATAAACCAAAGAAATGGTTGGTTTGTCCTGAGTTATTGAAGATGTGCCGGTCCTTTGTTAAAGATGGATTGACTGATAAGATGTATGCTTTGAGTGCAAAGGTGAAAAACTCGCAGGTAGACTCGCAAAATCCATCAATTACAATCCGTATAAGTCGCAGGTTTACAATATTGTCGTATGAATATAGTAAATATTATGGATCTGGTAAATTGCCAGGGCAGTTATATAGAGGGTATTTTGTTGCAGGGTTGTACATATTATCTAAATGGGCTATTCAAAAGAAGCTGAGTAATTATGAATATTTCTTTAAACAGATGATACATGATCTTGAAATTCAGGCTTGTACGAGGCAATCTACTACATGAATACTAAAACTATCACTGACAGAAACAACCAACCAACTCACGATAATTGGAAGACTCCTTCATATTTGTATGACGAACTTGATCGGGAGTTTCATTTTAACTTTGATCCATGTCCTTTGAATGCAGATTTTAATGGCCTTGAAATAGAATGGGGTACTTCTAACTTTATCAATCCACCTTATAATAAGATTGATAAGCCAAGGTTTATACAAAAAGCATGGGATGAATGGCAGTCTGGAAAGACCTGTGTTCTCTTGTTGCCTGTCGCTACTTCCACTATTATCTTTCATAAATTAATATATCCTTATGCCGAAATACGGTTCTTAAAAGGTCGTGTTGCTTTTGAAGGATTTAATTCAAATGGCAAATATGTCACTAAAAAGAAGGGCAAGCATGATTCGATGATTGTAGTCTATGAGCATTAGCACCTGTAGCTCCAGACCCGGCGCCATTGCTTTTCGAGCTACAAACAATCCTTTATTTCTGTAGCTCTGTAGCTTGTAGCTCTGTAGCTCGGTAGCTCCAAAATCGCAAGAGCTATCCTTTATGTATTAATAGGCAGGTTTGTAGAGCGTTTTTAAAAAACTGAAAAATTCATTTACTCGAAATCACTCACTTTTGAAAATAGGAGAAATTCAAATTGCAAAAAGAATTTAAAATTGTCAACCTGAACACAAATGAAATACCCTTCCGTAATTTCAATAATCCATCATCGCTCAATCGGTACAATAAAACACAGAAACCGATTACTGATTTAATAACAGAATCAAAGAAGTCATTTATTATGTTATCGGCGCCAACTGGTTTGGGCAAATCTTTAATCTGTGCGATGTCTGCATATACTCTATCAAATAAAATCAATTACGTTTGTTCTGATAAACAATTACAGGACCAGTTATTAAATGATTTCCCTGAAGCTGTGGTACTCAAGGGTAGAGGAAATTACACCTGTAACCTATTCCCCCATTTAAACGCCGATACCTGTGTCGGGCAATGTGCGGAATATAAAGCCAAAGAGATCCAGTGTAATTATTATGATAAAAAGGCTGAACTCCTAAATGCAGACTTCCGTATCCTAAATACATTCTACCTGTTATTTGAAATGAATTATGCCGGGCAGTTAAAAGGGCAGGATTTAATCATAATTGACGAGGCTGATACCCTGGACCTTAATTTCATATCGTTTGTGTCCTTGCAAGTATCAGATTCGCTTATAAGGAAATATGATCTCGGATACCCGAAACTAACCGTAGTCGAATCATGGATTGATTGGGCCGGTGATTCTATAATCAAGCTGGAAAAATCCTACAATTCAGAAAATTGCAAGAATTCCTTAGATCCTGAATTCGTAAAAGCTGATAAATTAATCAAAAAGTTGAAACTGTTCATACTTTTGGTTGAGGATGATTGGATTTATAATCGGCATAATACTTATTCTGAATTCAAACCTGTATGGATTACTAAGGAATTGATACAAAAGTACCTGTTTTCTCATGCTGACCGGTTTATTCTCTGTTCTGCTTCACTTCCTCCGAAAGCAACTATATGTAATACCTTGATGATTGATCCTGCAGATTGTGATTATATTGAAGTCGGGTCCAGCTTTTTACCGGAAAACCGTAAAGTGATATACGAACCTGTTATGGATATGAGTTTCAAGAATAAAGAAAAGTATATGACTATGATCGATTATGTAGGAATTGTCCTTGATCGCCATGCCACTGAAAAAGGGATTATACATTGTCAGTCCTATGCGCTCCGGGATCTGATTATGGAGATCGGCGGCAATCGATTGATTACACATGAGTCGAAAGATAAACAGAAACAATTGCATATCTTCTATAATTCCACAGAGCCCCTTGTATTTGTTTCCCCTTCTTGTGTGCGAGGATTGTCGTTAAACGATGATAAAGCGCGATTTGGTATCTGTGTAAAGATGCCGTTCCCGAATCTCGGTGACAAGGCTATATCGAAGCGTTGCTATGGATCAGGTAATAAAGGCAAGATGTGGTATAATTCCGAAACGGCGCAAGCTGTGTTGCAAATGTCCGGTAGGCATGTAAGATCTCATACTGATTGGGGTGTTATGTATATATTGGATAGTTGTTTTGAGCGTGTCCGTAAGTGTTTGCCGAAATGGTTTAACGATGATATTGTAGAAGACTTTGATTATGGAGAGGAAGAAGATCAGGCCAAGTGTCCTGAATTAGTGAATGCCGGGATCACTCAGCCTGACGAAGATGATTTTGATTATTGATTCTACCAAAGGTCCTGGCTGTATAGTTTACTTGAAAGCATTAATGTCTCGTCTTGTTTTACCTGTTTGATCTTGATTGCGTGTTTCGCGGCTTCTATCCGGTTTAAAAATGTACCGTTCTTCAATATAAATCCTTCTATCATTTCACTTGATCGAATTGGGATGCCCTGAATTATCAGCGCTTTTGCTAAATCTTTATGACATCCCTTTAACATGCTGTGTGTTTCACCTGCAAATCTAATTACTACTCCGGTTATAAAGCTATCATCTTCCTTGACGTTCTTGATTGAATATTCATAACTACTCGTCTTAGTATTTCCCTTATTGCAATAATCTTCATGGAATGTTATTACTCCCTCATAACTTCTTTGCTCTATTAATGATTTCACCATACTTAAATGTTGTGCCAGTTCTTCAATTGTTTCGCCTTTTGCTTCAAACTTAATTTCTATCATAATGCAATCCACCTGCCTTTCTATAAGTTTCAATAGTAGATTCTATATCTTTTTCCAGTTTCTTGTATGCCAGGAACAAAACTGTCTTTATCTTTTCATCGTTCTTCATGTCAACTTGATGTACTTTTCCTACAATCTTAAACTTCTTATTATATGCAATCCGTTCAATGTTTAGAATTATATCTACTTTCATTTTCCCTCTGTCATAAATCTATAATGTTTATTTAAAAAGTAACAAAGACTTTTACGTTCATTTCCTTCTGGATACAGGTTCATTGCTATATTGATTAAGCAATCACCAATTATTAATCTAAGATTATTTATTATTATTTTCATAAATCGCCTTTCTAATCGGGTAAGTGTTCCTTGTAGGCCAAGTGTCAAAATCAGCGGTTAAATTATGCGAAGCATTCCTATGATGTTTTGTTATGCCCCGGTAGGGGTAAATTTTATTTCCGCTTATTCTTTCCGTCAATGAATGTTAGGAAGTTTATACCTGTGTTGTATCTTCTCAGGGCTTCATCTATCAATGGCGGTGAGTTTTTAACTTCTTCTATTGAGATTGATTTCTGTATTGCTAGTTTTCGTATGGCTTTTTTAGTTGGGCTTTTAAATGTTATCATATTATTCCTTTCCTTTTTAGATTCAGTCTATGTGTTTTATTATTCTCTTTCCTTCTTTCTTTTGTCCTCGCGATGATATTATACTTCTTGTAATATTCATCTAAATAACTATAAGATGATTTCGTAATATCGTCAGCGTACATTTGATTGTAGTTTTTGTCAATCGCTACTTGGTGGAGTGTTGTTACTTTGGTTTCTATTAACATCGTGTCTCCTTATTTAATACCCTGTTAAATATCTAAACACTGTCACGATAATTGCAGTAACTATGAATCTATAAAACCACTTGACATGGTTCTTCCTGTTCCTGAGTCTGATGTATATTTGATTGTATGTCAGCATGATTCCCCTTTTCTGTTATATGTTTCAATTAAACCCTCATCTGCATAGCTGTAATATTCACCATTCCCTAGAATTAAATGGTCTAGTAATTTGATATTCAGCAACTTTCCTGCGTTTATTATCTCCTGTGTTATCTTGTCATCTTCACCTGATCTTTTAAGTGATCCGGCAGGGTGGTTATGAATTGCTATTATCGCGCTCGCTCCAAATTGTAATGCGTTTCGATATATAATCTTTAAATCTACTGTCGCGAAACTTTGCCCACCCGAGAATAATGTTTTAAATCCGTTTATCTCATTCTGTGAGTTTAGGAAAAATACTGTAAAGTGTTCCTGATCGTCATCAAGGGTTTTATATATCTCCTTTGCTATCCTGAAACATTGTCTACTATTTAACGTTGTTTCCTTTTCTGCTTCTGGTTCTGATATTTTCAATGAGATTGTTTTCAGAGTCTTTGTGTAGTACATGATTCCCCTTTATAAATTGTAGTTTGTATCAAAATTAAAACAGTTTAACTTCTCTGCAACTTCATCCTCGCAAGTATCACAGATCCACCAACAATTCTCATGTTCTGGAATGGTGTTATCTTCTCCTTGTTTTACTGTGTCGCATTGTAAGCATGTTATTTTTTTTGTTTTGGTCTGTGGTTTGATTGTGGTTGTTATTGTACTATTCATTTTATCCCCTGTCTGCGCGTGTCATCGGTATGCGCGCCCCACCATTTAAGATATAAATTAATTCTGTTTCATTTTTAAGCCGGTTAAAATTCCTTTTATCTTTTCGTATAAATCTTTCTTTGTATTGAATCCTGATGTTATATCTGATTGACCACTACAACCTTTAGTCAATGACATTCTCACCAGTTTTACTCCACCATAAGCGGAGTCAATCAGATATGTTCCTGTGTTTGGATTGCATCCTTTTTTGCTGTGGTCGTATGGATCTTTGTCGTGTCCTGTTATATCGTTTATCTGGTCAACCATTTCTTGCAGGTCCTTTATTGATATTCTGGTACTCATTGTCTCAACTCCTTTGTATATAATATTAAAAAGATATAGTTGTATCGCGTGGGCGATCACTTGTCTTTTCTACTTATACATTTTTAATAATGCCTCTTTGAATTTTATGTCTAATCTCTTTGCTAGGTATCTTACAATGTCTGCCTGTTTTGCTTGCCTCTCTGATATTTCAAATTTTATTTCTTTCATTTGGTTTTTCAGATTTGTGATTGAATCTCTCTCTTTTAAGAAATCCTCTTTTGAATTTTGGAATATTACTTTTTCTCCTATCGTTGCTGTCATAATTTCCCTGCCTTTCTATAATTAATTTTCGTATGGAGATAATATTTCTGTTATGTGTTCGTCAATTTCTGCTTCTGTTCCTGTGAAGAATGGCCTTTGTCCTATTCTTGTTTCGGATGGCTCTGCCCCATCTTTTAAACTGTCATGGTCTATGATAAAAATAGAAATTGAATCTTCTGCTTCTAGGTTTGTTACTACTCCGCCTCTTATTTCAACAATCATTTTCATATTATCAATCTGCCTTTCTATAATCTACAGCCCATTAAAAATCTTGTTAAATTAATATCATTCCTTGCAATAACTCCACCCGAAATAATCAACCTGCACCAACAACGCGATAGTCCATTACCGTAATCCCTTCTTCCTTGGCGCACTTATGCATATTCTGCGTACCTCTGCCACCAGTGAACAATAACACAGCATCGCCATATACCGCCATTTGTTTATTCCTGACTACACCGGCAGACTTGCCCAGGCGCGACCACTCAGCCGGAAATTGTTTCACTGGGATGTCATTAGCAACTGCCCACAAAACGCCCTCGGAATCTGCACCTGTCGCACCGCCCGTCACGATCTCGGTTATCGTGTGTTTTATACTATCTAACAATTCAATATCGTCTGCTGTAAATTTATACTGGCGTCCACCTGAAATAATCAGCTTCAAGATTGACACCGTTTTTTATCTGCTAACGCTTCCTTGTGGCACTTCGGACACATGCTGTAACCGCTGATAAATATTAAACGCTGACCTTCTGCACCGCATCCATCACATTGACTCTCTGTATTATCCATAATAAAAACCTGCCCTTTCTTTAAAATCCTCTATAAAAAAAACCGGAAAAATCACTTTCCCTTTTTCCGGCTTTTTTTCTTTAGTTAAAAACTCTTTTATTCCTATAGTCTGTTTTGTATTTATCTTGCGAATATTAAATCTCACCCTAGTTGGACCATACTGGTAGATTCAATCCTCACATGAAGCAAGAGAAATATACTAAAGATAAGTGACGATTAGGTAGTTGGTTTTTTAGTTAATATTCGTGATAGCTTGAGGGAATATTCATCTAAAAACTGTATAAGTTAATAGCTCAATATTAATCTTTTTGAAAATAAGTTTCGCGAAACTTTTTTCTAAGCAGAGCGTAAAGATTTAAAGCTGTTAGATTTTAAATACCTTTAAGCTGAGTGAAGCGAAGTAGGAAATTTTTTATGAGGGTTGTGCAATTAGAAATGATTGTTATGGTGTTGGGTCTGTAACATCAAAGTTTTCTGTAGGGTTTTCAGCCGTGGAGAATTCTACATAGGGTGCGTTTATACCAGATGGCCTACGTTTCCAGCTCCATGCAGTAGAAGCACCTGATAAATCCGTGAAGGTACTATCAATATCATCTAATCCTTTGCGTAGATCTGCGGAGAAATCTGCTTCGGGGTCGTTTACTGTGATGTAACTTGCTTTAGTTTCAACGTCATTATTACCTGCCGCAAATGTGTGTTTATATATTCGTGGTGCTGATGCAATATCCCATCCATTTTTATTTGGACTACTTGGTGAGCTTAGTATTGTTGGCGCACTTTCACCGCCACCTGATGGTTCAAAGGTTCTTGTTATACTTGTTCCTGCAAAAGCTGTAACATCTTCAACGAATAAATCTGTGAAGAATGGCGCACCTGTAGAGGGTAATATCATTCCTGATTCAATAAACTTTATACCGTTTTCTGGTCCTTGTACTGTAGAAAAAGGAATTCTAAATTCAATTATATGAGAAGTAAAAGATGTTAAGTCGAGTCCTAGTGTTGATTTTGCTTGTCTGTATGTGTATGTTCCTGATAGATTCCTTACATCGTATCTACCTTGAACTGAAGAAGCTCCAAAACTTGCCGCTAGTAATGCTACATGTGCGGCCGCGTTTGATCCTGCTGATCCTGTTCTTTGTAATCTACTTACACTTGTGCCATTTGTAACGGTTTCTCCTGATGATGTGAATGCTCTCAATGTTACAGTGTAAGTACCTGCCACTGTATAGACATGAACAGGGTTTTGTACGTTAGAAGATCCACCGTCACCGAAATTCCATAGCCAGTTTGTGGGAGATCCGGTAGAAGTATCAGTAAATGTAACCGTTAAATCTCTTGCACCTGTTTGAACATCTGAAGTGAATGCCGCGACTACTGCCATATTATTATCCTATAAGTAAGGGCTGATACTAACTGAAATAAAATTCCGCTTCTCTCCGACAAATTCTTCACCGTCAATAGTAACCGTCAATTGTATATCCCATTCTTGAATTGCCCATTCTGGTGTCCGTCTACGGTAAAATGCGCTCAAGGTTTTCTGCATGAATGCTTGATACGCTCCCATCGGTGGGAACAGAGCCAAGTACCAGTGTTCTTTCTTTGGTCTTGGCCCAATGCCAATAGGTATTTCTCCGGTAGCTGGTTGAATGTTCCAGGTTGCAACCGCTTTATCTTTGAAGATCCTCTTAGTTTCATCACTTCCGATTAATAAACTTGCCCAATCGATTGCGGCTGAATGTTTTTCTATGAGATTTGCCCGGTCAATCTTTAATCGTTCTGATGTTTTACTCGGTTGGTTATTAGCATTATCAATTTCATAATCCCTGAATCTTCTTCTGAATCTTGTCCTCGGGGTTTTCCCTTTCCTGAATCGTTCTTTCTTTACTTTAGATTCTTTCTTTCTGGTTGAAGTATTACTGACTCCATCTTTCTTTTTCTTCTTCCCCTTGTTATTATCAATCCGCTTCTGTTTCTTATTAAACTTCTCTAATCTAAAGTCTTCGTCAGCCTCTAAATCAAAGGGCCATTTTATATTACTTGGTGTGAAGAAATCTGGATCTGTATCATAATGCTCAATTTCCCTTAACTCCATTTCCATGAATAGATTAGTGTGTGCTATCTGTAATCGTTTATTCTTTGGATCTATGAGATGTTGAAGCTCAACTCTATTGTGGGCTCGTATTAATAATATGGTTGGGAGTGAATGAACGTATGATTTATTTAACAAACTGGTAGAAAGCGTACCGATGTCTGCTGAAGTAATAGTTTGCGTTGTTTTATTTTCTGCCATGATTAAGGATTATCAATAAAAGTCCATTTTCCTGAAAGCCTTACTCGGATTCAATCGATTACCGTCACGATCTTTCTTAGATAAAGCAACTGTTGGCTCGACTCCTGCGTTGGTTGAAGTAATCTTGTCTAATTCTGTCGAACTGTCCGGACCTGTAGCCATGATACGTAACTTGTTTATCAAACTCTTAGCTTCCTGAAAGAACGGATTGTATGTAGCGAACTCGAAACCTGCTGTAGTTGAATTAGATTTCAGTATCATACCAACAGCATAATTCGCTTCAGCCATTACAATGGTCTTAGATACAGTGCCGGTAAATGGAACAGTGTACCTATCTCTGAGGTTGTCATTCACCCAATCGTATGCTAAGGCACGTTCAAGTGCAAAGTCGCTTAGAGAGAGCGAATACCCGGGCGTTGTAGCTATGCCATGAAACAACTGGTCAAGCTCCGCGTCTGTACTATATGTCGCCATTTACTTATCCTCCTGAATAATTGATGTAATTTCTCTGTGATTTAATACGAAATAATATAGATTGTCAATGTTAAAACGGTATAACTGTACGTAATATATAATGGTTGTTGATTAGATAGGTGTGACAAAATGTCAAAAAGATGTAAGTCCTTGTGACAAAATGTCAAAGAGTGTGTCAATGTCACGTTTGGATAGGTAAACAGTGGGTGCAGGAAATTTGCTGCGCACTTTGGCCTTGCCTACACTGCGTGCGAACACTTCTGTTCGGAATATTCTTGCGCAGGAATTTCGCAAAAAACATTAAAAAAGCTCTTTTTTGACCCTTTTTGGCCCTTTTGTGATCATGTCCAAAATCGTAGTTTTTGAGGGGTGGTGGTCGGGATAAGGAGCGTAGTAATAGAGAGGTCATTAATAAAATGTGAAGATAACATAAAGCACATTATGTTAGGCTGTAAGCCGGTATCAATAAGAGTAGCTTTCTGTCAGATAACTAGTTAGTTATCGGATGGCAAGCGTTGGAAGGTTCAATTGATGGTAGGAATACCGCTTCACATTTTATTAGTGGGCGAACGCCTCCGCTGGCTTTTGTTTTTAAATAGATTGGTTCATTTGAGCCGTTGCTTCTGGTAAATAAAAACGTGTCGTTTTTTATTTATAATGTATGCCGGCTACTCCCTGCCAGCCCAGAGGAAAGTAACCTCAACAAACAAAGAAAATAATACCTTTAATAATAATATATACTTTTGAATAGAATGGGTGGGGCTGGCCGAGGGAGGGGGATGGCATATAAGAAATAACATTGAGCGTTTAGCGAACACCATATTGTAGTTCTTCGTATAAAATGATTAACATAGTATGTTCATCTTTTTATATATTAAACAACAATGAGCCTGTCGAGGATTCAGTCTTTATCGAATCCAGGCGAATACTTTTATCAATCTTCCTTCCAAATAAACCATCCACACTAATCAAGCTGAGAGTAATCGAAGCGTAGCAAATCATTCATCCAATATAAATCCACCTCACTAATATAAACATGCATCCGAATTCTTTTAATTAAAGAACAATGAGCTATCCTTATTTTTTTTATTAATAGCGAATTCATCTAAGTAAAAATTTTTATACCTAAGTATAAAAAAAATTTTTATAGAAAAATATTTTAAAGGAACACCAATGACGTATTCTTTTTTTCTTATAGTAGAAGAAAGATAAGGTAGAAAGATTGTAGATCCTACTTCCGAATGCTATGTGATTATCAATCAATCAAAAAAAAATTTAAAAAAAATCAAAAATAAATTTTTTACTTTTAAAAAATTAATATACTGACTCACATAAATATACTTCCGTGTAAGACTCATTTAAAATTATTGATAATCTATATATATCTATTTAATCAACTCACCCTCCAAAATAACACTTTTTTTATATTGACTTGCGTAAGCTGTTATGATAAGATATGCATTATGAAAATGATTGATACTATACAGGAAATGATTTATGGATTTGAAAGGGATAAAGGGGTTGTGCCGACTGAGATATTTATACCTGTCCTTGATTATCTAATTTTAAAAGAAGAAGCTGAACCATTTCTTTTAAATGAGAAGCCACAAGATAGGGAATTAATGAAGATATGCGGATTGGCAATTGAACAAACCTACTCTGAATTGGGTGTGTACTTAGAATCTTAATTTTGCGGTTATGATATAGTTGTTGTTAATTGTTACTGGTGTTTAATCTTTTTTGGAGAATGTAATATGAATTGTGATACTGGTAGATTTGAGAATTTTAATAGTGGTGATGATATTAAGCCTCCGTGGAGAGAGTGGTCGGTTGACGAGTTGATTGTGGTTAAGGATGAAAATACGAAGAAGTTGGTTATGTCCAGGTTGCTGGTTGGTAATCGTAGCGGTGGGGTGTTGGTACATAAGAACCAGATTGACATATTATCTGCAGGTAGGATTAAGGCTATGCAGGGTAGAAGGCACCGAAGACTTATACTAATATTTATGTTGATGAACCGATTATATGTTTTGATTCAAAGAGTCTGTTTGATTTGTATGCGCTGGTTGCTGATAGGAAGGTTGAGCAGACTTTTATATTTTTGGGGTTATAGGTATGGATAAGGAATTTATAATTATGGTGTTGAGGTATGTGATCCCGGGTGTGTGCTTGGTTGTAATGGTGGGGTTGGGTGTTTTGTTTGTGAAGGGTAGGGGGGAATGAGATACTACAAAATATCATTCAGGATGTTTAAGAAGAATTGTGCGCATAGGTTGTATGTTAAAGGTAATTGTGCTGAACTATATGAATATGATGTCCGTATTAGAGTAGATGTTCATACTAAATGCACCGAGGCTAATTGCCCTGTGTTAAAGAAATTGGAGGAAGTGAAATGAGTGATGCACCTGAGAGGATATGGGTTGAGAATCTAAATGCAAATTACAGACATTCGAGTAATTGTTCTTTGACTGACCCTAAATTAGATCCACAAGATCATAGGGTTATGGATGAATATATAATCAAAGATACTGCGGATAAAGAGATGGAGAAAATCTTACAGCCGATAAGGGATGTGATGAAAATAAGATACGTTGATTCAGGAAATACTTTAGATCAATGTAATGATAAACGTACAGAACTTCTTAATATCAAACAGGCTGTATATGCAACTATTTCAATTGCGGATAATAAATAAGTACCATCCATTCAAGGCGTATATGCGAGCAATCGCTTGATTCGAGAAAGGGAGTCGATGGGGTATGTGCCTTGAGTTGATAGTATTTATGAGCGATAAGAAAGAAAAATTTACGGAAGAAGATATAGTTGATTGTTGGGATGCTCATGTGTTTTACTTGATGGGTATACTGAACGGTGATTATAATATTGATGAAGCTCGGGAAGACCTAAGAAGTTTGATTGGTAGTAAATACGATCCTAGATTAATTGTGGGGAAATAGATAATGATATGTCCTAATTGTTTGAAGAATATAAGTGATAAGGTGGTTGGTCGGTATTGGGGCGCGAAGGGTGGTAGTAAGTCTAAGCGTGTGATTACTCCGGAACAACAAGTTAAAATGCAGGAGGGTAGGAACGATGCGAAACAGAGAAGAAGTTAAGTATAATGAAAGGCATCAGTGTAATAAGTGGGTTGGTGTTGCGTTTTGGGTGTGTGTGTTTATTGTTACTTTGTATTTGTGTTGTGATTGATTATGGAAAGGAAGGGCGATATGAATGTAGAGGCGTTTGATTCAGTAAAGTGGACAGGGCAAATGAGAGTGGAGTATAAGAATAAGATTTATGATGTAGCCTCTGTCGATTTTGAAGAAAGACTTATCGGTATTAGCGGTTATTGTGATGGTGGCGATGAAAGCGATGTGCAATGGATAAGATGTGAAAATGCTGTAATAAACAAATTATAAAATAACTATGGAAACTGAAACGAAAATAGACTTACTTGAACTTCTTCCGAAAAACTTCCTGCAGATAATCAAGGAACATATATTCGAGTACAATCTATACCCATATCAATTGGCAGATCTATTAGTTGAGCTTGAAGATATATTATTCGGACATGGGAATTCACTTACTCGTGAACGCGCCCGGCAAACTGGTAAAACTGCATCAATTACAATACTAACTCTATCCTGTATGACTCTATTCCCTGCACTTGCTCAATCGGAAAAGTATTTAAAGCTATTCCCGAGTTTACATTTATTCAAGGATGGGTTTAGTATTGTAATTGTGGCACCGAAAATTGATCAAGCGAAGATAACACTACGGAGATTAAAGGGTATATCGCAGAAAAAGAACTATAAGAAGCTTATGGCCGAGCTCGGTATTGAAGTTATAAACAAATCTCTGTTCTTATTCTCGCTATCTAACGGATCTTCTATCGTTGCGATGTCCGGGAACCCTAAATCGGTTACTGAGGGTGAATCCGCGCACCTTTTAATCTTTGACGAAGCACATCAGATAGTACCTTACTCATGGCATAAGGCGTATTCACCTATGGTATCGTCAACAAACGGAACTATTGTGTCATTTGGGATCTCCTGGACCGCGAAACTGTCATTCTACAATCAAATACAGATTAATAAGAAGCTTGGACTGCACTCAAGGATACCGTACATGGAAGCACAGAAGTATTCTAAGTATTACAAGAAGTGGATTATGAATGAATTGTCTCGAATCGGTAAGGATTCTATTGAATTCCAGTTAAATTTCCTTCTCGTTTGGCTATTAAAGACTACAAATCCGATTACTCCGGAGCTTTGGGATGACATTGATATGCTTGGTGATTATAAACCGGGTGAAATTACTTCAGATAATCTATATGTTGGGATAGATTGGGGCAAAACTCACAATAATACCTTTGTTACTGTGGTAGAAAAGGCTTTAAACTGCTTGAAAATGGTGGATTTACTTGAATTAACTGGTGATGATTACCCTCAACAGCATATTGCTATACAAGTTTTCCTGAATAAGTACCCGAGATTGAAGAAAATCTGGTCAGAATCTACCGGAGTCGGCGATACTAACACCGATTTCCTCATTGCGATCTTTGGAAGTAAGGTTCAGCCGGTCACAGCGTACAATTTACCTATGTTACATGATAAAATGCTGAACGAAATTAACTATAAACGGTTGATTCGGCCCAAAGTTAAGGATGCCGGTCCCTGGAAATCACTCACAAGGCAGTTTTTGAACTGCGAAAAGATATATCACGGATCATCTTTTAAACTTGTGGCGCCTCAAGGTGCGGATGAACAGGATGATGCTATCGATTCGTGTGGGTTGGCAGTCGGTGCCGCACTGAATGACCAGTTATTTGATTTTGTTTACAGGAAATCTACTGCGATTAATGAAAGATTGAATACTTTAGCGAATGATCGGGTGATTAAGAGTGGTGAAGGTAGGAGTCGGAGTGGTACTGAGAAGCATATTAGTAATTATTAATTTGGGAAGGTGGGTATTATGAAAAAATATGAATTAGATTTTTGGTATTGGTTGGTTAAATATCTCATTCCGAATAAAGTAAAGTATTTTTGCTTTATGCATATCATGGCTTATGCAACCACAGGGAAGTATGGTGATACGGTTGTGCCGGAACTTACTGGAATGGATGCGATTAAACGATATGGCGATGATAAGGGTATATGAAATAAAATTAATTGACAAAGGAGAAAGAATGTTTATAAAAAGCTTTGAAGAAGTACAGAATGAAGTACATGAGATTGCAAAGGACAAAGGCTGGTGGGATCAAGACCGTAACGATGGTGAATTGATATGTTTAATGCACTCTGAGCTATCCGAGGCGCTTGAGGCTTTGAGAAAGGGTAATCCTGCTGATGAAAAGATACCGGAATTTACAAGTGAAGAAGCGGAATTGGCTGATACTATAATACGGATTATGGATTATGCCGGTAAAAAGAAGTTACGCCTTGCCGGTGCGATTATCGCAAAGAAGAATATGAATAAAACCCGGTCACATAAGCATGGCGGTAAATTGTTTTGAATAATAAACTTGGTTATGGGTTTATATCTGACCTTGATCTTCGTCATAGAGATTACCTGGTAGATGGAAAGTGGTTTATCACTCTTGCCCATTTAGATTATATCGCGAAAGACGGTGAGCCGTTCCGTGTACCCATAGGTATCAATACAGATTTTGCTTCTATACCGCGTGGATTACGTTGGCTTATCCCTAGAGTTGGCAAACATGATAAGGCGGCTGTCTTGCACGATTGGCTTTGTGAGTTTAAAGTGATTCCTCGTGATCAAGCTGATAAAATATTCTTAGAGGCAATGGTTTCTCTTGGTGTTAATCGGGTTAAAAGAAGGGCTATGTATATAGGCGTTGCTGGATATACTAAACTTTTGAGAAATAAGAAATGAACGAGTGGATAAAAGAAAAAGCGATTTGGTTGGCATTTGCATTTCTCCTATTTGTTGTTACGAGTATGTCTGGATACATTATCACAGGTCTTCAGGCGGCAAAAGAAAGTGTTCATAAACTTGAAAACGCAGATAAGACAAATACAATACAGTGGAAGAAGATTTCGAGTCAACAAGAGCATCACTGGCAAGACGCAGTCAGTCAATCTTATATAAACGGTAATATCGAAGGTCGGCTTAAATGCCTGGAATCAAAATGACAACTAGAAAATTCATATTATACTTATTCCTCTGCTGGATGGCCGGGTTATTATTCTACTGGTATTACATGATAGCTAGTATAAGCGAAACCGATATGCTCCGGTCATTTCGTGAGGAAATATCTGAGTTGAAAACCGAGATTGAATTACTGAGATATATCAATAACCACTCTACCTCAAATAATTTACTTGAAATTACAGAATAATTTTATAATATAACTGGCATGGCGCATAAAACACCAAAGACACCTGCGAGTAGTAGAAAAGCAGTAACGACAAAAGCTAAGAAGAAAAAAGGTGAGAAGTTTGAACCGTATATAACTAATAGTAAGATATTAGGGACCTTTGAATTTGATCTTCGCTCTCCTGATAAAGTCCTCGAACAGGAAGGGTTTAAATATTATAATGAAATGCTGTCTACTGATGCTCATGTGTATAGTGTGATTAATACTCGTAAACTCGGTGCGGCTTCTATACCCTGGCAGATAATACCAAAGGATAGTTCGCCTGAAGCACTTCTTCAAGCAAACTTTATATCTTTCCTTTTAAACGAAATCCCCATTGAAAACCATTTCTATGATATTCTTGATGCGATCCCTATGGGATTTTCCATGCACGAGATAATACCTTCTGAAAATCTTCAACGCGGTGAGTTTAAAGGTAAGATAATAATTGATAAGTTGATATTTCATACTCAGGAGTTATTTGTATTCAAGGCTAATAAAAAAATCGGGTTTGAAATGTTCTACAAGCCGAGTACCTTTGGTCAAGAAAAACCTTTACCGGAAAGTAAGATACTCCATGCGAACTTTGATTCAAATTCGCCATACGGAAAACCACTATTAGAGAAATTATATTGGTTTTATTGGTTTAAAAAGGAAACCGGGTTTAAATTTTGGGCCATATTCCTTGAAAAGTTTGGTGGTCCTACTGCCGTTATGAAATTTCCTTCTGGTGATACGTCATCTGCGTTACAAACTGCCGCGAATACCGCACTGGATGAATTACAGAATAGTACCGGAATATCTATTCCAGATTCGTTCCAGCTTGACTTCGCCAAAGTATCTCAAGGTGATGTCAGTTACCCGACCATGATTGATTATTGTAATGCGGAAATGTCCAAAGCTACATTAGGAGCCACGCAAACTGTGGAAGAAGGTAGACGAGGCTCATACGCATTGTCAAGGACTCATGCTGATGTTCGATCTGAATATAAGATCCATGATACCCGGGTACTTCGTAAAGCAATACAGACTCAAATTATTAACAGGTTTATAAATATGAATTTTGCCAATCCACTTCCTCCTTCAATCAAATTCCAATATCCAGAGTTACCAGTAGAAGCACCTATACGCGGTGAACGCTAATGGCTAATTACTCAATAGAGGAAATTGCCCAGGCCAAAGATTATTACCTTCAAGGTTTTTCTATCCGTAAGATCGCTGAAATGATGAACATTCCTGCTCATTGTACGGTTGATCAGTGGAAGAAGAAATATAACTGGAAGAAATCTGCACCTGATTATCCTATCGTTTCACTCAAAGCGCAATTAACCCGAGTTACAAAGATGGTTGATGTGCTTGAACCTGCGCTGGAAAATACGGACATATTAAAACCCACGCCTGAACAAAAAGAATTACTTGCGAATTTTCGTAGGCTCTCTGAGTTGCAACTCAAACTAATAAAACAACTTGGAGCCCTGCAACCTATTGACCGTAGAGCCGCGAAAAAGAACATATTCCTCTAAAAACCATGTAATTATTACACGGTTTTCGTATTATTTTCTTGACAAATCAGAACTGTTCGTCTTTATTCATATTTATGAAGATGAATATTCCATTTCCTAAACACCGCGAACATCTAAATTTTTCCCACGGTAACAAGGGTACGCCCGATTATAAGAAGCTGATTAGTCAGTGTAAGAATAATGGGAAATGCCCTGTCTCTGAGGTCATTGATTATGGTGGTGCTGGAAGTGGTAATTTCGGACATAAAGGTAGACCCGGGATAAGGGGTGGTTCTGTTAGTGTTGGCGGTGGTACTTCGGGTGGAAGTTCTGGTGGCGGTCAAAGTAGTGTTGGTACAGCACAGAGAACAGACAGCGGAACTCAAAAGACTACTGATATTGAAAGATCCGGTAACACAACCGGTGGCGGTCCTGCAATAACAACTCAAACTATAAAACAAGTAGCTAATCAATTTCCCGGTGGTAGCGGAACGCCTATAGATGATTCAGATGTTACCGATGAAGAAGCAGAGGAAATATCTCGTCAAATAGAAGCTGGTGAAATTGAGCCTGATGATGGGTCTATCTCAGACGCTATTGAAGAATTAAGGAATGCAAGAGGTATTAGTGATCCTGATATTGTTGAGCGTGGGTCTTCCGGGGAAGGTGATGACTTTACTCCTGATGAACTTGGGGTTGTTCCGGAAATACTAGAAACACCTGAAACAAGTGATTCTGCTGACCAGGAATTCAACAATGGGATAAGCATTACAGGGAGTCCCACAATACCAGATTTCTTCCCTTCTTCTCCACAAGAAGAAACAGTTGTAAGGAAAATGATAAATAATGGCGATGTTGAAGATAGTGAGGAATCAATCAAGCAAACTGTTCGCGATATGAGGGGAATNAGAAANCAATTATTACAAATCCCTACTGATATACCGGGCAAGAATTCTGTAGGAACGGATATTATGCTCGGAGATACCCTTTCTAACGATGAAGCAGGTATTCTTACAGGGCAGATAAATAGTGGTGAAATTAAATCTGATACAAATTCTATAATTGAAGCACTTGGGAATATTCGTGGTGAGGCTATATCAATACCTGCTATTCCTGAAAATACAAAGTTAAATGAATTATCTACCAGTATTGAAACTGGCGATATAGATACAAAATCATTGGCGAAAACGCTTCGTGATGTAACTATGAATGCACTTGCTACCGGTCCGGGCTTGGCGATTGATGCAATTAGGAAGAAAAGTGATAGTGGAATTGCGGAAAAACTTGATAATGCGATAAATTCTGCTGATGTACCGGCAGAAACCTTGATAACTCTTGAATTAATGAAGGGCTCAGGTTTAACAAACGTACCTTTCTTTGCAAATATGACTGAAGGGTTACTTGAAGCGGCTTTGAGTAAAGCTCCAGATAAGATAAAAGATATTAAAAAGCAGTATAAAAGTATGATTGGTGATTTAAAAGGCGCAAATGAAACATTTATTAAACAAGTTAAAAAAGATATTGATGTTGTAAAAAAAGATATAGATGATCCTGAAGGGTTTAAAGATAGGATGCTAAAAGAGGCAAATGAGATAAAGGCTAAAGCTGCGGAATTCTTGTCAAATATGAAGGATGTGTTTACTGGTGATCAATCCCTTTCTGCTGTTATGAATGACTTAATGACGAATGAATTGACCACATCACAGTTAAAAAGGCCAACGCCATTGCCTGACACAGAAGATAGAATGTCAATCCTTGAGACGTCTTTAGCTCCTACCGAGAAATTAACTAAAGCAGAAAGTAACTTTTTACGCAATATGGTAGATGGTGGCGAAATCGCTCCTGGAAATGATGCATTTAAAGAAATATTAGATATTCTTCGTCAAGCAGTAGAGGATAATGTAAATAATGGTGGCATAGAAGATACTGAAAAGGCGAGGGAAATATATATAGACCTACTAGATAATAGGAATATAGGGCCTGATGGTAGATTAGGGTCTCCGGGCAATCCTAGAAGTACCGTTCCATTCAATAACACTGAGAATTTATACAAACTTGCTGAATCCTGCCCGGTAACTGCAGATAGTGGTTGCCCTTTGTTCCTTTCAACATTTGCAGAAAACGAAAACAAAGACATTGGCTGGATGGAAGTATTTGAATTTGATGATTCTAATGTTCTCGGCATGTTGGTTAAGAATTTCAAGAAACTTAAATCAAAATTATCGCCACCAATTAAACTTGGGCATGATGAAAGTCAGAAATTGGTACAAAACTCCGGATTCCCTTCTGCAGGATGGATTACAGGGCTGAAACGTAAGGGAACTACCAATAAATTACTTGCATATTTCTCAAACGTACCGAATCCTATAGTTAAATTAATTGAATCCGGGGCGTATAAAAGAATATCCGCAGAGATCTATAATAATTATGTAGATCCTGATACACATAAAGCTTTTGGTCCTACAATGAGGGCTGTTAGTATATTGGGCGCAGACGTACCGCGCATAAAGACTTTGAAAGACTTGGCAATTATCTATAATTCTGATGGATTGCCGTATAAAACTTTTCAGAAGGAGGAAATCGGAATGGATGTAATAATGCAGATGATTGAAGCACTTAAAGAAGAACTTTCTAAACTTGCAGGACTCGACAAAGCAGAAGATACGGAACAGGTACAGGAAGCTGTTGAAGCATTGCAGGAAAAATTCGGTGAGGCGGCAGATGCCTTTACTGCGTTAAGCGAAAGTCAGAACAAGGAAATTAATAAGCTGTTAAAAGCTAACAAGAAGAAGGTTACTCTTACTGGCAATGATCCTGACACCCTTAAACTGTCTGAAACGATAGATACTCAGGCAAGTTTGATCACTCAGCTATCCGAATCTGTGAAAACAATCGGATCTGAACTTAAAGGCGCACAGGATCACATACTTGAATCTAAAAAGGCTTCTGTTAAAGCTACTTTGAGCAAAAATTTCTCTCCTGCTCTTGTAGAAAAGGCAATGCCTCTTATCAATTTTTCTGAAGGTGAAGATAAAGTTGTTGATCTTCTTACCGCTATGCAAAAAATGCAGGAAGAATCAGCATTGTTCCTTAGTGAGCCGCTTGATATTGAACAGCAGGAATTCAATAGCTCAATGGGTAACGGTAACTCTGAAGATAAACTTCACAATGAGGTTACTGCTCTATCCGAAAAGGATAATTGCTCTTACAAAGTTGCATTTGATAAGTTGATGGTCCTAAAAAGCAAGTAAGCCTTTTCAGATAAATAAAATAAGTATTAATATAATTTTAGTTGTATAAAATTTAATTTCTAAGGAGTCCGATTATGTCAGTATCAATACCAATCACTGAAAATATGATGTCTTCTATCGCAGAACAGCAAACTTCCGCTTCTGCAGTAGAGGTAAGAAAGGGCTTGCCGGTTATCGGTGGTACTGTAGATAATCAAGTCAAGCCAATTGCCACAGGAACTTCAACTATCCTCGATACGATTGAAGGTATTGCCCAGGATGATGCGAATGATGGCGCGACTACTCGTGTAGCGGTTGCAGGTCAGATTTGTATTGCTCGTGTAAAGGGAACTGTTACTCGTGGTGATAGTCTTATCTGCAAGACAGGTTCAACTACAGATGCGGAAAACGGAAGTCTTGAGGCACAGGCTACCATTGTTAATGGTGATCTGATTGTAGCAAAGGCTCTTGAAGATGGAACAGACCAGAGTTACATAAAGGTTGTTGTTCAGTTGTACAGAGTTACAGCGGCGTAAATACCGTTTTGTTGAATATATTAAAAAGCTATATTTTAAGTTAATCTTTTCAAGGAGTTTTAAAATGGGGTTTATTGCCGTTTCATCTACACCACAGACAAATAAGTTGTTATCGCAACTTTCTGTTGGCTTCCCTAACGGGGGCTTTGTCGCTGATGAACTATGCCCGGTTATCGATGTTGGGGCCGATGCGGAACAGGGAGTGTATTTTTCATGGGATAAGTATTATCTGAATTCTACTGTTGAAGATGTAAGAACGATCAGAGGCCATTCAAATGAGCCTCAAGATCCAACGGTAAGCGAGAATACTTATAGCGCTGTAGCTCATTCACTTGCTAAACCTATCGATCCTCGTGAGTTTAAACAGCATAAGAATAAAGAATTGAAACTTGCTGAGTCTATTCAGGAAGGGTTATTGTCTTTGCTGATGATCAAGAAAGAAAAAAGAGTTGCTGATTTGTTCACAACTGCAGGGAATTACGCTTCAGATCATAAATCTACGCTATCTGGTACAAGCCAGTGGAGTGATTTTGTTAATAGTGATCCAGAGGCCGCAATTGAAACCTCTCGTGAGGTTGTTGCTCTTGCAGGATTTGAGCCAAATACAATAATGATTCCAATTACAACTTGGAGAAAAATCCGTCAGCATCCTCAAATCAGAGCGTTGATCAAATCACTTGATTCTAAGTTGCTTACAGATGATATGATTGTTCCTTCTCTGTTTGGCCTTGACCTTGTTGTTCCAGGTAGCCGTAATGTAACTTCTTTACCGGGTGCTACTGAAGCAATTGGCAGAATATGGGGTGATTATGTTTGGATAGGTTATGTAAACAAGAAATCCAATCCAGTTAAAATGGACCCTACGTTTGCGTATACGTTCCAGGCAGAAGGTCGAAAGACTGAAACATTCAAGGACAGAAAGAATGAAATCATCGATGTTCAGTTTGATATTGCTGTTGAAAAAATAACTGCGGCCGCAAGTGGTTATCTTTATACAGATGTTATTGCTTAAATAATTAAGTAATAATTTATAAGAGTTAATTCTAATTAAAACTTTGGGGGTTGAAATGGTTGCGACTATAACAGATGACCGTAAACGAATTAATAGGAAACACCGTGACAGGGATATTGCTATTAAAAAGAAAGATACAAATCAGCAGAGGGAAGCGATGGATAAGTTGTATTGCCGGGCTTGTCGTGCTGTAGATATGGTTACGTTAAATTCTGTTCGCCGTGACAAACTCACCAAAGTTTTAATTCAGAAGAATTATGCAGACTTTATCCGTGTTGTTGATCGTTTAATGGAGTCATTCTAATGTTTAAAAATTTAAAAATAGGTATGTGCGTACTTGCCTTTTCGATGTTTGCCTTTGCATCGACTTCATTTAGTGAAACTTGGCCTACGTTTCACAATGGCAACACGCTGATTAAAGGTAAGTTAAGGGTAACTGATCAGATTGTATTTACTGGTGGCCGAACAGTAATGAGCACGTTATTACCGGCAGATATTATTGATGGAGCGTTGACATCACCGAACAGAACTATTACTGTTGGTAGCACTGGTAACGCATGGCAGTCGTTACAATTTGACGCGGATGGTGGGTCTACCGGCGATGACCATATTATGTTCGCATGGGCTGTGCCTGATGGCTATGTGGCTGATTCTGGTAGAATGAATATATTCTGGTCCTGTGAATCTGCAGAAACCGCTCTCGATACTGTCACATTCGATATGACGGTATTATCAATTACTGATTCAGAAACCGTTGATGCCGCTCCTACTGCATTTACCGCAGTAGAAGATATTACTTGGTCGGGTGAGGCAGATAAGGTTCAAATTACTCAATTGAATTTTGAAGTAACCACTATTGCTATTGACGATAATGTTTACTTTGATTTATGGGTAGATGAATCGGCTTCAATGTTTACTGATACTGTTGATATTCACGCTATAAAAATGGAATGGGAATCAACAGAGTAATATTTTATATATTAATATCTACGGTTTGCGCTGTGCTTGGATCTGTTTCTTTGTGGATCTCAGATACAACATTTGACAGCCCTAAATTACTGTTGATGTTTACAGGCGTTTCAATCGCTTGTATATTGTGGGCCGTAAAAGGATTCAAAGAAGGTTTTTTCAGGAAGACAAGTGGTGTTAATCTTGCGATTGGTACTTATTTGTCTTCCTGTATGCTTTCTTGCTTCTTCGGTATGAATTGGGTTACTTCTTTTTTCGGTGCATATAAGCAACATGGTGGTGTTCTGGATTTAATAGCTTACCTGGCGTTGTTTTATTTGTCAGTGAATTATATAAATAAGAATAATATCAGAATCGCCTTTCGCTTTTTAATTATTGCCGGGATTTACTGTTGCGTGCTTGGGGTAGGTCAGAAATTAGGAATAAGCAGATATGTTTCACTCCCTATGTGGGGCCGGGTTTATTCAACATTCGGCCAGCCGGTTTTCTTCGGGTGTTTTATTGCAATGATGATACCGATAATTTTATATGAAATGAATAGAACTATGAATATTTGGTTATTACCTGTATTGATTTTATTTGTTTTCTGCTTGTTTATTGCACAGGCAAGGTCCGGGTTAATCGCAACTATCTTGGTTTCTATTCCTCTGATGTATATGTATAGGGGTAATAAATTGTTTATGATTACCGTTTTATCCTTATTTATTATTGTTTTAATCTCGGGGATATTTATAAGTGCGAATACTCACGGAATTGTTAATCTATATTCTCGGTTTACTCACCATAATGACTATGCTCCTAGATTGAGCTTATATGCTGGTGGCTGGGGAGCGATTAAAGCCTATCCATTTTTTGGTGTTGGGCTTGACAATGTAAGACCACACAATATATTTATAGGTCAATGTGCTAAGTTGGGCATAGTTGGCTTTTTATCATTTATGTATCTTGGGTATTCAGTAATAAGAAGTTTTATATTTTCTGAATATCATGGTCTTAAATTATTCTATACATTGTTCGCCTCATGCTGTGCGTATTTGATATTCCGCCAATTTAATCCCGGGTATATTCCGGTAACACTATTCTTCTCATTAATTGCCGGGTCGTTATATGGTATACAGAATAATAATAATTAATATATGTGTTTGTTTAATAGTATTTTCCGGCTTCAGGTTTAAAGCTGATGCGGATATGCATACTGCGCGCAAATGGTTTGCTTCCAAGGATATAACAAACGCATTTATCTATACAAAAAAAGCAATAAAATATAATCCAACTGAACAAAAATATTATAAGAACTTAAGACAACTAGAACAATTTTATTTTGCTTTAACGAGTGAAACAGTAAAGAACTAAGGAGAATTAAAATGCCAAACTGGAAAAAGATTCTTTCACCGCGCATACTGCTGATGTCGATTGCCCTCTCACTCTCTATGTTGGCAGTATGCCCTTGCCCTTCTGATGCCCGTGATTCAAATGGAGTAACTGTGACTGATTTCACTACCGGTGCGGCTTATGGACTTCATATTGATCATTATACTGCGTTTAATCCAACCTCTGCGACTTATATATATAATGAGGCTGGTGAGTCTGCCGCCGCTTCCGGCGAAGTTGACTTAACTGGACACTTTGGAAAAAAGACAGTTGCTATTTCCGTACCACAATTAGGATCTACAAGTTTAGATTTTAGGCTTGAAGGTCAAGTTGGTACAGCAATGACTACCTGGGGCTTGATTGAAACATTGACGATTGATGCAACTACCACAATTGACACCTTAATTGAAATATCTGAGTATATAACAGCATATAGACTTGGAGTTAAGGTGAATACCAACGGAACAGATGTAATTAACTGTAGCACTTCGGCTGTCAACGCAAGGTAATTAATTATGGAGAGTTTGAATGTCGCTTACAGATGCAGGATTAAGAAGATTACTTGTAGATCACACTCGCCATAAGCATTTCCTGGATTCATTGACCAGCAGGTATATTCTTGCAGTTGCAAATGTTGATGCAGATGGGGCAATTTTAACACCCTCTTTATCTTCGCCGCCTACTGCGTTTGAAATGACTGCGAATCTTACAGGCATAGGTGTTTCAGAGGTAGTCATACCAATAACAGCAACATCAACAAGAAGGTTAAGATTTAAAGGCCATAATGATAATGCTGGAAAACTGTATATTGGTACGACAGGTGTTCAGAATGACGGAACACTTGACTTTCTTGCTCTTGAATCCGGTGATGAATTAGAATTTGATTATAATATAGTTAGCGCGGATTTATATGTAATTGCTTCTGAGGTTAGTCAGATTTTAGAATATGGAGTTATGTTATAATGAAAAAGATATTATTAATACTGATATTTATATTATTCATAACTAATACTTCTTTTGCAAGTAGGCAAATCCGTGTTGGTTCCCGGATAAATAACAGCACTCCCGATAGTTTATTATTTATCGATCTCAATAAAAGACTTGGAGAAGATAATACAAAATTATCATGGGATGATACGAATGATAGATTAACCACAGATAGTTTATTAATACAATCCTCAAACACTCCTTCAAGCGCAACAGATACCGGAATACAAGGCCAAATCGAATGGGATGGTAGTTATATATATGTATGCTCTGCCACTAATACGTGGTTGCGAACTGCTTTGTCCACTTGGAGTGTCGGTGGTGCTTTACTGCTAGAAACAGGGTCTTATTTATTACTAGAAACAGGTAACAAACTACTATTGGAGTAACTATGAAGAAACTATTAATTGTTTTATTGTTGATATTGTTTAGTGCTGATGTTTATGCACAAGATACAAAAGGTTCTGCTTTATCTGATATATCAAGCCCAACTTCTGGTGATGATATGTATATTATTGACGATCCAGATGGAACGCCATTAAGTAAGAAAATAAATATTGGTGCTTTGCTTGGTGTTGCTACTGATTTAGATAGTGGTGGTGCTGTTTCTTCTAATGCAGTTGCATTGACTACCGATACCACTGGAAACTATGCGGCTGGTGATGCTGAAGCAGGGGCCGCGACAAATATACAAGATAATTTAATCCTTGCCGCAGATATGGCCGATGCAGATCATGGTGATGTTGCCTGGACCTCTAATGTTGCCGCTGTTGAGGGGGTTGCCGCCAATGCTGTTACACTTGGAACTGATACCACTGGAAATTACGCGGCTACGGTTGCGGATGCCGGTAATTCAACTATTACTGTAGCGAATTCTGGTGCCGAAACTGCCGCTATCACATTAGATTTAACCGCAAATGGTGTTGATGATACTCATATTGATTGGGGAACTGGCGCAAGTCAAGTTTCCCTTGATGATATGACGGAAGGTACTTCTACAAATTACTATGTTCATAATGCTTGGAATGGTACGTTTAAAGAAGCGTTTGATGCTGATGTGACGAGTAATGGTTCTGTTGTTACGATGTCCATTGAGAAAACAGGTACAGGGGATTTGACCACACAATTTTCTTCTGGTATCGCTACCTATGATTGTACTCCTGCTGATACCATTGCTCTGACTGTGGGAAGTGATGCCTCACCGCAGGGTAATTGGATATACATTCTCCAATCAGCGCCATCTACACTCGTAAAATCAACGACAGCTTGGCCCGCAACTGAACATATTAAGATAGGATTCTTTTTTGTGCAATCTGCGGCAACTGTTCAATCCGCTGGCGGCCCTATTATAAATCAAAACTGGAACAATGAACTATTCACAACTGATAGCCAAGGCCATGTGTCTCATGTAGGCGAAAAGATAAGAGCGTTGGGGCCATCGTATTTTTCTGGAATCGATGGTAATGGCGCAACTGCAAGTTACTATACATTAGGGGCGAGTAATAGTGAGTTTATTTCAACTTCTGGTGTAATGTTTCAGATGCATAAGCAAACTTTCCCTGCTTTTGATACGTCAACTGGAAGCACCATTCATGTTGTCAATTCTTCTGTAAGTGGATACCGGGCAATAACAGATTTGTTCAGTATAACAACTGATAGCACAGGTGCGACAATAACAAATAATAAATATTTCAACCTTGTTCTATGGGGAGTGATAAATAAAACAGGAGAACATCAGGTAGTAATGTGTAATGTTCCTGGTGGCTTTTATAATTCATCTGCTGATGCTCAAAACGATGTAAGTAGCTATGACGTATTTACAATTCCAAGAGAGTTTGCACTTGATAGCTCGAATGGTTTCTTGATATGTAGGACTACGTTTCAGATGGGAACTACATGGTCCCATGTTGCTACTGTGGATTTAAGAGGTTCAACGCCACAATCAGCAACAGGTGGTGCGGCTGGCGTTGCGACTACATTTGCTGATAATGTTTTTGATATATTCGATAACACTGATAATACAAAGGTGATGGCGTTTGATGTTGGAACAAATATAACTACAGGCACTACCAGAACACTAAAGCCTCTTGATAAGGATTACACTATTGGTGATTTACTTGCTGATGGTTCGGTTGCGCTTGCCGGTGCGTGGAGTATGGGTTCACAAGCAACCACTAATGTAAATATTGATACTGGTACAATCGCTGGCGCTGTGACAGGTACAACACAATCTGCTAGTGATAATTCAACAAAATTAGCGACAACCGCCTATGCGGATGCGGCTGGTGGTGCATTTAGCGATGCATCAGATCCAATCGTACAAAACACAACAACTAAAGATACTGCGATTGGAACTACGCATAATAATACAGCTAAATTAAGCGTTGATGGTGATGCAGACCAGATATTAGTTTCATTTCAAGGCAATGCAACTCAAACTTCTTCTTTGACTGTATGGGAACAATCTGATGGTACTGATTTAATTAAAATATCTAATTCGGGAGATATGGAGTTTGGCTCAAGTACGCATTTTTCAGAGGGGCAAATTACTCAAGATACAGGCCAACCTTTAGATATTTCTCTTGGTTCGGCTACTGGTGATGATTTTACCATTGATACGAGTCGTTTGGTTGTCGCTGGCGATGATTTTGCTGTTGGCATTGGAACTGTGACTCCTAATAAAATTGCTACTTCTGGTTCGGTTATCACCATAGATTCTTCTCATACTGCAAATCAAATACCCTATGTGGAAATGGGCAAGGTTGAGGCACTTGTTGATACTGAAATAATTGGAAGTTTTTCTTGGTATGGCAATACTGGCCCTGAGCAGATGGCGTTTATTCGTGTTGATGCGGAGGGTACAGCAGGGGCGGCAGACATGATAATAGGTGTGGGAAGTGGTGCGTCAGTTCCCACTCGGATGACTATTGACGGTACAAGCGGTCTTGTAAATGTTGTCAATGAATTTACAGCAGGAACAAAGACGTTTAAAATAGACCATCCTCTTGATCCTAATAATAAATTATTATATCACATGGCAATAGAAGGGCCGAGAATAGATTTAATATATAGAGGTAATGCCACTTTAGTTAATGGGAAAGCTACTGTTAATTTAGACATTGATTCTTGTGGTGGTGGAAATAGCATGATGGCCGGTACATTTGTAGCATTAACTCAAAATGCTGTTGTTACAAGTTTACACAACCAAGATGGGTTTTCCAGGGTAAAATCAAGTCCAGTTATTGGAGCGACTTTTGATATTGAATGTGAAGATATTTTTTCTACTGATGTTGTTTCGTGGGTTGTGATGGCAGAAAGAAATGATCCGTTTGTAAGGGCTATGAGTAAGACAGATGCTAATGGCAGATTTATCCCTGAACATGATAAACCATTACCTGATATGTCACGATTAGAAACCGAGTATATTGATACGGATGATCCTTCTAGGGTTGGAGATGTTGTCGAAAGTGTCCAGATGAATTCCAAGGGATATAAAATACATGCGTATGCCTATGGAGAAGAATTGCCTAAAAAAACAATTACAACAAGGCTACGGAAAAAGCCGTAGTTAATGATCCGAATTGGCCTTAATGGAGAAGAAATGTCTATACAAAATTTAAGAGATTTTCAACGGCCTTATTTAACTATGCTATTTGCAACAAGTTATATAGCCTGTATTATTATATTAATTTTGGCTGTGATCAAATGGTTCTTTGCGAATCCGGAAGATACGGATTTGTTAGAATTGGTGTCTGTCGTATTGGGTATTATAGGATTAATAGGTACACCGCTTGGCGCGATCATGGGCTATCATTTTGCTAAATCAACTAAGAAGGACTCCTCTCCATGATAAAATTATTAATATTGATCATATGTTTACTGTTTTGCTCTGCTGGTTGTGCGCGTATCACCTGGAAGGAAGATGAATTCACTTATTCCCGATTAGGTAAGCAATCAATCGATGGGTTAGTGGTTGAAAAAGATAAATCCGGTGTTCTTAAAGTGAAAATAGGTAAACAGGTTGGTAGTTCAGGTGTAATGGCTAAAATATTAACTGATATTGCGAAAGTTTCTGCCGGTGCTACTGGTATGGAATTGATTGCTCATTAATAATGAATAAAGAGTTAATAAAAGAAGCAATTAAGGAAACCTTTGAAGCTGAGATCAAGCCTTTTTATGTTGAAAGGCAACAGCATTATGATGACCATCAAAAGTTACAGCGGTTAGATCATGTTGATATAGATTTTTTAGTTAATGCCCGGAAGTTTGTTGAAGCTATACGTGATACCTTTTGGAAGACTATATTTAGAGCGATTATACTTTTCTTCTTCTCTGTTTTAACTGGTGGCCTGATATTCTGGTATAAATATCACGATAAAATACCGCCTGTACATAAGCACGGTCAGTAAATTTGTCATACATCTTGTACCCTCCCCCTTCTCCCTGTCTCATTTCACGAAAATAATCCAATTGTTTCAAAAATAAAAGTTGTGTATATGTTGTGTATGTGATATAACACTCTCGTTATTTTAATTCACTAATAATTAATTAAAACTATGAGTAAATTTAAGGTTGAAAAGAAGGAAAGGTTTAATGTTGCAATGAGGCCCTCTGTTCATAATAAGGCCCGGGATCATGCTAATAAAAAAGGCATGAGTTTGTCTGCATTTATTGATTCTTTAATCGTATTGTTCTTTTGTAAGGATAAATAATATGCCTATGACAGATACCGAACAGGTAAATGAATTCAGGATACACGCTTATGATCAATATCTTAAAGGTATGAATAAATCTGAATTGCTGGCTTACTTTAATGATATGAGTATGAAGGATATGATTGAGTGTGTTAAATTTACTTATGGGAATGATGGTAAGGATGACGGAGTTTTTGAATACTAAATATTATGGATGAATTAAACGAAAACATTAAAAGTATTGAAGATAGATTGAGGGCTCTTGAAACTGAAGAAAAGTATTTATTGTATACTCTTGAGCTTCTATGTGAACTCCGTAAGGATATTTTATCCGGCAAGGTTGAACTACAAAGCAAAGACTAAACTATGACCTGCGAATATAAAGAAAACAAAAAGAAAAAATCCTGTGACTTCTACATTAAGTCCGGATTCTGTTCAAAGAAAACTATCTTCAGGTGTGTTGAATACATTGAACGGAATGAGCCTACGTTATCGCATTCAGGTATCATTAACTTCATCCGATGCCCGAAGATGTATTATTATGCTCAGATATGTGGCATACAGAAGAAAGAGACTTCCGATCCTATAAAAATAGGTAGTGCTGTGGATAGTTACATTACTGAATATCTACTCACAGGTGCTAAGAACGAAGATTATTTGGATATAAACTCTGATATTGATTATATGTGGCAAGCAAAGGCCATTGCGATCATGAAAGCGTTCCGGGATCTAATCGGTGTTGATAAGTATAAGGAAAAATATGTCGGCCAGTATAAATTTGTACTCAATAATGATGGTCAGCCTCAAATACAAGGGTTTTTGGATCTTCACGCTAAGAATGATTCTGGATTTATTGAATTGAAAACTGGTCGTGACCCTGCTTATTACATAAACCTGTTTTATATCAAATACAAACTTGCAACTTACTTCATGTCTAATGATAAGTATAAAACTGGTACTGTTTGGGCTATTCGTGTACCTGATTTGAAACGTACAGGGAAATTCAAGAACGAATCTTATCCTGATTATTCAAATAGGTGTCATCGTGATATGCTGGCTCGTGCGAAATTCTATTTTCCAGGGTATAATCCTGAGAAACGAAACTTTGGCGCGAAATTCGGCAGGGCTGAGATCGATGTTGATGAAATGGTGAGGTATTACCGGATGATTGCCGATAATATCAAAGGGTGTATTGAGAGAGATCTATGGATTCAGAACGGTACAGGGTGTTTGCATCCGTTTGAATGTAATTATTTGAGTATATGTAAGAATAACGGTGCGATCAGTGAAGATGTATATGGTTATAGGGAGAAAAAATGACTTTTGAAAATCAGATTATTGAACTCGGATTGCAATTATTACATATTAAGGCTCTTTTGTGCGGAATCCTTTTTATGAATGTTTGTTCTTATGTTCATAATTGTTATTTTAAATAGGACACGGTCCTTAACTTGGCTCTGCAGGAGTGCAACCAAATCAAGGGGCAAGCCGTGTCCTATTTAACACCTAAAGACTCCAGCGCGGAGCGCAATAACGGAGTGTAGCGAAGCGGAACGAGTGTCTGCCTGTTGCCCCTGAAAAACTCAGTGAGAGCGAAGCGAACATAACATTATAATTTAAACCTGTATTAGGAGAAAAGATGAAAATCAGACAGTTGAAATTGAAAAACTTTGCACAATTTGAAGATTTTGAAATTGTATTCAATGATGACATTACCCATTTAGTTGGTATCAATGGCTCTGGTAAAACAACAGTGGGACTCAATGCTATATGGGCTGGATTTAAAGGTATTGCTGAGAAAAGTAAAGATGCGTTGATTGGTGAGAGGTATAGGTTTATCTCTCCTGGTAAGAAGTCTCTTGATATTGAGATAACTTTGCATGATAACGCTACAGAGAAAGATATAATACTTAAACGCCATATCACCAAAGATGTAAATCAGATCTCAATTGAATCATCCGGTGACGATGCTCCTTTTGATAAGCAAACTGTTGAGAACCTTCTAAACGTAACATTTCTGTCAGCCTCACACTTCACTTCATTATCCGGCAAAGAACAGGCCCTCGCTCTTGGTATTGATACTACTGGACATGATGAATCGATTGCGGATATTAAATCAGAGGCTCAGTTATTAAGAAAACAGATTAAGTCCATCGGTGATCTGCCTGAATTAGAAAAGGTTGATAAGGTATCTGTGTCTGATTTGATTGAAAAGCGTGATGAAATTGTTTCATTCAATAATTCGCAAAATGCAATTGCAACTGCACATGCACAGAAACGAAATCAAATTGATGTCGTTAAGGCTGAAATGCAAAGTTTATCAAATATTTTAAAAGACCATGAGGATGAATTATCTACTATGGTAGATTCTTGTGAGCTAAAAGATACGGATGAACTCGATGAACAGATAGAAAATGCAGAAGAAACAAACGAACTTGCAGTAGCTTATGATTCTAATTTGCTAAAGGTCAATGAATTGAAAAAGTTTCATGATGACCTTGATTCCAATATTGAAACTCAGGACAAAAAGTATAAGGAGCGCCTTGAATACATCAAAACCTCTACATTCGGCATGAAAGGATTATCTGTAGATGATACCGGCTCTCTCCTTTTAGACGAAAAGCCTATAAAATCACCATATTTTTCAAAGGGTGAGTTGGAAATGGCGATTGCGAACATATCATCCGGGCTCAACCCTGATCTAAAGGTCCGGTTCATTGATGACTTCGAAGTATTAGACGAGGAAAATCAACGTAAGATAATCAAGGGCTTGACAAAGCGTGGATTCCAGATAATAACGGCTACTGTAGGCGATAAGAAAACTCGTGATAAGTCTGTATTATTACGCCAATGTAAAATTGTAGAATAATTCTAACCTTTTGGGGTAAATATGAAAACTATTAAAAGAGAACATAACGCGCCATTTTTATTAGTCTACGGAGATACCAATTCAGGCAAGACAACCTCGATTGTCCGGACCGCACCTGGATCAATACTCTATATTTCTGCAGAAGGTGATGCGTGGAAAAGTGTAGACGTCTGTGAAGCATTTAAAGAGAAGATTGATATTGAGATTGTCCAGCCTGAGTCACATGAAGATCTTATGGATTCACTTAACAAGATGATCGCTGAAGCAATTGCAGGAAAATTCCCACATAAGACCGTTGTATTTGATTCCGGTACTTTCTGGATGAATGTCAAGCTCGCCATCCGTGTTGAAGATGATCGTAATGATGGCCGTACTGGTGTCGATGCTGGTAAGCTGTCCGCACAGTCTCAAAGTGATTGGACTGAGGTAAACACAGCTAATAGTCAAATGAGTCGTTTAACGGATCTCCTGAAGACTTTATCGCAATATGGTGTCATGGTCATTATGACTGCGCAGTTACAGGAAAACCCTAAGTGGAATCGTGAACTTGAAGCTGGTCCATGTTTCAATTACAAAGACTATAACAAAGCATTAAAGGGATATTTTGATTACATTGGTTTTACAATCCCTAATCTTGATGAACATGGGACTGTTCAATATCCACCAAAATTGAGTTTTGATGATCAGCAGGGGTATTTAGTTAAGTGGCGTGGTGTTCAACCTAAGAAATTGACTACACCATTTGATTTAAGTAAAAGATTTGCATGGTTTTGCGCGTAGGTAGTGTGCCGGTTTCATACGTGAACGTAAGCGAAAGGCGTTATGTTTATTGACGAACTGAGTAAGCCGGTATTTATTCTAGTTTAATAATTTGTTTTAAGGAGGGTAGCTTTATGAGTGAAAGCATTGATGATAGTATGGAAATTAGTGGTACCGAGGATATGGGTGGATTCAGTATGCCACCTGAAGGTAACATAGCAAAGGGCACAGGCGTGGAAATGGAGTTTACCGGAGAGATTAAGATGTGTGGTGAAGATGAAGATTGCCTTATGTTTGCTTTAACCTATGTAGATGATCCATCTGCAAAGGCAAACATCTTCTGTAAGACCACAACGCAATCCGGTTTGTCTAAGATTGTTGGAATCGGTAGAGATTCAGGTGTATTTGATAAGATTGACAAGGTGCGTATCAGTAAGAACAAACCACCGATTCAATCTTCTCAGGGTGGTGTTAAGGTAAAGGTCCTGGCAGATCCTAAATTTCACAATCAACTACGCAAAGAGATTGAAGGTTGTACAATACTTTGTTCAATTTCTCATTCTGAGGCAAAGCCGTATGTGGATAAGGTAACTGGTGAGACTAAAGAAGGTTTCCCGAATGCCAATATCAGTAAGATTGCTTCTGCAAAGAAGGGTAAGGCAACCGCTGAGAAACCAGCAAAGGAAAGTAAACCAGCCGCGGCCGCTGAAGATGATTCCGATGACTTTGGCTGATCATTAATCTCTAACTTATTCTATATTATCTAACATTTACGGAGAGATAAATGTCTGTAGAACTTGATTTAGCAAAGGAACTTGTTACCAACCGGGCAATGGTCCAAAAACAGCAAGATGAAATAAAACTTGCAAAGGGCATTATTAAGGATTGTACTGAAAGAGAAGACGAAATCGTTAAAGAACTTGAGGTTCGCTTCTCAGAAGAATAAATCATTAACCTATTACGTTAATAATTAATTTGATGGCCTGTAGCTTTAACCGGCTATGGGCCATTTCTATATACATGAAAAATACTGATGAATTCTGCGCTCCACCTATTAAATTAAACCCTACACACGTTTCATACATACCGTCAGTACCTAAAGACTTTATAATTTCCGTTGATACTCGTGAGCAGAAGCCTTATAAATTTGGGAAGATCCCGGTAATTGTGAAGACTATCAATGCTGGTGATTACTCAATTAACGGTATGGAGCATTTAGTATCTATTGAGCGTAAGTCTCAAGCTGATTTCTATGGTACAATAACCGGCCATGCACGAGCAAGGTTCTACCGGATGCTTGACCGCCTGGACTCTCATTTATTCAAAGGTCTTATAATTGAATGCGAAGAAATTGAATTACTATCACCTGAAACCTCATTCTCTGAAATACACAAGAACTCTGTCTATTCAACAATCATTTCATTTGAGATAAAAAGAGGCTTGCATGTATATTATGGAAACCGCCGGTCCTGTGCGATTAAAATTGCCAACTGGTTATTGGTCTTTTATAAGAATTACTTAGAAAATAACAAAAATGATATATTATCTTAACAGCAAGGGAAAAAAGATTGAGATTATTATTAAGCGCCATGCTGTCTTTTCTTTCCGGGATAGATATGAAAAACTATTTGGTACTGTTTTGACCTCAACTGAAGCTGAAGGTAAGATAATAGCATTATTCCCTTTGGCCTCTCGTGTGAAGAACTATAACTCTCGTGAGAAGATCCGTATTAAAAGGCATGGGCATTCTTTATACTTCCGAGATCCGAACTTTACCTATGTAATACATAATGGTGTTATGATCACTGTAGAAATAAGCAAGAAAGGCTTTCGTAAATTAAATAAGGAGATATGATGGCGAAAATTCGTGACGATGAAGAAATTGGCGCAACAGATGGCAGTATGATTGATGATGAAATTGTATTCCAAACCAGCAAAACACAATATTTGAAGCTAGAAGACAAGATTCAACCTGAATCCTTCTATGATTTATCTACATTATCCCTTGCAGACAGGTTCCGGCCTGTGAAGCTTCAGGCGCGAATAGGTATTATACCATACTCTTTGATGTCCGCGTTCCGTATGCAAGCGATGAAGATGTCTGAGGCTGATTTTATCCGCGGTGTTATTAGTATAGGGATTATCTCATTATGTAGGCAGAAGAATATAAACACAGATTTGATTGATCCAACTATAGATTTGTATAGTGGTCAAAGATCCCTTTCTATGGATAAGAGATTCAACGTAACCCTAGAACTGCTTGATTTTCACAACACAGGCACCATTTCCGTTGTTGATGGTATCGTATGCGGAAGACCTCGTAACGACAAGTACGGCGTTCTCCTGTGGAATAAACTGCATCCTGTCTGGTCCAAACAGATACCGGATTATCATAAACCAAAGAAATGGTTGGTTTGTCCTGAGTTATTGAAGATGTGCCGGTCCTTTGTTAAAGATGGATTGACTGATAAGATGTATGCTTTGAGTGCAAAGGTGAAAAACTCGCAGGTAGACTCGCAAAATCCATCAATTACAATCCGTATAAGTCGCAGGTTTACAATATTGTCGTATGAATATAGTAAATATTATGGATCTGGTAAATTGCCAGGGCAGTTATATAGAGGGTATTTTGTTGCAGGGTTGTACATATTATCTAAATGGGCTATTCAAAAGAAGCTGAGTAATTATGAATATTTCTTTAAACAGATGATACATGATCTTGAAATTCAGGCTTGTACGAGGCAATCTACTACATGAATACTAAAACTATCACTGACAGAAACAACCAACCAACTCACGATAATTGGAAGACTCCTTCATATTTGTATGACGAACTTGATCGGGAGTTTCATTTTAACTTTGATCCATGTCCTTTGAATGCAGATTTTAATGGCCTTGAAATAGAATGGGGTACTTCTAACTTTATCAATCCACCTTATAATAAGATTGATAAGCCAAGGTTTATACAAAAAGCATGGGATGAATGGCAGTCTGGAAAGACCTGTGTTCTCTTGTTGCCTGTCGCTACTTCCACTATTATCTTTCATAAATTAATATATCCTTATGCCGAAATACGGTTCTTAAAAGGTCGTGTTGCTTTTGAAGGATTTAATTCAAATGGCAAATATGTCACTAAAAAGAAGGGCAAGCATGATTCGATGATTGTAGTCTATGAGCATTAGCACCTGTAGCTCCAGACCCGGCGCCATTGCTTTTCGAGCTACAAACAATCCTTTATTTCTGTAGCTCTGTAGCTTGTAGCTCTGTAGCTCGGTAGCTCCAAAATCGCAAGAGCTATCCTTTATGTATTAATAGGCAGGTTTGTAGAGCGTTTTTAAAAAACTGAAAAATTCATTTACTCGAAATCACTCACTTTTGAAAATAGGAGAAATTCAAATTGCAAAAAGAATTTAAAATTGTCAACCTGAACACAAATGAAATACCCTTCCGTAATTTCAATAATCCATCATCGCTCAATCGGTACAATAAAACACAGAAACCGATTACTGATTTAATAACAGAATCAAAGAAGTCATTTATTATGTTATCGGCGCCAACTGGTTTGGGCAAATCTTTAATCTGTGCGATGTCTGCATATACTCTATCAAATAAAATCAATTACGTTTGTTCTGATAAACAATTACAGGACCAGTTATTAAATGATTTCCCTGAAGCTGTGGTACTCAAGGGTAGAGGAAATTACACCTGTAACCTATTCCCCCATTTAAACGCCGATACCTGTGTCGGGCAATGTGCGGAATATAAAGCCAAAGAGATCCAGTGTAATTATTATGATAAAAAGGCTGAACTCCTAAATGCAGACTTCCGTATCCTAAATACATTCTACCTGTTATTTGAAATGAATTATGCCGGGCAGTTAAAAGGGCAGGATTTAATCATAATTGACGAGGCTGATACCCTGGACCTTAATTTCATATCGTTTGTGTCCTTGCAAGTATCAGATTCGCTTATAAGGAAATATGATCTCGGATACCCGAAACTAACCGTAGTCGAATCATGGATTGATTGGGCCGGTGATTCTATAATCAAGCTGGAAAAATCCTACAATTCAGAAAATTGCAAGAATTCCTTAGATCCTGAATTCGTAAAAGCTGATAAATTAATCAAAAAGTTGAAACTGTTCATACTTTTGGTTGAGGATGATTGGATTTATAATCGGCATAATACTTATTCTGAATTCAAACCTGTATGGATTACTAAGGAATTGATACAAAAGTACCTGTTTTCTCATGCTGACCGGTTTATTCTCTGTTCTGCTTCACTTCCTCCGAAAGCAACTATATGTAATACCTTGATGATTGATCCTGCAGATTGTGATTATATTGAAGTCGGGTCCAGCTTTTTACCGGAAAACCGTAAAGTGATATACGAACCTGTTATGGATATGAGTTTCAAGAATAAAGAAAAGTATATGACTATGATCGATTATGTAGGAATTGTCCTTGATCGCCATGCCACTGAAAAAGGGATTATACATTGTCAGTCCTATGCGCTCCGGGATCTGATTATGGAGATCGGCGGCAATCGATTGATTACACATGAGTCGAAAGATAAACAGAAACAATTGCATATCTTCTATAATTCCACAGAGCCCCTTGTATTTGTTTCCCCTTCTTGTGTGCGAGGATTGTCGTTAAACGATGATAAAGCGCGATTTGGTATCTGTGTAAAGATGCCGTTCCCGAATCTCGGTGACAAGGCTATATCGAAGCGTTGCTATGGATCAGGTAATAAAGGCAAGATGTGGTATAATTCCGAAACGGCGCAAGCTGTGTTGCAAATGTCCGGTAGGCATGTAAGATCTCATACTGATTGGGGTGTTATGTATATATTGGATAGTTGTTTTGAGCGTGTCCGTAAGTGTTTGCCGAAATGGTTTAACGATGATATTGTAGAAGACTTTGATTATGGAGAGGAAGAAGATCAGGCCAAGTGTCCTGAATTAGTGAATGCCGGGATCACTCAGCCTGACGAAGATGATTTTGATTATTGATTCTACCAAAGGTCCTGGCTGTATAGTTTACTTGAAAGCATTAATGTCTCGTCTTGTTTTACCTGTTTGATCTTGATTGCGTGTTTCGCGGCTTCTATCCGGTTTAAAAATGTACCGTTCTTCAATATAAATCCTTCTATCATTTCACTTGATCGAATTGGGATGCCCTGAATTATCAGCGCTTTTGCTAAATCTTTATGACATCCCTTTAACATGCTGTGTGTTTCACCTGCAAATCTAATTACTACTCCGGTTATAAAGCTATCATCTTCCTTGACGTTCTTGATTGAATATTCATAACTACTCGTCTTAGTATTTCCCTTATTGCAATAATCTTCATGGAATGTTATTACTCCCTCATAACTTCTTTGCTCTATTAATGATTTCACCATACTTAAATGTTGTGCCAGTTCTTCAATTGTTTCGCCTTTTGCTTCAAACTTAATTTCTATCATAATGCAATCCACCTGCCTTTCTATAAGTTTCAATAGTAGATTCTATATCTTTTTCCAGTTTCTTGTATGCCAGGAACAAAACTGTCTTTATCTTTTCATCGTTCTTCATGTCAACTTGATGTACTTTTCCTACAATCTTAAACTTCTTATTATATGCAATCCGTTCAATGTTTAGAATTATATCTACTTTCATTTTCCCTCTGTCATAAATCTATAATGTTTATTTAAAAAGTAACAAAGACTTTTACGTTCATTTCCTTCTGGATACAGGTTCATTGCTATATTGATTAAGCAATCACCAATTATTAATCTAAGATTATTTATTATTATTTTCATAAATCGCCTTTCTAATCGGGTAAGTGTTCCTTGTAGGCCAAGTGTCAAAATCAGCGGTTAAATTATGCGAAGCATTCCTATGATGTTTTGTTATGCCCCGGTAGGGGTAAATTTTATTTCCGCTTATTCTTTCCGTCAATGAATGTTAGGAAGTTTATACCTGTGTTGTATCTTCTCAGGGCTTCATCTATCAATGGCGGTGAGTTTTTAACTTCTTCTATTGAGATTGATTTCTGTATTGCTAGTTTTCGTATGGCTTTTTTAGTTGGGCTTTTAAATGTTATCATATTATTCCTTTCCTTTTTAGATTCAGTCTATGTGTTTTATTATTCTCTTTCCTTCTTTCTTTTGTCCTCGCGATGATATTATACTTCTTGTAATATTCATCTAAATAACTATAAGATGATTTCGTAATATCGTCAGCGTACATTTGATTGTAGTTTTTGTCAATCGCTACTTGGTGGAGTGTTGTTACTTTGGTTTCTATTAACATCGTGTCTCCTTATTTAATACCCTGTTAAATATCTAAACACTGTCACGATAATTGCAGTAACTATGAATCTATAAAACCACTTGACATGGTTCTTCCTGTTCCTGAGTCTGATGTATATTTGATTGTATGTCAGCATGATTCCCCTTTTCTGTTATATGTTTCAATTAAACCCTCATCTGCATAGCTGTAATATTCACCATTCCCTAGAATTAAATGGTCTAGTAATTTGATATTCAGCAACTTTCCTGCGTTTATTATCTCCTGTGTTATCTTGTCATCTTCACCTGATCTTTTAAGTGATCCGGCAGGGTGGTTATGAATTGCTATTATCGCGCTCGCTCCAAATTGTAATGCGTTTCGATATATAATCTTTAAATCTACTGTCGCGAAACTTTGCCCACCCGAGAATAATGTTTTAAATCCGTTTATCTCATTCTGTGAGTTTAGGAAAAATACTGTAAAGTGTTCCTGATCGTCATCAAGGGTTTTATATATCTCCTTTGCTATCCTGAAACATTGTCTACTATTTAACGTTGTTTCCTTTTCTGCTTCTGGTTCTGATATTTTCAATGAGATTGTTTTCAGAGTCTTTGTGTAGTACATGATTCCCCTTTATAAATTGTAGTTTGTATCAAAATTAAAACAGTTTAACTTCTCTGCAACTTCATCCTCGCAAGTATCACAGATCCACCAACAATTCTCATGTTCTGGAATGGTGTTATCTTCTCCTTGTTTTACTGTGTCGCATTGTAAGCATGTTATTTTTTTTGTTTTGGTCTGTGGTTTGATTGTGGTTGTTATTGTACTATTCATTTTATCCCCTGTCTGCGCGTGTCATCGGTATGCGCGCCCCACCATTTAAGATATAAATTAATTCTGTTTCATTTTTAAGCCGGTTAAAATTCCTTTTATCTTTTCGTATAAATCTTTCTTTGTATTGAATCCTGATGTTATATCTGATTGACCACTACAACCTTTAGTCAATGACATTCTCACCAGTTTTACTCCACCATAAGCGGAGTCAATCAGATATGTTCCTGTGTTTGGATTGCATCCTTTTTTGCTGTGGTCGTATGGATCTTTGTCGTGTCCTGTTATATCGTTTATCTGGTCAACCATTTCTTGCAGGTCCTTTATTGATATTCTGGTACTCATTGTCTCAACTCCTTTGTATATAATATTAAAAAGATATAGTTGTATCGCGTGGGCGATCACTTGTCTTTTCTACTTATACATTTTTAATAATGCCTCTTTGAATTTTATGTCTAATCTCTTTGCTAGGTATCTTACAATGTCTGCCTGTTTTGCTTGCCTCTCTGATATTTCAAATTTTATTTCTTTCATTTGGTTTTTCAGATTTGTGATTGAATCTCTCTCTTTTAAGAAATCCTCTTTTGAATTTTGGAATATTACTTTTTCTCCTATCGTTGCTGTCATAATTTCCCTGCCTTTCTATAATTAATTTTCGTATGGAGATAATATTTCTGTTATGTGTTCGTCAATTTCTGCTTCTGTTCCTGTGAAGAATGGCCTTTGTCCTATTCTTGTTTCGGATGGCTCTGCCCCATCTTTTAAACTGTCATGGTCTATGATAAAAATAGAAATTGAATCTTCTGCTTCTAGGTTTGTTACTACTCCGCCTCTTATTTCAACAATCATTTTCATATTATCAATCTGCCTTTCTATAATCTACAGCCCATTAAAAATCTTGTTAAATTAATATCATTCCTTGCAATAACTCCACCCGAAATAATCAACCTGCACCAACAACGCGATAGTCCATTACCGTAATCCCTTCTTCCTTGGCGCACTTATGCATATTCTGCGTACCTCTGCCACCAGTGAACAATAACACAGCATCGCCATATACCGCCATTTGTTTATTCCTGACTACACCGGCAGACTTGCCCAGGCGCGACCACTCAGCCGGAAATTGTTTCACTGGGATGTCATTAGCAACTGCCCACAAAACGCCCTCGGAATCTGCACCTGTCGCACCGCCCGTCACGATCTCGGTTATCGTGTGTTTTATACTATCTAACAATTCAATATCGTCTGCTGTAAATTTATACTGGCGTCCACCTGAAATAATCAGCTTCAAGATTGACACCGTTTTTTATCTGCTAACGCTTCCTTGTGGCACTTCGGACACATGCTGTAACCGCTGATAAATATTAAACGCTGACCTTCTGCACCGCATCCATCACATTGACTCTCTGTATTATCCATAATAAAAACCTGCCCTTTCTTTAAAATCCTCTATAAAAAAAACCGGAAAAATCACTTTCCCTTTTTCCGGCTTTTTTTCTTTAGTTAAAAACTCTTTTATTCCTATAGTCTGTTTTGTATTTATCTTGCGAATATTAAATCTCACCCTAGTTGGACCATACTGGTAGATTCAATCCTCACATGAAGCAAGAGAAATATACTAAAGATAAGTGACGATTAGGTAGTTGGTTTTTTAGTTAATATTCGTGATAGCTTGAGGGAATATTCATCTAAAAACTGTATAAGTTAATAGCTCAATATTAATCTTTTTGAAAATAAGTTTCGCGAAACTTTTTTCTAAGCAGAGCGTAAAGATTTAAAGCTGTTAGATTTTAAATACCTTTAAGCTGAGTGAAGCGAAGTAGGAAATTTTTTATGAGGGTTGTGCAATTAGAAATGATTGTTATGGTGTTGGGTCTGTAACATCAAAGTTTTCTGTAGGGTTTTCAGCCGTGGAGAATTCTACATAGGGTGCGTTTATACCAGATGGCCTACGTTTCCAGCTCCATGCAGTAGAAGCACCTGATAAATCCGTGAAGGTACTATCAATATCATCTAATCCTTTGCGTAGATCTGCGGAGAAATCTGCTTCGGGGTCGTTTACTGTGATGTAACTTGCTTTAGTTTCAACGTCATTATTACCTGCCGCAAATGTGTGTTTATATATTCGTGGTGCTGATGCAATATCCCATCCATTTTTATTTGGACTACTTGGTGAGCTTAGTATTGTTGGCGCACTTTCACCGCCACCTGATGGTTCAAAGGTTCTTGTTATACTTGTTCCTGCAAAAGCTGTAACATCTTCAACGAATAAATCTGTGAAGAATGGCGCACCTGTAGAGGGTAATATCATTCCTGATTCAATAAACTTTATACCGTTTTCTGGTCCTTGTACTGTAGAAAAAGGAATTCTAAATTCAATTATATGAGAAGTAAAAGATGTTAAGTCGAGTCCTAGTGTTGATTTTGCTTGTCTGTATGTGTATGTTCCTGATAGATTCCTTACATCGTATCTACCTTGAACTGAAGAAGCTCCAAAACTTGCCGCTAGTAATGCTACATGTGCGGCCGCGTTTGATCCTGCTGATCCTGTTCTTTGTAATCTACTTACACTTGTGCCATTTGTAACGGTTTCTCCTGATGATGTGAATGCTCTCAATGTTACAGTGTAAGTACCTGCCACTGTATAGACATGAACAGGGTTTTGTACGTTAGAAGATCCACCGTCACCGAAATTCCATAGCCAGTTTGTGGGAGATCCGGTAGAAGTATCAGTAAATGTAACCGTTAAATCTCTTGCACCTGTTTGAACATCTGAAGTGAATGCCGCGACTACTGCCATATTATTATCCTATAAGTAAGGGCTGATACTAACTGAAATAAAATTCCGCTTCTCTCCGACAAATTCTTCACCGTCAATAGTAACCGTCAATTGTATATCCCATTCTTGAATTGCCCATTCTGGTGTCCGTCTACGGTAAAATGCGCTCAAGGTTTTCTGCATGAATGCTTGATACGCTCCCATCGGTGGGAACAGAGCCAAGTACCAGTGTTCTTTCTTTGGTCTTGGCCCAATGCCAATAGGTATTTCTCCGGTAGCTGGTTGAATGTTCCAGGTTGCAACCGCTTTATCTTTGAAGATCCTCTTAGTTTCATCACTTCCGATTAATAAACTTGCCCAATCGATTGCGGCTGAATGTTTTTCTATGAGATTTGCCCGGTCAATCTTTAATCGTTCTGATGTTTTACTCGGTTGGTTATTAGCATTATCAATTTCATAATCCCTGAATCTTCTTCTGAATCTTGTCCTCGGGGTTTTCCCTTTCCTGAATCGTTCTTTCTTTACTTTAGATTCTTTCTTTCTGGTTGAAGTATTACTGACTCCATCTTTCTTTTTCTTCTTCCCCTTGTTATTATCAATCCGCTTCTGTTTCTTATTAAACTTCTCTAATCTAAAGTCTTCGTCAGCCTCTAAATCAAAGGGCCATTTTATATTACTTGGTGTGAAGAAATCTGGATCTGTATCATAATGCTCAATTTCCCTTAACTCCATTTCCATGAATAGATTAGTGTGTGCTATCTGTAATCGTTTATTCTTTGGATCTATGAGATGTTGAAGCTCAACTCTATTGTGGGCTCGTATTAATAATATGGTTGGGAGTGAATGAACGTATGATTTATTTAACAAACTGGTAGAAAGCGTACCGATGTCTGCTGAAGTAATAGTTTGCGTTGTTTTATTTTCTGCCATGATTAAGGATTATCAATAAAAGTCCATTTTCCTGAAAGCCTTACTCGGATTCAATCGATTACCGTCACGATCTTTCTTAGATAAAGCAACTGTTGGCTCGACTCCTGCGTTGGTTGAAGTAATCTTGTCTAATTCTGTCGAACTGTCCGGACCTGTAGCCATGATACGTAACTTGTTTATCAAACTCTTAGCTTCCTGAAAGAACGGATTGTATGTAGCGAACTCGAAACCTGCTGTAGTTGAATTAGATTTCAGTATCATACCAACAGCATAATTCGCTTCAGCCATTACAATGGTCTTAGATACAGTGCCGGTAAATGGAACAGTGTACCTATCTCTGAGGTTGTCATTCACCCAATCGTATGCTAAGGCACGTTCAAGTGCAAAGTCGCTTAGAGAGAGCGAATACCCGGGCGTTGTAGCTATGCCATGAAACAACTGGTCAAGCTCCGCGTCTGTACTATATGTCGCCATTTACTTATCCTCCTGAATAATTGATGTAATTTCTCTGTGATTTAATACGAAATAATATAGATTGTCAATGTTAAAACGGTATAACTGTACGTAATATATAATGGTTGTTGATTAGATAGGTGTGACAAAATGTCAAAAAGATGTAAGTCCTTGTGACAAAATGTCAAAGAGTGTGTCAATGTCACGTTTGGATAGGTAAACAGTGGGTGCAGGAAATTTGCTGCGCACTTTGGCCTTGCCTACACTGCGTGCGAACACTTCTGTTCGGAATATTCTTGCGCAGGAATTTCGCAAAAAACATTAAAAAAGCTCTTTTTTGACCCTTTTTGGCCCTTTTGTGATCATGTCCAAAATCGTAGTTTTTGAGGGGTGGTGGTCGGGATAAGGAGCGTAGTAATAGAGAGGTCATTAATAAAATGTGAAGATAACATAAAGCACATTATGTTAGGCTGTAAGCCGGTATCAATAAGAGTAGCTTTCTGTCAGATAACTAGTTAGTTATCGGATGGCAAGCGTTGGAAGGTTCAATTGATGGTAGGAATACCGCTTCACATTTTATTAGTGGGCGAACGCCTCCGCTGGCTTTTGTTTTTAAATAGATTGGTTCATTTGAGCCGTTGCTTCTGGTAAATAAAAACGTGTCGTTTTTTATTTATAATGTATGCCGGCTACTCCCTGCCAGCCCAGAGGAAAGTAACCTCAACAAACAAAGAAAATAATACCTTTAATAATAATATATACTTTTGAATAGAATGGGTGGGGCTGGCCGAGGGAGGGGGATGGCATATAAGAAATAACATTGAGCGTTTAGCGAACACCATATTGTAGTTCTTCGTATAAAATGATTAACATAGTATGTTCATCTTTTTATATATTAAACAACAATGAGCCTGTCGAGGATTCAGTCTTTATCGAATCCAGGCGAATACTTTTATCAATCTTCCTTCCAAATAAACCATCCACACTAATCAAGCTGAGAGTAATCGAAGCGTAGCAAATCATTCATCCAATATAAATCCACCTCACTAATATAAACATGCATCCGAATTCTTTTAATTAAAGAACAATGAGCTATCCTTATTTTTTTTATTAATAGCGAATTCATCTAAGTAAAAATTTTTATACCTAAGTATAAAAAAAATTTTTATAGAAAAATATTTTAAAGGAACACCAATGACGTATTCTTTTTTTCTTATAGTAGAAGAAAGATAAGGTAGAAAGATTGTAGATCCTACTTCCGAATGCTATGTGATTATCAATCAATCAAAAAAAAATTTAAAAAAAATCAAAAATAAATTTTTTACTTTTAAAAAATTAATATACTGACTCACATAAATATACTTCCGTGTAAGACTCATTTAAAATTATTGATAATCTATATATATCTATTTAATCAACTCACCCTCCAAAATAACACTTTTTTTATATTGACTTGCGTAAGCTGTTATGATAAGATATGCATTATGAAAATGATTGATACTATACAGGAAATGATTTATGGATTTGAAAGGGATAAAGGGGTTGTGCCGACTGAGATATTTATACCTGTCCTTGATTATCTAATTTTAAAAGAAGAAGCTGAACCATTTCTTTTAAATGAGAAGCCACAAGATAGGGAATTAATGAAGATATGCGGATTGGCAATTGAACAAACCTACTCTGAATTGGGTGTGTACTTAGAATCTTAATTTTGCGGTTATGATATAGTTGTTGTTAATTGTTACTGGTGTTTAATCTTTTTTGGAGAATGTAATATGAATTGTGATACTGGTAGATTTGAGAATTTTAATAGTGGTGATGATATTAAGCCTCCGTGGAGAGAGTGGTCGGTTGACGAGTTGATTGTGGTTAAGGATGAAAATACGAAGAAGTTGGTTATGTCCAGGTTGCTGGTTGGTAATCGTAGCGGTGGGGTGTTGGTACATAAGAACCAGATTGACATATTATCTGCAGGTAGGATTAAGGCTATGCAGGGTAGAAGGCACCGAAGACTTATACTAATATTTATGTTGATGAACCGATTATATGTTTTGATTCAAAGAGTCTGTTTGATTTGTATGCGCTGGTTGCTGATAGGAAGGTTGAGCAGACTTTTATATTTTTGGGGTTATAGGTATGGATAAGGAATTTATAATTATGGTGTTGAGGTATGTGATCCCGGGTGTGTGCTTGGTTGTAATGGTGGGGTTGGGTGTTTTGTTTGTGAAGGGTAGGGGGGAATGAGATACTACAAAATATCATTCAGGATGTTTAAGAAGAATTGTGCGCATAGGTTGTATGTTAAAGGTAATTGTGCTGAACTATATGAATATGATGTCCGTATTAGAGTAGATGTTCATACTAAATGCACCGAGGCTAATTGCCCTGTGTTAAAGAAATTGGAGGAAGTGAAATGAGTGATGCACCTGAGAGGATATGGGTTGAGAATCTAAATGCAAATTACAGACATTCGAGTAATTGTTCTTTGACTGACCCTAAATTAGATCCACAAGATCATAGGGTTATGGATGAATATATAATCAAAGATACTGCGGATAAAGAGATGGAGAAAATCTTACAGCCGATAAGGGATGTGATGAAAATAAGATACGTTGATTCAGGAAATACTTTAGATCAATGTAATGATAAACGTACAGAACTTCTTAATATCAAACAGGCTGTATATGCAACTATTTCAATTGCGGATAATAAATAAGTACCATCCATTCAAGGCGTATATGCGAGCAATCGCTTGATTCGAGAAAGGGAGTCGATGGGGTATGTGCCTTGAGTTGATAGTATTTATGTGCCTTAATTAGAAAAGGAAGGAGAAAATTGAGCGATGTGCCGAAATGTAAAAATGAATGCTATGAGTTGACGAATAATAATAATCAATGCGAGGCACAGGATAGTGGTTATTTCTGCTCTCGATTGCCAGGACATAAAGGCGATCATGTGGCTTGTGGTGTTGAGCATGAGATGCATGTATGGGGGAATGAATAATGATATGTCCTAATTGTTT
>JGI26252J51714_1000141_pt1 | contig 48086 bp, 47 predicted proteins | sample SaaInlLV_10m_DNA_4_FD_51714 | JGI IMG/M metagenome (IMG submission 51714)
CGAGAAATAATTGGAACTTCTAAATAACTTAAACTACCAGGCAACTTGCATGTAGTTTCGAAAAAACGAGAATTCAAGGTTTTTAACTCTACCTGTAAAGTGACGCTCCCACCAGCTTTTAAGCGAACTGTTACCATCTTAGAACTAAACCCTGTCATACTTAAAACCATAAAAAACTCTCTTTCAGTTCACTTAAAAAAAATCAAACTATGTTCGCAAATACATTTTGGACATCATCAAGTTCTTCAAGTACTTCCAAAAATTTATAAACTTTTTCTTCAGCATCTTGGCTTTCCAATTCGATTGGATCTTTTGCAACCCATTCGATATCCGCATCTTCAACTTTTAAACCAACTTTTTCTGCACCATTTTTTACTTTTTCAATATCATTTGGATTGCAAAAAACAGATATCATATCTTCAGATAAAGATACGTCTTCGATATCATAATCAATTAACTTTTCTAAAACATCATCTTCACTATGCCCAACCGCTGCAATAGTTACGACGCCCTTTCTATCAAACATCCAACCTACCGAGCCTGTTTCTGCTAAATTACCACCCATCTTTGAAAAAGCGTGACGAACATCGGCAACAGTTCTTTTTTTATTATCGGTTAATGTCTCAACTAAAATTGCAACCCCTTGTGGACCATAACCTTCATAGCGAACTTCTTCATAATTAATACCTTCAAGCTCGCCGGTTCCACGTTTAATAGCACGTGTAATATTATCTTGTGGCATATTTGCTTCACGCGCTTTATCGACTAATAAACGAAGTTTTGAATTATTTGCCGGATCTCCCCCTCCATCACGAGCAGCAACCGTAATTTCTTTTATAAGACGAGTAAAAATTTTACCCCTCTTTGAATCTTCCCTCGCTTTTTTATGTTTGATATTTGCCCATTTAGAATGTCCTGACATCGCAAAACTCCCTGATCATTTATTATTTTTGTTTGCTATCTAAAACATATGATTCTTAAATTTATCTATTTTTCACTATTTTGTCGAATTGATATAAGGAGTTTTATCTGCCAAAAACCCAATACCATACCCAACAAACGAAATCGTCAACGGAATCACAAGTAAAAGAATATTTATAATCTGTGATGAACATCCTAAGGATGAACATCCCAATGGAACAAGTTTTAAAAATCCAAAACTACCAGCGCCGCCAATAATCGAAAATAATGCCGCCTTCTTTTTGAGGTTGTTTGTAAAAAAACAAAATAAAACAGAAACAAATAAACTTCCAATTAAAAGTTCGTAACTCTGTGCCAACACACCTAAAATATCTTGTGAATTGTATGCTAACAAAAGTCCCCCTATACCTGCCAAAAATGTAACAACTTTTGAAATAAACAATTTGTTTTTTGTTGTTAAAAATGAATAATCAAAATCTTGAGTAATGTTAGAACTAATTGCGCACAACAAAGAATCTGCCGTAGAAGTAATTGCTGCAATTAATGCGCAACCAATAAGTGCAACGATTATAGAACCAGAAACAGAGCTTATCACTGTTACAAACACACTTGTTTTTGCAGGAATTGTTAGTGCTAATAATTTTGCCTTCATCCCAAAATAAACAGGGATGAAAGAAAACGCGATTAAAATTGCACTCGCGAGCAATGCCGCTTTTACCGCAATCTTTTTATTTTTCGCCGCAAAAAATCGTTGCGCAAGATCTTGTCCAAATAATGGATACAATGCAGAAGATAACAAAACTGGAAGTTGTATTAAAAAAGCACCCTTTCCTGAAAATGTATTTTGCGTACCTACAAGCGAACTTATTTTAAAAAATGAACCTGGCTCTTTGAGTAAACAAAAAATGAAAATACCTGTAACAATCGTAATTAAAAAAATTACTTGAAAAATATCTGTTAAAACAACTGCTTTTAAACCACCGACAACGGTGTACACAACAACAAACAACCAAAATAAAAGTAAAATCATTTCACTTCCAACACCCAATGCATTAAACAACGCACGCGACGCAACAATTTGTCCGGTAAGAAGTCCAACCATAGAAAGAGCCGAAAGCAATGATGCAACTTTTCTTAAAAACTTTGATCCATATTTTACTTCAAAAAGTTCTGCCGTTGTCGCAACATTAAATTTGCGTAACTTTGCCGCAACTCCAAAACCTAAAATAATAAATCCTATACTCATTCCTAACGTATAAAAAACTCCAAAATAGCCAGACGAATAAGAAGCGTCCGCCGTTCCCAAAAGCATGCCACCACCAATTTGTGTTGCAACTAATGTAAACGTAAGTGCCCCTAAACCAAGACCTCTTCCAGCTAAAAAATAATCCTCTACCGTTTTTATTTTTTTGGAAGTTATAAGACCTAAAATTAAATACAAAATCCCTAAAATTGAAAATGCTGATAAAAAAAACATCGAATTCATTTTTGCTCCTAACAAAAAAATAGCTTCTGTTACAAATAACAAAACTTAAAAAAAGATACAATTATTAAATAGAAATAAGAAAGATTTTAAAATGAATGAGTGTGATGATGATGATTGAAAGAATAAGTTTTATAGAAATCGGCTAACCGAACCCGCGCGCAAAAAATATCTCCACACATAACAAATACCCTTTATATGTTAATGGTACAACATATTTAATGTATCATATTATAATTATTTCGCAATCGCCCGTTTTTTCTTCTGATGTCTACTGTACAACAAAAATTGCACACAGAAAACCATATAAATGATTCCACCGCGAACACTGGAGGCAACCGATTGGTCCGGCAAATCATTAATTACAGAAAGCGCTCCCTCTATAATGTTTCCGATACCAATTGCTGATACCAAAAAAAAACTGAATCCGATTACAGATTTTGAAAAATAAATTTTAAAAATTTGTGGAATTTGGTACGTCGCCCATAAAAAAACTGCTATCCAACCAAAAAAGTGCCCGACCGACGCTGTGTACTTAAACGCAAGCGGAAGTATTGCAATCGCACCAACAATTCCAAGCAAATAAAAAATGAGCATTTTAAAACATTTATCATAATAAAGACGTTGGAAAACAATAATGGAAACGGTAAGTAAAGAAATTGGAATCATTACTTTATATTGAATCGGCAACTTTAAACAAAATACATAAAATGTTGATGCTAGGTATCCAGTAAAATATCCAAACAACATGTATCCACTCATCCCCCTGGTCGTACGATGTTTATAATTAATAAATAATTGTGGAATTAACCCAACCCAAAAAAGCGACCGTACAAGCCATGATATAGAATCAATCCAAAACTCTTTTGTTAACATTTACTACTCTTCCCAATAAAATTATCTCCATTCTTTACAATACTATTTCAAAATTATATATATGAAAGTCACATATTATTAACAATTTAAAAATAAAGCTTTGGACAACCAAGGAAATCAAAAGTGTCTGAAAAACTTTTGCCAGAAACGTTAGAAGATTTTTGTCTCGGTGTAATTGCCAAAAAAATCAAAGCTGAAAAAGAAAAAACAATATCTTTGGAAGAATTTGAAAAAGAATTAAAAACCGCTCGAAGAAACCCTTCGAACAACAAACGTAAAATTCATAGATCAAAAAAATAAATCTCGTTGCTCGCTAATAACTTCACCCAATAAACGTTTTCTTAAATACAAAATCTTTTTAGGCGGAATTTGTCTGCCGCGCGGGGTTTTTTGCAACAAACCAAGTCGAAGTAAAAACGGCTCGCAATAATCGCCCAACGTTTCTTTATCTTCACCCGTCATTGCGGCAAGTGTATCAAGACCAACCGGTCCCCCGTCAAAGTCTTGTATGATTTTTATTAAAATATCTCGATCAAGTTTATTTAATCCGTCTTGGTCAATTCCTAAAAATTCCATTGCATTGTTAGTAACTTGCATATTAATTGTTTCAAGCTGTTTAACTTGTGCAAAGTCGCGAACGCGCCGCAACAATCTTTTTGCAATTCGAGGTGTACCGCGCGCGCGTTTTCCAATACTTAACGCAGCATCAGGTTCTATAGGAATTTTAAAAAATGCCGCATTTTGAATAATAATTTCTGCCAATTCCTCTGCGTCATAAAAATCTATCCGCTCAACAATTCCAAAACGAGTTTGTAACGGTCCAGAAAGAAGCGCGGTTTTTGTTGTCGCGCCAATTAAGGTAAAAGGATTTATTGGCAACCGAATTGATTTTGCGCTCGCGCCCTGCCCCACAATCATATCGACACAAAAATTTTCCATCGCGCTGTACAAAATTTCTTCGACATTTTTTGGCAAACGATGAATTTCATCAATAAATAAAATTTCCTTTGGAGATAAATTAGAAAGCATCGCAACTAAATCACCGCTACGGTCTAAAACGGGAGCGCTTGTAATTTTTATAGAAGTATCTAATTCTTTGGCCATCACCTTTGCAAGTGTGGTTTTCCCTAGCCCGGGAGGACCAAATAATAATAAATGATCTAACGATTCGTCACGCATTTTAGATGCTTGAACATAAACTCTTAATTTTTCTTTGAGATTCTTTTGACCAAGATATTCATCAAAAGATGTTGGATGAAATGCAAAAGAAAGATCTTCTTGTGTTTCTTGTAAATTTAATAATTCAATTGGTGGTTGTTCATCCATCTAGAAAACCTTTTCGGTTGATATAAACATAAATTCATTGTTACACATTTTAATTAGGATGTCTTGCAACAGCTTATAGTTGTGATAGAATAATTTCTAAATGGGTTGCTAGCTCAATTGGTAGAGCATCAGACTCTTAATCTGCAGGTTCAGGGTTCGAGTCCCTGGCGACCCACCATACTTCGCTGCTTCGCAGCTTCCGTCTTCGCCAAGCAGCCTACGCCAAGGCTACGGCGGCCAAAGGCTTAAATGGACTTCGTCGTATGGCACAGCCAATAAAACAAATTCTATTGCAAGAGTGGCGAAATTGGTAGACGCGCTGGCCTTAGAAGCCAGTCTTCGAAAGAAGGTGGGGGTTCGAGTCCCCCCTCTTGCACCATACTTCGCTGCTTCGCAGCTTCGTATGGCTCACGCCATTTCACATCATTTCTTTCAGATGATTTTAATTTTTAAAAAAGTTATGATATCAGAAACTTGACTCATAAATTAATTACACACGTATACTTAGATAAGAGGAGTTGACGTCTAAAAAAGAAAAAGGAGATCATTAATGGCGGATGCTAACAACACAGTTGCGCCTAGTCTGAAAGGTCTTAAATTATCTACAAAAAAAATATCTTCCCATTTACTTCGAGCTACAGTTTCTGTCGATCATCAAACATCAAACGCTTTTTATAAACAAGCTATCGAGCTATATAAAAAACACGCTAATCTTAAAGGACTGGAAAGTCGAACAATTCCATCCAAATACATAGAAGAACAGTATCAAGACAATATCAATGAAGATATTAAAAAATTTCTTTTAAAACATCTTGTTTTTGATTATTTAATTAATGAATCAATTTCTCAAAAAATACCCCTTACAAACCACCCTCGTTTAACAAATATAGAATACGCTCCGCTTAAAGGAATTACTTATAATTTTGAAATTTCGGTTGCAACACCTGTTTCTTTAAAAGAATGGAGGCGATTCTCCTTTAAAGCACCTAAAAGAAAACGATACAAAGATCTCGACAAACAAGTCGCTTTATTTTTAAAAAAAGAACATGAACAATTCAAAAAATGCGATCCTTTTACAATTGAAACAAACGACTGGGTTTGTTTCGACGCAAAAATGTTAAATAACAAAAAGCATCCGATAATTCCAAAACATTCTAATAATTTGTGGATGAAAATAAATACATCATGCATAACTAAACCATTTCAACGATTATTTTTAGGAAAACATTCTGGTGACTCTTTTATCGTTAACACACTCCCTCTAGATGAAGATTTCGAAGAAACAATTAGTTCAAAAAATCCTTTTTTTATAACAATACAAAGCATAATAAAGGGATCATTTTTTTCGCTAGAAGCATTTAAAAATGTATTTAAGTTAAAAAACAAAGATGATGTACATAATAAATTAATTGAGGTTTTCTCTTACAGAAATGATATATCTCAAAGAAAATCTACCATTGAGGAAATTTTTCATTTATTTTTTTCAAAACATCGCTTCGAAATTCCTAAACACCTTGTAATTAGAAAACAAGAACAAATTCTACACACATTTAAAAAACATCCTGATTATCAAGTTTACAAAACACAAAAAGATTTCGGCGAACGACTTTCAATGCTCGCAGAAAAATTACTAAAAGAAGAAATCCTAGTAGACCACATTGCGTACCAAGACAACATAAAAGTTACATTGAAAGATATTAGAGGATATTTAAGTTTCTTTAATACAAATAGGTTAAAAGAATTTGTATATTTCAAACCGCCATTTGAACAAATTGAAGAAACAGATTTTCCTCTTCACGAGAGCCTTATAAAACAGGCAGTGCTAAGAGAAAAAACATTGAACCAAATTATACATGTTTTAACTCGTTCCTAATCCTACGCCAAGGCTTCGGCTCATAAATAAATTAAAACCAAAAGGGGGATTTTAATATGTGGGGAAATTGGAAAAGAACAAAGCTACTTGTTTGTCTTTTTACTATTGCAAGTATTGTTGCTACGCAGAATGTGTTGTGTATGGAAGATGAAATCAGCCCAAAATATGAAATCCAAGATCACATTCTGGTAATTTACGAAACAGATTTAACAGGAGAACTATTTAGGAATTATGTTGAAGACATATTGCTAACAATAATAGGAGATCATCAGCACAAAAACGTGCATATACTTTTTCTTAGCAACTACAGACTAGAAAAATTACCACCATCAATTAATCGATTTAAAAAGCTACAAATATTGTCTCTTCGCAACAACGAACTTCAAGATGAAGCTATTAAAGTTCTAGGGGAACTTACGGAACTAAAAATACTTGATCTTCGCAGCAACCAATTAACAGAACTCCCTTCTGTACTTGGAAACCTAAAACAACTCGAATCCCTTTTCCTTGGCGGAAACAGCATAACAGAAATACCTAGAGAAATTCTCCGAATTAGCGGCTTGGAAATATCCCCACAAAGTCTTGTGCCAAAAAGACTACGCGACCACATATCACGAACAGGCATTGTTTTAGTTATAAACGCCGGCGCAGGCTTTGCTATCGGCCTTGTTCTTGAGTTCGTTATTTATAGAGCACTTACAACAAACCGCGATTACTGGTGCGGACCAAATCATACGGGCTAGTTTCATAACTTATACTTTCCTAACTTCATAACTTGTATTGACCAAGTCATTTTCTTTTTGCATTGCTTCAAAACAAACACCGTGGAATATTTGCAATTCTGCCTTAAATGGCGTAGGCTTGGGCATTCTAAGCGTTAAATAAAAAGGAAATTTTGATATGTGGGAAAATTTGAAAAAAACAAAATTACTCGTTTGCGTTTTTGCAATTCTAAATATTGTTGCAACGCAAAATGTGTGTGGCATGGACCCCGAATATGAAATAAAACAAAACGTCCTGTTAATTTATCGTACAGATTTAACAACAAAAGATATGGAACAAATATTACTGAAAATAATTGGCGCCAATCAAATTGCAAATGTACAGATACTTGATCTTGCCGACCGCAAACTAAAACGATTGCCATCGTCAATTGACCGACTAGATAGTCTAGAATATCTCTATCTTAACAACAATAATCTATCCGATTCTGCCATTGAAGTTCTAAAAGGACTTACAAAACTAAAAGTACTAGATCTTCGCGGAAACAATTTAATGAGACTACCTTATGAGCTTGGTACCCTGACGCAACTTTCTCATCTTCTTCTTGAAGACAACAAAATAACAATGATACCTCCTGAAATTCGCCAAATTCAGGGCTTAACAATATCCCCAAAAAGCCTTGTAAAAAAAATGCTACGAGACAGGATACCACAAAAACCTTCTGTTATGATTTTTATAAGTACCGGCGCAGGCTTTGCTATCGGCCTTGTTCTTGAGTTCGTTATTTATAGAGCACTTACAACAAACCGCGATTACTGGTGCGGACCATATTATACGGGCTAGTTTTATAACTTATACTTTCCTGACTTCACAACTTGTATTGACCAAGTCATTTTCTTTTTGCAATGATTTTTAACACAAATTGAAAAGTGAATTTAGTCAGGGAGTATTCCTAATGAAAAGAAAATTAAATCTTTTGTCATTAATAATTTTTTCTATTGTTGTAACATTTTTTGCCCCACCATTTATTAATATTTTCCCAGTATCACAAGATGTGACAGTGCAACCTTTACCAACTGTTGAAGAAACCATCCCTGAAAAAGATGTTGATCCGGAAATGGAAAACCTCTTTGGAGAAGAAGAGGAAGAAGAAGCTTTTTTCGAAGAAGAAGAGGAAGAAGAATTAGACGACGAAGAAGAAGAACTCGACGAAGAAGATATTCCATCAACAATTACAATTCCATTTATTGGTGAAATCAATATCGATTTAAGTGGCGCAATAAGAAAAGCCTCTGGCGCAACTAGCAGTTTAATGCAAACAGCAATCGGTAAAAGTAACGAATTTGTTGAAAAAAAAATCATCTCTCTCGGCCCACTTTTAATAGACAATATTGTTGCGTGGAAATCTGAAGCTGGAAAATTAAACTTTGAAGCCGCCGCAAAATTCTTAGGCAAAACTGCGTCTATAGTTTTAGATAGTGCCGAAGAAGGTGCTTTTGTTTTTAGTTTAAAATTACAAGAAGCTGCAAATCTTGCACTTTCTCCATGGAAATCAGTTTTATTAAAAACATTTAAATTAAATCTTTCTGAAGAAATACGGCAACTTACAACATCAACTATTCTTGATGAACTTAATCCAAAATCAATCGCAAATTTCATTTTCAATTTAGATCCAGAAAATTTGTTCGCAGAATTTTCAGTCGAACAATTTAATCCAGCAGATATTTTTGGAATTGCTAAAGATTCTCCAATTGCTCAAGCAATAATGAATAAAGCAAAAATAGTTATAAAAAATCCTTTTACCGCCCCGGATTTAAAATTTGATGGTTTACTAGATTTATCAAAAGTTGATATTGGATTAAAAATAGAACAAATGTTAAAAACTTCTGGTTTCTTTAATAAAGAAAAAGGATTAGATCTTTCCTCAGAAATTAATAATTTAGAACTTCCTTTTGGAATTGGAAAAATAAAATCCGCAAAATTTATTCTTAAAAAAGAACCTCAAATACTTGGCGCAACAATGCAACAACCGGGCGTAACACCAATACAACCACTTGACGCAATGCAACAGCCTGGAATGTTACCAGGACAACAAATTGCCACACCACTTCAAAAACAAAAGCCAAAAGGATTACAAGTCCTTTTAGAAGGATCATCAAGTATTAATATTCCGTTCGGTTTAGGATCTGTAGACACAACAACCAGAGCCACCCTCGCCAAAAATTTAGCAGGAAGATATGTATTAAAATTTGAATCTACACTTGATAAAGAAATTAAACTTCACACTTTAAAAATCACAAATAACAAAATTGCATTTGCAACGGATGGCACATTCGAATTTTCCGGAAAGTCTTCACTTGCCGGAAGTGAAATAATTACAAAATTTACAAACAAAAAAGTAACCAGCGGTAAGAAAAAGGGAAAATTTGTTACAGAATTTTCAGGAAGCCTTGCCGAAAACAAACCTCTAAAACCATTTGCAGACATCCCTGGACTAAATGAAATCAAAGAAATAAAAGATATAAGTCTAGAAAATGTAAAAATCGGATTGAGATCCGACAAAACATTTTACTTTAGCGGCCTTGCTGCAATCTTAGGATTAAAAGCAGAAACAGTTCTTAATAAAGTAAAAGGTGGAATTAGCCTTAATGCCGTTCCTCCAAAGGACTGGAAAATTACCGACATGATTGCAGAAGCAAAAGGAACTATTCTTGAAAAGCTAGACCTGTCCAGTGTCAAAATACTTGCATCATCAACCACATACTTAGATAAAGAATTAGGGGTAATGATAAGTAAGGGATTTTCTTTATTCGCAAAAATCCCACTCGATAATCTTGGCGAAATAAAAGAATTTCTTAAAGACGCTCCTAAAGAATTAACCATAGCCGGAACAATCGGAACAAGTCTTAAATCATGCGCACTTACAATAGAAGTTCCAATTTCAATTAAAATTGGTGACTCTGTTGAAATTAAAAAATTCTCAGCACGAATAGGAGGCCTTCCTCCTCAACTTTCATTTATCTCAACCGTAGAATTCACTCCGCCGAAGGCAGCCGAAGACGAAAAACTTATTTTTAGTAGCAAAATATTTATGGACCCTATAACAGCAACTCTTGGTATCGCAGGAAGTATGGAAGGTAAATGGGAAAATCCATTTGGAATTAAAGGTTTAACTGTAGGCGATTTAGCATTAGAAGCAGGAATTAATATTGCAACACTAATTCCATCAAGAATCGGTTTTGCCGGTAAAACTTATGTCGGCGAAAAAACACTCGAAATTGCAACAAAAATCACGTGGCCTAGAGTTGCCGAATTGGCATTAGTTGCACGCATGACAGGAGAGGATAGAACTCTTTCTCTCAAAGATCTAGCAACAATTCCAGCAAAAGCTGGCGTAAAACTTCCAATAGATAAATTGCCAGATATTTCAATATATGATCTGAATATATATATAGTACCCATTCCATTAAAAATTGGCGAAATACTGTACGACCAAGGAATCACAGTCTCTGGTAAATTACAAGTTTACGACAAAGCCGCGGAGGTTTTTGCAACTATAAAACCAGAAGGAATTATTATTTTTGGCTACATGCCAAAAGTTAAACTTGGAAACATTTTAGAACTTTCAGGTGTCGGAAAAGATAGAGAACTTGGTACTCCTGATGATGGTCCAATTATTGATATTAAAATTACCCCAGAAGAACAATATTTATTTATGGACGGACAAACAACATTATTGCAAGGAGCTTTAAGTAGTTATGTACATGCAGAAATAACAAAAGATGGAATGCATTTTATAACAGACACCAAACTTTTCGATCAGATACAAGTATATATAGAAGGCAAGACAGTTGAAAAAAATGGAATAATAGAAGATTTTACTATTGACGGTCTTTTCAGAAGCGACCTAACAGAAACAATAAAAAATGAAATCATTAAGGCCGCAAACAAAATGAACGAAATGATATCCGGGGGAATAGACAAAGCTCAACATGAAGTAGATAAGATTCAAGGAGAAATCAACAGACTAAATAAACTAATAAAAGGCAAAAAAGATTATATTCATGGATTAAGAAAGAAGATAAAAAAAGAAAAGAAAAAGAAATGGTATAATGAAAACAAATTCAAGCTAGGACAATGGCACTTGCAAATTGCAGGTTTAGAAGTAGACCGCACCGCTTTAAAAGGAGCTAAAGAAGCAGCCAAGGCTTTATTAGATGTAGCAAGTGACATACTCGATGAAATGGAAAAAAGTTCCGATTATGCAAATAGGGAATATAAAAAATTAATCTCAAGTGTTTTAGGTTTATTTGTAGTAAGAAAAGTCACAATGCATTTCAGCTTGAAAGCACTTACAGAAAAAGGAAAGATGCCAAAAGTAAGCTTCTACCTTACAGTGGCAGGAAAAAATCTTGAATTTAAAGATTTGCAATTTGATTGGAAAACTCCTGCTAAGAGTGCAGAAACTGTCGCTAATAAGATTTTCGCACATCTTAAAAAAGAAATAAAAAAATTGGGGTGATAATAATTCTGCCTTGCGAAAAGACTGTTTCTTCTATAGAATAAAGGCTCATATTGATTTTGAATTGTATTCAAGCAAATAAGTATTTTGTGGTTTAGGAGTAAAAAATGTCAATCACTTACAATCCAAGCAATAAAAAGAGAAAACGTAAACACGGCTTTAGAAAGCGCATGGCCACAAGAAGTGGCCGCAAAATCATCAACAGCAGACGTGCTAAAGGAAGAACTCGTTTAGCAGTTTAGTTGAAACTATAAGATGATAAAATTCAAAGAACTGTTTCTGTTTAAAAGAAACGAAGTTCAAGAAGCGTTTGAAAAGATTACGCTTCATTCGCAAATTAAGGGGCTTAAATTATTACAAGCCCCTCTTTCTATTTTTAAGGATTCAGAACAAACGCATGGAAAGTTACTCATTGTAACATCAAGAAGAAGTGGCAAAGCTCACAAACGCAACAAAATCCGTCGCCAAATAAAATCTATTTTTTATGAAGAAAAATTATACGAAAAACCAGCTATTTCAGTTTTAATCGTTTATAAAGAAGCAATGGAATTAGATTTTGAGAAAATTAAAGATTTTTTTACCGATGCGTTTAAAAAATAAAAAAATACATATAAAAATTATAAATTTTCTTATCGACGCAATTCGTCCAATTCTTGGACCATCAAATACCTGCATTTATCCCGTAAGTTGCCGTAACTATGCAAAAGCAACATTAGAAAATAAACCGTTGTTTTTTGCAATTCCATTAATAATTCTAAGAATTCTTTCTTGTAATCCAATTACTGCGATTTATTTGCGAATAAAAAATCGCCGATAGTTAATTTTCTTTTTCTTGTCTAATTTGTATCTAATCAAAATCCGTTCGCCCTGAGGGATTTTTGAAAAATTCGTAGAATTTAAAAAAATTGTCTCGAAGGGCTTTACGAATGAAAACAAAATATTAACCCGCACCCTTCGAGACAATTTCTCGTTTTAAAAACTCGAAATCCCTCAGGGCGAGCGGGCTTTGGAAATACTTTATGGATTTAATTAACGTTTCTTGATTATCGAACTCACGTTAGAATGAAAAATCGCCGCCGAAACCGCCTTAATTAAATCCCCAACAATAAATGGCAAAAAGCCCATTGATAACAGTGACGAAAGTGTTGGCGTTTGATGTTGTACAAAAGTCATCAAAAAACCAAGATGCAGCAAACCAGGAATGTAATAACACACTAATGAAACAAGTGTAACAACAACAATATAAACAAATGAATATTTAAATTTTTTCGCAAAACTTGATGCGAATCCCAAAAATAAAGCTGTCAAAATAAAACCAATTAAATATCCTCCGGTTGGGCCACAAAGCGGTACTTCAAATAATCTAAAAACAACAAATAGTAATTGGCTCAATCCTCCCCACCATTTCCCAAGCATTAAACCTGATAATAAAACTACAAATGTTTGTAACGTAATCGGAATAGGCGTAAATGGAAGCGGTATAAAAACTCTTGTTGCGAACGCGGTTAACAATGAAAATGTAATTGTTAAGAAAATTTTTTGTATAAATGTTTTTGAAACAGAATATTTCAGAGTTGGATTCATTTTTTCTTTCTATTTGACTGTAATTAAAAACAGCTTTTCATCCCGAGTGCTCTACGAAGCTTTAGCGAAGGAGAGTGTATCGAGGGGCGCAACATATACAACTACATTGTTGTTTCTTATTAAAATTTTTCTTTGCAAGTTTTTCCAACTTATTCCAATCACTTTTTATAAACGCTTCTTTTTTTGCTCTCGACCAATTTTTAATTTTTCATTCAGCCCTAAATGCTTCTATTCTTGTTTTAAAAATTTGCGTAGCAACAAGTTCCACTGGTTTTCGATGTGCAGTGTAACAATCTGCTTCTCCGGCATTATGTTGAGATAATCTTTTATTTAGATTATCTGTATATCCAACGTAATAAGATCCGTCAAAGCATTTGACAATGTATAAATAAAAACTTCTCATAATTTTTAAATTTTTAATAGATTGTTTTGCGCCCCTCGATACTATTTCTCGCTTCCTCCTTCGCTAAAGCTCCGGAGGACAAGAACGCTCAAAATCACTCGGGATGAAAATCGTTGTTTAATCTAGCAGCTTTTTAAAAGATATCAACTTAGCAAAACCTATTGTTAGTATCACTTTTTTCACATATGCTGAATTAAAATAAATTAATTTTGTTTGCATAATAACCCTTATCAAAAAACAGACTCTAATTGAATTGATGTTAATAGATATAGCAAAATAAATTAAATAAGAAAAACGCCATGGAAATCTTAATTATTCGTGTTTCAGCGATTGGTGACACAATACACACATTACCAGCAATCGCACTACTTAAAAATCATAACCCTAATATAAAAATCAGCTGGGTTGTTCAAGAAAAAGTCTCCTCATTATTGTCAAAACAACAATTTTTAGAAAACGTTTTTGTATTACCAGACAAATTCCTAAAACCAAAAAACTTGTTTAAAACATTTTGCGTTTTAAAAGAAATAAAAAAAACAAAATGGGATGCAATAATAGATTTCCAAGGGATTCTTAAAACAACCATTTTATTATCGCTTTTAAAAGGGAAAAAATTCGGATTCGATAAAAACCATGCGCGACTTGATTTTACAACCAGATTTACGCATTATCATTCGACACCGATTTATACAAATATTATTCAAAAAAACTTGTCGCTTGCATCTCTGGTTTTACAAACACTAGATAAGACAATTAAAACATGTCCAACTATTCAATCATTGCATAAAAACTTTTCATTGCGAATACCACCAAAAAAACAATATCAAATTATTTCGTGGCTCGCTCAAAACAATATTAAAAACGGAATTATTTTAGCACCAAATACTACATGGGAATCAAAACATTGGCCTATTGATAATTGGAAGCAACTTTTAAAACTTTTTGTAAAAAAACCAACAGAAAATCATTCTATCATTTTAGTTGGAAAAGATTTTGGAGAACATGCAAAAAAGCTTGCTGAATTTATTAAACAAAACAATCTACCTTTTTTTATTGCACCAAAATGTGATTTAATAACAACAGCATTTTTAATTAAACAATCAAAACTTCTTATTGCTCCCGACACGGGACTTTTACATTTAGCCGATTTTATTGGTATAAAAACAATCGGAATTTTTGGACCAACGCAAGCTCGCAAACATGGCCCATTCTTAACATATAAAAATATTAAAAATACAATTCAAATATCATGTCCACATTTTCAAGAAAAAACACATCATGGTAAAAATTGTATGAATACATTAAGCGCAAACGGGCTATATAAACAAATAATATCATTAACAAAACTTATCAAACCATTTCCCCAAAAAACAAAACCTGCTAATCTAACAAATTCAAATAGGGTTTTTTAAAAATAAATTTTTAAAAGAAAGATGCTTATCATGAACATCAAAAGTATAATTAAAGCATCCGCGGTTCTTACAGTCGTAATATTGCTGCCAATTGGAATATATAAAATATTTTTCAAAAAACCTCAAAAAGAACTTTACAAAACACAGGCTGTTTGCAAACGCAATATATCAAAAATCATTAATACATCAGGCCTTTTAAGCATAAAAGATCGATTAAAAGTCGGTAGTTTTATTTCGGGCATTGTCACAGAAATCCTTGTAAAAGAAAATGATTTTGTAAAAAAAGGACAACTACTTGCAACAATCGAAACCGGAAAAAAACACACCGAAGTTGAAGAAGCGCGAGGAAATTATTACAAAGCCAAGGCAAACTTTGAATATCTAGCAAACTACTATAAAAGACAAAAATCATTATTTAGAAATAATCAGATATCACAAGAAACATTTGAACAAGTAAAACGAGATTACATTAGAGCTAAAGCTGATGTCACAATTACTAGCGCAACACTCGAAAGAAAAAAAACAGATTTCGAACATACAAAAATAACCTCTCCCGGAGAAGGAATCATAACCGCAGTTGATATAACATTAGGGGAAAGAGTTTCTACAGACCTTAAAGCAACCGTCCTTTTTGAAATTGCAAAAGATGTAAAAAGAATGGAAGCATTATTAGAAGTTGACGAAAGTGACATAGCATCAATTCACAAAAAACAAAAAGTAAAATTCACAATAGATTCATATCCAAACAGAACATTTGAAGGAATAATAACTGATATAAGTTATTCACCAAAATACAAAAACGGATCAAAATATTACGAAGTTGGAGTTGATGTTGACAACAGTAAATATTTATTCCGACCAGGCATGACGGTAAATGCAAAAATAACTGTCGCAAAAGCAAAAAATGCACTCTCTGTAGATTCTCAATGCTTTATGATAAATACTAAAGCTCTTGAAGCTGTCGCTAAGACTTTAGATTTCAAATACAAAAAACTAGAAACTCTCGAAAAACAAGAATTCGAAAAAGATAATCCTGATAAACAAATTAAATATATATGGACTGTTCAAGATACAAGTTTTGTAGAAAAAGCAATTATATTAGATATAACAGACGATATTTACTTTGAAATAACTAGTGGTCTTTCCGAAGTAGATAAAGTAATTATCGATGTTGAAGAAACAGATGCAATGGAAAAAGTTTATAAAAAAATCTTTAGTAATTTTTAACTAATAATTATGAATACAAATCTTTTAATACGAATATCTATTCGATCTCTCAAAAAACACAAAGGCCGTTCTTTGTTAACTATGCTAGGAATAATTATTGGAATTGCAGCAATCATCGCAACACTTGCAATAGGAAAAGGGGCAGAAAAAAAGCTAACTGATAAAATTTTATCTATGGGTAATAATTTTATTAGTATTTATCCTGGCAATTGGCTTTCCGAAGGAAAAACTACCGCGAAGAAAAGAAAGAAAACCCCACATCTCCGTTTCAAAGACATAGACGCATTAAAAAAACAATGTCCCGAAATTAAATACATTTCCCCAGAACTTTATTTAAAAGATGTTATACGACATGAATCAAATAACATAGTTACAGAAATAAAATGTGGCAACGAACATTTTTTACACACGCTTGGTAGAAAATGCCACAAAGGAATACCATTTAATTCTTATCATGTTACACGAGGAGCACGTGTTATCATTTTGGGATATAAAGCTGCAACAGAACTATTCAAAAAAATGGATCCTATAGGACAAACTGTTTATATAAAACAACATCCATTTACTGTAATTGGAGTCTTAGAAAAAATGGATAACTATTGGGGAATCAGAGATCCTAACCTTAATGCCTTTATTCCAATTACAACTGCGAAAAGACAACTTACATCTAACAACACAATAATTAACGGAATCTCTCTTAGTTCCCCTAGTGAAAAAATGCTTCCTGTACTAACAAAAAAAATTAAAAAAATTATGCGATATCGACGAGATGTCGAACCAGGAGAAACTGATAACTTTTTAATTTTCGATCAAACAGCAATGCGTAGTGCTGCAAAAGAATCTTCTAACATTTTAAATATTTTATTACTTATTGTTGCTTCCATCTCATTACTTGTTGGTGGAATTGGCGTCATGAATATTATGCTTGTTTCTGTTTCTGAACGCACAAAAGAGATTGGAATCCGAATGGCGTTGGGCGCCACTAGTAATACAATATTAAAACAATTTATAATTGAATCTATTATGATGTGTTTTATTGGCGGAACGATAGGAATTCTTATTGGTATATTCATACCACACGTCACTGCATATTTTACAAAATGGCAAGTTGTAGTAACGTCTACATCTATTATTATTGCATTTGCAACAACTTCTGCGATTGGAATGTTCTTTGGTTTTTATCCAGCACATAAAGCTGCAAAAATGAATCCAGTCGATGCATTACAAGATAATTAAAGGGAAAAACAATATGACGAGAAATAAATTAATAATTCTATCTTCAATAATAATTGGAGCATTTGTTCTTATTGTTGGAATTAAAATACATAAAAAGAACTCTTCAAATGAAAAAGTTTTTTATCTAACAAGCAAACCATTACAAAAAAATATCGTTCAATTTGTTAATTCTTCGGGCCGGTTACAAGCAAGAAACGAAATAACAATTGGAAGTTTGGTAGCTGGCCGAGTTGTAAAAATTTATGTAGATGACAACGACACAGTAAAAAAAGATCAACTATTAGTTGAACTTGATAATGGTATCGGAGATAGTAACGTAAAAAAATTACGCGCAACGTTACAAGAACAAGTTGCAAACTTTGAATACATAAAAAATGTCTATCAAAGACAACGTTCACTTTACAGAGAAAACCAAATTTCACAGGAAGCATATGAGCTACAAAAAAAAGACTTCCAACAAGCAAAAGCAAAAGTAGAACAAATTTCTGCAGATCTTGAAGCAAAGAAACAAGAATACGAAAATTTATTTATAAAAACTCCTGATGACGGCATTGTAATCGCACGAAAAGTCGATCTTGGTCAAATGGTAACTTCTCAGTTGCAAGCAACTGAGCTTTTTAAAATTGCAAAAGATTTAACAAAAATGGAAGCCCGCGTTGATGTTGACGAAGCAGATATTGGATTAATCAAAGAAGAACAAACTGCATATTTTACTGTCGATGCTTTTCCAAAAGAAGAATTTAACGCAAAAGTTACACAGGTTCGTTATAAAGCAACTGTTATAAATAATGTTGTTACATACGAAGTAATTTTAAATATTGAAAATCCAGATCTTAAATTGCGTCCGGGAATGACATGCGATGTAGATATAGAAGTAAAAAATGTAAAGAATGCGATAACCGTTCCAAATAAAGCATTTAGAATAAACGATGAAATTTTAAAAGAAACAGCTAAAAATTTAGACTATTCTATAGAAGAAATTAAAACAAAAAACGAACGTATTCAAAAAAATTATCTTTGGATCTTAGAAGACACAAAATTTAAACAAATAAAAGTAACAACAGGAGCGAGAGAAGGATCTGTTATAGAAATACAGGAAGGCATCAATATCAACAACGAAGTTATTACTGACGCATTTGACCCAACAAAAAAGAATCCTTTTTTGGAAAAGATGATGCAAAGAAATAAAAAATTATAAATTTTAGAGGTTTGTAATTATGATTACTTTACAAACAAAAAAGTTGATCAAAATATACAAGATGGGCGAAACGGAAGTGATGGCACTCAAAGGAGTTGATTTTGATGTGCATAAAGGAGAATTCGTTGCAATCACTGGTTCATCGGGTTCTGGCAAATCTACCTTAATGCATCTTCTTGGTTGCTTAGATATTCCAACTGAAGGCGAATATTTTATAGATAACGAAAATGTCGCAAATTTAACACCAAATGAACTTGCAAAAATTAGAAATAAAAAAATCGGTTTTGTATTTCAAAAATTTAATTTATTACCGGATTTAACCGCGATAGAAAATGTTGCACTTCCTTGTTTATATTCTGGAATGTCAGAAAAAGAATCATTAAAAAAAGCATTAACATTATTAGAATCTGTAGAATTATCTAATCGTTATAAACATTATCCTTACCAACTTTCTGGCGGGCAACAACAAAGAGTTGCTATCGCNCGCTCACTTGCAAATGAACCAAGCATTTTACTTGCCGANGAACCAACTGGAAATCTTGATTCAAAAACAGGTGAAGCTATTATAGAAATTATTCAAAAACTTAACGAAGAAAAAAACGCAACAATAATCATGGTAACGCACGAACAATACATTGCAAAAAAAGCAAAACGTATTATTGAATTAATTGATGGTTTAATTGTTTCTGACGAGAAAGTAATATGAGTCCAAAATTTATAATTAAATCTGCATTCCGCGCGCTAAGAAAACATAAAATGCGCAGCCTTTTAACAACTCTTGGAATTATTGTTGGAATTATTTCAATTATAACAGTTATGTCTATTGGGCAAGGGGCAAAGCAAAAAGTAAAAGAACAAATAGAAGATTTGGGAACAAATTTTATTATTGTTTTTTCCGGAACATCAAAGGGTTTTCATCCATTTGGAGCAAAAAAATTTAAACGTTCTGATTATAAAGCAATCGTTGAAGAATGCGATCAGATTAAACACATTTCCCCTATCGCAATTAAAAGATCAATTCGCGTTGTTTACAATAATGTTAATTGGTCAACAAATATTACTGGAATAAAATCAAATTTTACAAAAATTAGAAATTGGCCACTTGAAAAAGGTGATTTTTTTTCAGAAGAAGATAATCAATCAGGAGCAAAAGTTGCCGTCATAGGAAAAACCGTTGAAGACAATCTTTTTTGTGGTGAAAATCCAATAGGAAAAAAGATAAGAATTAAAAATGTTCCATTCAAAGTAATTGGTGTTTTAACAGAAAAAGGAAAACATCCAAGCGGAGAAGATCAAAATGATTCTATAATGATACCGCTAAAAACTGTTCAAAGAAAAATAGTTGGATCATATAATTTTCCTGCAATGATTATTTGTGGAAAACAAAAAGATCAATTGCATGTTCTTGCTAATGAAATTAGAGGCGTTTTACGCCAAGAACATAATCTATCTCCAAAAGATGAAGATGATTTTATATTAATATCACAAAATGATATTTCTCAAGCTGTAGGCGCCGCTCAAATGGTTTTAAATCTTTTATTAATTGCCGTTGCATCAATTTCACTCCTTGTTGGCGGAATAGGAATAATGAATATCATGCTTGTAACAGTTACAGAAAGAACCAGAGAAATTGGAATGCGTATGGCGCTCGGCGCACCAAGTCACACTATTTTGCGCCAATTTATTATGGAATCAATAATACTCTGTTTTACTGGTGGAAGTATCGGGGTATTTATAGGAATTAATTTATCAAAATTATTATCAATGTTATTTGGCTGGACTGTTTTTATTTCGTATCCATCAATTGTAGTTTCTCTTCTTTCTGCTGTTCTTGTTGGTTTGTTTTTTGGTTTTTATCCTGCGTACAAAGCATCAAAACTTAATCCAATTGAAGCGTTAGAGGAACATTAAAAGGAAGTGTGTAATGAGAAAATTATTTTTAAAAATATTTTTTGTCTTTGTTTGTTGTTTGGTTAACTTTAATTTCGTTCAAAGTTTTGAATCTGAAAAAGCTTTTAGCGAAGATTGGAAGCTTCCAGCTGAATCCGTTCGAAGAAACCCTTCGACAAGCTCAGGGCGAACGGGAGAAATAGATAACAAACTGGTTCCTAATAAAAATTCTGTATTTCACAAGTCCGTTCGCCCTAAAAATTCCTTAGACCCTATCATCCCGAGTGATTTGGAGCATAAGCGAGAAATTGTATCGAGGGACGAACGGCAAAAACAAGAATCTTACAAAAATAACACTTCCACAAAAACATTAACACTCGAACAATCGATAGAACTTGCATACAAACACAAACCTAGCATCCAAGCACTCAATCAAGCAAAAGAAACAGCAAAAATAACCCGCAGAAATACTTTATCTTCTTATATGCCGCAAGTATCTGGCACAGCAAAAAAATATGTTTCAAGTAATTACATTTCCGGTGATTACAAAAGTTCGATTGGTATCAGCGCATCACAACTTGTTTACAACTTTGCAGGGCCACAAGATAGATATAAAATTGCGGGAAAGGATATCAACAAAGCAGAATACTCTGTAAAACAACACAAAAATTATATTCGATTAGAAGTTGAAAAAGCTTTTTTAAATGCATGGCTATTACAAAAAAAAGAAGACTATATAACAAAATTATATATTGCATCAAAGGAAACTTTTGCTAAAAATCAACATCAAAAATCTTTAGACATACTTGCCCAAAATGAATGGTTGCAGGCAACCGTAGATTTTTCAAACAATATGACAATCGTTCAATCATATCAAGATGAACTCAACGTTGCTGAACAAACATTGTCTTATTTAACGGGGCAAAAACAAAGAATAAGCACAATAACGAATACAAATACAATTGTAAGCAACGTTACTTACCCAGAAACAATAACTGTTCTTTACTGGGATAAAAACCATCCAACACAAATCAAACCAATAGAACATTACTATCAACTCGCATTAAAAAGCAGATCTGATTTAAAAATAAAAGATGAAGAAATATCAAAACAAAAACTTGAAGGCAATTATTATTTAAAAAAATATTTGCCGGGCGTTAGTCTTTTTGGACGTTATGATCGTTATGAAACAACTTCTTCCGGCAATTACGACAGCAAAGAAGCCGGAATTAAACTAAGTTGGAATATTTTTGATGGATTAACAAATTACTTCAATAAAAGTATAGCTGATGGCAATAAAGTAAAAACCGAACTTGAAAAACAAGATTTACAACAAAGCATCAAACTTGAAATTCAAACCGCACATTCCGGATTATGCAAGATATTAAAAGAATTTAATACTGCTAATATTACATATAAAAAAGAACACAATGATTTCGAACTAAAAAAACAACAATTCTCAATTGGACAACTTTCTAAAACTGATTACTTTATTGCAGAACAAACATGGCAACAGTCAGAATTAGCGCATTTGACCGCAAAAGTTAATGTTACGCTTCAAGCAAGTTTATTAGAACATGCATGTGGCTATTCAGAAAATATGTAACTCTTACTCAAATTTAAAATTACAAATTTAAAATTCACAAAAACCGTTTAAACAACGGTAAATTGTTGCTGTAAATTTTTTTCACATTTTCCTTTCCAAAATTATTTTTTTGATCTAAAATGCGGTGCTCGCATCTCGAGTACCCGCAATACACATTGTAAATTCAAGGTTGTTTTATGCCCGGAAAGAAAGGGTTATCATGAACACCATAAATGCAAAAACTTTAGCAAAAAGATCATTAATTTTTGTTATTCTTTTATGTTCTGCATTGCAAATCCTACACACAGAACCGATATGTTGTATTTGCTTGGGAGAAATGGATCCAGATGTAGAGCTAGTAGGCAAACGTCCTCATACTACTCCGTGCGGTCATACATATCATTATGCTTGTCTCAAAAGTTGGCTCGAAGTTCGTGCAATCTGTCCAGAAATAGATTGTGTGAAACCAGTTTCTATGGAATCTGTTGATGATGCATTATCAAAAGAACCTGTAAGATATCCACGGTGTTCCATTTGCCTTACAAAAATTGATCCAAAAATTAAACGTGGAGAAAATCGAGCACATGTTACTGAATGCAACCATGCGTTTCACATTGGTTGCATTGGAAACTGGCTCAGCCAAAGAGAAGTATGTCCTCTTTGCCAAACAAAGGTTTTGCAAACATCTGTTCCTCCAATAATTCCAGGAATAATTAATTCTACGACGAGAACATTAAGATCCGGGCGATTGAAATATCCAGATGCAAAATTGGTATATACTGATGCAAATTTGGAATTATTTAGGCGAAGAATATTGGATCAAATTCGCTGCGATCCAGACAGAGGCATTGATATATCAATGCTACGTAGAAAAGATTTAGTAATTCCATCGGATTTTTTTAATGGAATGGAAGATAACATTGTTAGTATTGGGATTCTCGGGTGTAAGCTTAAAACGTTTCCTATTGCTATCTGCAATCTACATAACCTAGGATGTCTCTGTTTATCATACAACAAAATACTAACCATTCCTGCTGAAATAGTCCTCTTGCAAAAATTACATCGACTTGATATTAACCACAATTTCTTAATTGGAATACCAGAAGAACTTGGATACATGCCTGAATTGAAAACCATCAGTCTAAGAGCAAATCCTAAACTTAAAAAACTCCCAGAATCATTAATTCCACAAATTTCATTACAAAGAAAACAAGGCTACATTTATTGCATTGGTTGCGACCATTTGTTCCCTTCTGTTTCTGTTTGATTTCATTATTTACGTTAAAAGCCTCCTTGTTCATTGATGTTTTAAATATAAACACAGTAGAATGTGTATGTTTAAAATATCAAAAATAAGGTGTTATAAATGTATAATCTAACACCCAAAAAGCTCTTTTTCCTTGTTACTATATTATGTTTTTGGAATACTAGTAACACAACTCCAGACAACATATCCCTGTTTGAAGCTCTAGAAAAGCAAGTACATTTAATGAGTCAATTAAACACAAAAGAACAAGCCCGAAGAACACTAAGAATCGCCCTCGAACAATCACAAGCAACAATTTCAGGACAGGAGCAGGAAATCAATCGGCTAGAACAAGAACTAGAATATTCAGAAACAGCCCGGGGAACCAACGGCGAAGAATCGCAGGCCTCAATTGCAGAAAAGCAAACCGAAATCGAACAATTTCAAAAAAAGATTAAAACTAAAAATCGCATAATTGCAACAACAGTAATCGGCGGAATAATTATAGTAGCCATAATTGGTGTTATTTATTACAAAAATAGAAACAGCGAACCAACAACAATAGTACCTAATGAAGAAGAAGAAGAAGAACAAGAAGAAGTACTTGATGAACCGAGAGTCCAAGAATTAATTGATACATCAATAACAAGTGCTATGGACAATGCATATAACGATATCAACACAATCGCAACTCTCGCAACTGAAAACTCTCGGAAACCTGATTTGCCAACAGTAGAAACTTTAATTAATACCGCACTTGAAGGTATTGAAACGGAAACCGAAAGTATTGCTGTTCAAAAATTATTAAGTGAAAATGTTAATCAAAATGTAACGCTAGACCAACATGTTTTTGTTCATTCACAAAAAAATATTCATGTAACAAATGACGTGGTAATTGACGGCAACGGCGCAACGGTAATGTTTGCCAACAATGTTTCCGGAGATCCGCAATTTATTATCAACGAAAACACAAAAGCCACAATTAAAAATATTCGATTGCATAATTTACAAAATACAACTTTTCAAATGCACGAAAACTCAAAGTTGTATATCGGTGAAAATGTAATTTTCGAATTAGGTGAAGATGTTACTTTAAATGATGGCGCTGTAAAAGTAATTTCCGGACCTTCTGGAATTAGCACATTTATTGTAAGAGGAATTGGTGGTAAAAAAATATTTAAATTAGAACCATCAAATCCACGACAAAAAGATCGCGGAACCCGCGATGAACCATACAATAGATTTTTAAATATTGGAGATAATAATATTGAATTTCAAAACATAGACTTTAATGGCGTTTCAGATGTTACACATGCGCTGGGAAAAATACAACTTTCAGGAGATTGTTCCGCTTTAATTGATGAAGATACGGATGCAAATTTTGAAATTAAAGGAACTTCAAATGAATTCCGTTTTATTGAAAATAATTTAACAATTAAAGGAAATGTTACTTTTGGGGATGTATCAAATAATACCTTGCATATCAATTGCGTTATCCCGGAATATTTAATAACTGCGCCAACAATTAATTTTGATGAAAATTGTATCAATCTAACATCAAATCAAGGCAAGGCCGGAATTATTTTTGATAACGAAATAATTGTTGTTAACAATAAATCAAGCGACTCTTTTGTACTCGGCGCACATTCTTTTTTAAAAGGAAAACACGTTGAAATAACAGGAGAACCAATCAAACAAACATCTAGTGACTTTGTCCTTGGTTCGGATCTTATTTTAGAATGTGCTACCGGAAATGCTATCGAACCTGAATTTCACTAGTTTTTATTGCATTTATTGGTAATTGAAATAAGATATTCGTGTTCGAAAAATTAAATAGAATCATAAAATAATTTCAGAAAGCGATAAAATCATGAAAAAAACAATACCTAAAAAGCTTTTATTATTTGTTGCCATGTTGTGTTTTGTTGGTACAAGTAATGTAATGGGATGGCCATTTCCAAAGCTGAAATTCTGGAAAAAAACACCTACGACTACAGCAACAGTTGGTCCTCAAGTCCCCCGTGAAATTAGTAATGCATTAAAAAGCCAAGACGAACAACACCAAGAAGACCTCAGAGACGAACGTGAAAAATTTGATACCGCAGCAGAACAACACCAAGCAGAAAAAGAACAACTCGGAACTCAAAACGAGAAACTCGAAACATCAAAAGAAAAACTCAAAAAAAAAATACTAAGAATTAAAGTAGCATTTGGTATAACTAGTACACTTGCAACTACAGTAGTAATTATTTATTACTGTAGAAAAAAGACACAAGAATTAGAGCGCGATATTGCGCTAATCAATCAACTTGATATTAGCGACGAAGAAAAAGAAGAACTGATTGAGCAGCGTTCTACAAAACAACAATTCCTTTATCCAGCATGGCTCAAACACAAACTGGACATGCGCACAGATTGGTCAACTACCGAATCTTAACGCGCCCCAGGATTCTGGCCAAAGTTTATTTAAAATTTCGCCAATACATTTTGCGTATTGTCTAATTTCCCACTGCGCGTTTTCTGCAATGCGTAAATTATAAAAATGAATCCAATTTCTTAAATTTGCCGTTGCATAAAATTCTGTGTAATTTCCGACAGGAACAACAGAACGGGCTTGTTCGCGGCATACACCCTTTTCTAAAAGTTTTTTATATGAATTAACAGCAAACTCGTACGATTCTTTTAAAATCTTTGTACACCCTTCTTGATCTTCAACCTCCCCAACACTCGATTGTTTATTTGTTTCTGCTTGTTTGCGCCAAATTTGCGGTATATAAAACTTTCCAACAGGATCGGCGCTGTATCGCATAGAAACTTCGTTGTACGATTGAGTTCGATGTCTCATCCATTCTCGAGCAACAAAAAGTGGTAGCACAACTTTAAATGTTGCTGACTGGTGCTCAAACGGCGACATATGTTTATGTTCTGCCAAATAATGCATTAATTTTTTATCTCGTTCAGGATTTTCGCCTGTTTTTCCACTCGCGGCATGAGAAACGCGCGCAGCAAGCGCCGGCATTTGATCAACATCGTATTTTTCGCCGTGAATTTTTGTACTCGCAACTAATTCAACTTTTGCATATGGATCATTTTCTCCATACGGATGTAATATTTTATTCATGGAACACTTTCTATATTTAATGACCGTTCGCAGAACCCTTCGAGACATCCACCTACGCATAAAGCTTCGGCGGACCCTCAGGGCGAACGGGACTAATTACAAACCCAAAAAAACCAATTTTAAATTCCGTTTTTTAATTGTATATTCACATTCTTTTTTTATAAACGGAACAGTTCTTTCATCTGGTTCCCACTGCATCGATGCCCAATAAACCAATTGTGATTTCTTGTAACTACAACCTGGTTTAAACATTCGAATTAATTCATCGTCAGGAAGCGATGCGCGTGCAAGAAATAAATCTATGTCACCTTCGGTTGTTCGCAAAAATGTCCGCCAATCAATTCCACATACTTCAACACCTTCTAATTCTAAAACTTTTATTAATTCCTTTAGAAAAAGCTGTTTCTTTTTATTAACTTCAAGTAATATCACACCTAAATGTGGAAACATAATTTTTAACGGTATCGATGGAAAACCCGCCCCCGCACCAACATCGGTAATCGATTTAATTTTACCTAAATCCTCACAATTTCTTAATGCAAGCGAATCTCTAAAATGTCGTTGAACCATTTCAGAAAGGTTATGAATTGCTGTTAAATTTATATTTTTGTTCCATTCGGTCAACAGCGCCTCGTATTTCTGAAATTTTATTAATTGTTCATCAGTAAGTTTTTCTTGTTCTTTGAACTCTTTCCAAACTTTTTCTGCAGGTTTTTGTCTTACGTTCATATTATTAATCCTTTGTTATAAATTTACTTAAAATGACCGTTCGTAGAACCCTTCGAGACGATTTTTAAGAAAAAATCCCTCAGGGNGAACGGGAACTTATTAGTTATTTTATTCTTTTTTGCGTTTTCTTGTAAATATCTCCCGTTCGCCCTGAGGAGCTCTTCGAAGCTTTAGCGAAGTAGAGCGTCTCGAAGGGTTCTACGAACGGTCTTTATTTCTTTTTGCTAACTCAGAAAGTAATTTCCAATTACCCGCGATGTATGACTCTTTCTTTTTTCTTGTCCATTTTTTAATTTTACGTTCGGCAACAAGTGCTTCATAACGAGTCACAAAATCTTGTACATGAACAACTTTAACAGGCAAGCGCTTCTTTGTATAACAATGTAATTTTCCGGCCACATGCTCAGATATTCTTTTTTCAATATCGTCCGTATGTCCAACATAATATGAATCATCGTTACATTTAAGAATGTATAAATAAAATTTCTTCATATCTTTTAAGTACCGTTCGTAGAACCCTTCGAGACAATTTTTCGCTATCGCTCAAAATCCCTCAGGGCGAACGGGATTAATGCAAAGCATTTCAATTTAATCAAACACAAAACCAAATCTTTATCTTTTTCAATGGCTCTACGAACAGGTTCCATTAATTCCTATCTTTCAAATAGTAATTTTTGCTATATTTTATATGTAAGAAAAAGATTTTTTGTATGTTCTTTCATTTTGGAGGGGGACCATGAAAGAAAAATTTAAAAAAATAACACTTATCATTGTATCATTCACGGCAGGATTAACAACTTTCATACATTCTCAAACAATTACCACTTATTTAAAACACCCGTCGCAAGAAGTAATTCAATCTGTTCAAAAAGAATTACTAAAAGATAAAGAACGACAAAATATTGGCGAACAAGATCCGGCCGAAGTCATAAAAAATAGCATTGCAAGAAAATTAGAAGATATATCTTTGCCTCTTAGCGGTTTTGTTGTTTTATACGGAGGATATGTAGATTACTCAAATTCCGATGGCAGAATTGCATTTCCACTAAAACACGCTGAATCCAAAGTTTATGTAGTAGTTACACCAAATATTAAACCTAAACGTGTTTATAGCCATACAGTTGCACATCTTGAATACAAACTCCCAGATAAAAAAACCCCAGTAAAAATTTATCTTTTCGAACGAAAAAAAGATGCTAAATTAGAAAACACATTTTATTGGCATGTAGAAGAACAATCTAAACCAGAAAACAAAATGATAAATTCCATTTCTGTTATTTTACTAACAAATCTAGAAAACATATATATTCCAGAAGGCGATTTTATGACATCAGATAATACAAATTTAGTTTTACCAAACATCTATGTTGTCGGAAATATAAAAACAGAACATAGTATTTTTAATTTTATGGACATCGAACATTACTTTGAACCAATTGAAGTTAATGAAAAAAAAGAAAATAAAAAGAAAATTAAACAACAAATTATTACTAATGAATAAATAAGTTTTTATAGCCGATTATCAACAGAAGAAAACCTTCTGCCCTGTGCACTAGTTTGTCGTTCTAAATATTCTCCGTATGTTCCGTCAATTTTAACCTCAACCAGCCTAGATAGCCCTACGTTATCTAATGGAATTCCTAGAGATTCAACACTTTCTTTTGGGTCTTCTTCGATTATGCTACTATCTAACTTCTGAATAATTTGACTTCCAACTTCTTCTATTTTTTTTGTCAATTCAGAATAATACCACAAAAACTTATCCCTTTCTCTTTCTTCTAGGATTTCTTCCCCTCGCTCACAAAGTTTATTTGATACAACATTCGCAAGTCTACGCAAAAACGTCATAATTGATAATTCTCTTTGTACAAATGCTTCATTACTACCAATTATACGATTCACCCTTTGAAATATTATTTTAATTCTAAGTCTTTCACATACTCCATCAAGCTTCCCTGCGTTCAACGGAACCACTACCGATAAAACAACCGCTATTAATAAAATTTTAATTTTTCTCATATGTTTTGTTCTCGCCCCATAGCTTTAATTAAATTTGTAGTAGAGTACCCATTTTTATAATCAATTATCACAACTTCCCCGCCATTTGCCTGCACAATATCCGCGCCGGCGATTTCTTCTTTTTGATAATCGCCGCCTTTTACCAAAACATCTGGTTTTAAAAATTTAATTAATTCATACGGCGTATCTTGATCAAAAATTGTTACAAAATCAACAATCTCCAGCGCAGCCATCAACGCAATACGTTCTTCGAGTTTTTTTATTGGGCGAGAATCACCCTTAAATCTTTTTACAGAAGCATCCGTATTTAATGCAACCACAAGAATATCGCCATGCTTTTTTGCTTCTTTTAAAACATGAAGATGCCCAGTATGCAATAAATCAAAACAACCATTTGTAAAAACTACTTTAGACTTATATTGTTGATGTAATACTTTAAGTTTATTGCCTAATTTTTCCCAATCCGAAATAATTTTAACTTCAAAATTTTCATGCGAATCAATTAACTCATCTAGAACTACTGAATAAGTTTTTACATGTGAAATCGCAACAGCAGCTGCTCTGTTTGCAACATTCAAACAATCTTTCCAAGACAATTTATTTACAATTCCCAATGCAATATATGCAAGAACAGTATCACCAGCACCAGTTACATCAAAAACATCATGTTTGTGTACGGGTGATAAAAAACAACTTTCGCGAGAAATAAATTGTATTCCCTTTTCGCCCATTGTAACAATCAAACCTTTTAAAGAAAGCATGTCACAAATAATTCGTCCATTTTCAATCATCGAATCATTTGTAGACAAACCAAAAAAACAAACCATCTGATCAAATTCTTTTGCATTTGGTTTTATGTAATCAACGCCGTAATATTTATTAAAATTAGGCCCTTTTGGATCAACCAGAATCAAACAATTACGCTCTTTTGCTACTTTTAAAATTTCAGAAATAACTTCGGAATTAATAACCCCTTTTGCATAATCAGAAATTAAAACAAGCATATTTGGTTCTAGTAAAAGATTAATTCTCGAAATAAGCAACGTATATTCTTCAACAGATAACGTTTTTTTATTTTCTCTGTCGATGCGCAATAATTGTTGTTGTTGTGCCATAAGACGTTCTTTGCTGGTCGTTTGGCGATAATTACTCAAGACCATCCCATCAGTTTTGATGCCCTCATTTTTAAGCATCGAAACAAGCCGACGACCGTCCTCATCTTTTTTTCCAACAATACCAATTAACTGAACATCAAAATTAATTTTTTTACAATTAACTGCAACATTTGATGCACCACCACAACACCACTCACAACGCTCTTCATTTAAAACTGGAACTGGGGCTTCTGGAGAAATTCTTTCCACGTTTCCAAAAACATATGTATCAAGCATAACATCGCCAACAACTAATATTTTTTTTCCATCAGACATTTTTAATTTTTCAAGAAGATCATTCATTTTTGTTCTCGAATTTAATTTTTAAAATTTATAAAAAGATTAATAAAATATTGCTCAATACTAACAAAACTTTATACGGTGTGCATCATAAAGTTTTTAAATTTTTTAAAACTTTATGTATTTAGTTTTTCTTACTATTCCCCCCGTTCGCCCTGAGGAGCTCTTCGAAGCTTTAGCGAAGTAGAGCGTCTCGAAGGGTTTCAACGAACGGGTAAAAAAGGAACAATTATGAAACTACAAATTTCCTACGACTTTACAGATCTTTCAACTGCGTTAGAAGTAGCAAAAAAAACTGCTCCCTTCGCCAACATTTTAGAAATCGGAACGCCACTTTTATATGCACATGGTTTAGATGCAATAAAAGAATTTAAAAAAGAATTTCCAAACAAAAAAATCTTTGCCGACACAAAACTTGTCGATCGCGTTGGCGAAATAATACCTCTCGTTTCTAGTGCTGGCGCAGATTATATTTCTGTCCTTGCGGGAACTAGTAATAAAGTAATACAAAAAGTAACTTCTATTGCTCATCATCACAACTTAAAAACAGTCCTCGATTTAATCGATACGATAACACCAAATCAATCTGCACGAAATGCAAAGGATCTTGATATTGATGTTTTGTTTTTTCATCCTCCTTATGACGACGGAGACAAAACTGTAGAAACATTAGATGAATGGGAAAACATTCGTGGAAATACAACTTTACCGATTTTTGTATCTGGAAAAATAAATAAAGAAACAATCGAAAAAGTGCTCATATTAAAACCTGATGGGATTATTATTGGCGAAGCGATTACAAAGGCGAGTGATCCTGCGGAAGCTGCAAAATTTTTTAGAGAAAAGTTTTAAGGTATTTTAATTATTCAAACGATAGCCTTGCAAGCTTTGTTTCTAGATATTGTATTGAACTCTTAATAGCAGCAATCTGTTTATCAAAATCTTCATCTTCAGCCGTTTCTTGATATCTTGGGAACCCCTCCATACAAGCATTTAGTTGGTCTATTGAGCTTTGAATAAAACTAGCCCTATCTTGTTCTGGCACATAATCCAAAATAAGATTAAAACTTCTATCAAGATTATTCCCTTCCGAAACATAGAATCCCCTCACAAAAAAACCTAACAAACATGGTTTGGAGTCGTTTTGATAATCAAGTACTTCCATCCTGCGACCTTCAGGTATCAAATCCATTATCCAAGAAAACATCTCTAGTCTTTTAAAAAGAACAAATATCAACAAAGAACAACCGCCACAACGACACCCAACGCTAAATGTATTTATAGTTCTAATTAGTTCATTTGGATCACCTGCTTTACTCGCAATATGATCATAAAAAGCCCCTTCACTTTGGCTTTTACTTTCCAATATACGAGTCATTCTTGCTCGTTTTTTTCGTATTAAACCGTTTCTTCTAGGTCCTGCACAAAGCCCCACAGCAGAAAAAAATGTCAAAACAAAAAATGATAAAATTATTTTTTTAAAAAGTTTTTTAAAAACCTGTTTTTCTAAAACGAGTTTTTCCATTGAAGCTCCAATTTATTTTTTTGAAAATTTAGAATTTATTTTGGTTTATTATAGATAACTTTGAAATTACGTAAAGTTATTTATAATTAGAGAATTAATGGATTACATCTGCTAAAAATTTCTTGCAGAAATAATATCACAGAATTAATTTCATCAATTTGATCTGATTTTGTACATCTAATACTTTTTTTGTAAGAAGATAATTCCGATACTGCTCTACTTACGCATCGGTATATAAATAATTCTTTTGGTAAAAACGACAAAACAAATTCAATTCCTCTTGAATCTTTATTAATTGCTGCCAGAAATAAAATACTATATTTAAAATTATTTTTAGCACTCAGAACTTCAATTCTTCGTTCTTGGGGTATAAATTCAATTATCGTTTTAAACATTTTGTATTTCCTCTCAGACAATAATTTACAAAGTATAGAAAGTTCCCTTTCTCCTGTTGAATTATTAATAAAACAAACTAGTTCATCTGGGAAAAATGTACCTAATAAATTTTTTATACATACAACACGTTCCATTTTAATTTCTAATAAAAAATTCTCCATCATAAGAAGCCAAAAACCTTGTTTAACAATGCTTCTTGTTGTATCAGAATCAAAAGGAACTATCCTTGATTCTGGATCAAATGTTTCTAAAACTTTAATAGCTTCCTCTGCAATACCTGTAAGATTACGCGTTGGAATAAGTGTGAAAAATATTCTTAACAAATATTTGTGATTAGAAATTGCAGCTAAACAAAGAATATTTACTATTGAATTATTTCCCGCAGGAAAAAGCCGCAATCTTTGTATATCACTTACTGATTCTAAGATTGCTTTAATCACTGATTCTATTATATCTTGCAAATAATTTGCATACATACTTTTTAACAATAACATATGAAATATCGATCTTCCTTCAGCATAATCTTTTGCCGAATTTATAAGTACAATTCGGGCATCGTCGCTAGTCATCCTGCTTAAAATTGATTTTACTCTATACTCATCTAATCCTGACACCGCAGATATAAATTCGCGTATTTCCATCTCAGGTGTAAATACACGTAAACGAGAACTATATTTTTGCTCAACTAAACCCAACTCCATCCCACAAAGCCCCGCAGCAGAAAAAAATGTCAGAATAAAAAATGATAAAATTAATTTTTTGATAAGTTTTTTAAAAACTTGTTTTTTCATTGAAACCCCAATTTATTTTTTTGAAATTTAGAATTTGTTAGAAGTTAATTATAGATAATTGCAAAATATTGTAAATTAGTTATTTTAAAATAGTTTTTATTTATAAACATTTTTTCAGTAAAATAAATGGCTTTTCAAGTACAACAAGACATATTGTTGTTTACGTAACGTCCCTCGATACTATTTTTTTCAACACTTTGTGTTTTCAAAAATCACTCGGGATGAAAACACCTCTTTTGCATGCCTCTCATAAACAGAAACATTTTACTTGTTAACCAACTAGCAACAGCAAGTCATTGCAAATTCAAAAGAAAAAATTATTTATCAAACAAACTTTGTTGCCCAGCAACAACCGTTTGTTTCCCCTTCTTTTTACTCTTCTTTGCCTTTGTAAATTGTAAATCAAACAACTGCTCTACTTCTTTTACAGTCGTTGCGTCTTTTGCTTTTTTATCATCTCGATAGCCCATAATTCTTGGAAAACGAAGCGCAAAGCCGTTATTTTCCTTTGTTCTGCCCGCGCTGTGCAACGGCGAAAGTGTAATTTCGTCGGCACGGATTAAACACACAATCTCTGGTGCAACCCAAACATCTGGGAAAAGTGATTTTTCACATTCAACATTTTTTGGTTTTTCATTCACTTTAATTTTGTCGCACATCTTTTTTTGTTCACGCCATTCAACATCGGTTAAACCTGTTCCCATTTTTGCAATTGTCTGGAAGCAATCTTTTTTGTCGTTAAAAACACCAACAAGTAGCGCGCCGATTCCAAACGATGCACGCTTTCCGTGTCCCGCGTAATATCCTAAAACAACACAGTCTATTGTGTCGGCAAGCGAGCCCGATTCTTGTCGTTTGAGTTTTATCCAATTAAAATTTCTTTTTCCGGGTTGGTACAATGCGTCGGGCCGTTTTACCACTAACCCTTCTAAACCGTGCGCAATATTTTCTTCAAAATAATCGCTGAGCATTTCTCCAGATTCAATTACAACTTCTTCTAACGGAAGAACAATATCTTTTTCTTTGTCCGATTTTTTTGTAATTTTTTCTAACGCTTTTCTGCGGACCGCGTGTGTTTGTTCTAAAAGTGACTTTCCGTCTAAAAATAAAATATCAAAAAAATAAAGCTTTAAAGGAACGTCTTGCGAAACTTGTTTGATGTCATATTTTCTTCTACGCTTAACCGTTTCTTGGAACGACAAAAACGTACCTGATTCAACTTCGTACGCAATCGCCTCGCCTTCTGCAACCAAACTTTTTACCGGTAATTTTTCTACCGCTTGTTTTAAATCAGGGAACATTTCCGACATGTCTTGCAAGTTGCGCGAAAAAAATCGTACTACTTTTTTCCCATCTTCTGTAAAAATATGAACCTGCAATCTAAAGCCGTCTAACTTTGGTTGCGCGACACACCCTTTCCCGAGTTTTTTTACAATCGCTTTGGCATCAGAAAGACGCTCCGCTGCGGCGGGACGAATTGGAACGCCGGGATGAATGTCCATTTTTTTTATAGTTTCTACGCCGTCTTCTTTTAATGTTTTTATAATCAATCCGATGTCGGCAGAAATGTTATATGAACTTTCTAACGGTTTGCGTAAAGATTTGTCGCCTTCTTGCATCCAAGAAAATGCATCGAGCAATGTCATGTCAGAAAAACCTAAACGAAGTTTTCCTAAAATTATGCGGACCGCGTATTTTGCGGAAAGAAAGTCAAGCTGCAACAATAAATCTAATAAACTTTTTTCTTTAGCTTGTTGCGAGCCAGTTCCAGAAATTTTTAAAAAATCTTGCAGCGCTTTTTCAACTTGCAGAACAGTTAATTCTTTTTCTTGCCCGCTTTGTTCCTGCTCGTATTGTTCTATTACAGAACCGATATCGCCAACCGCGCGCGCCTCTTTTTTTATTATGTCTGCACTTTTATTCAGTAATTTTGCAACAACGGCAAACATACTTTTTTCTGCAAAGTGAAACTTTGTTCCGATGTATGTGGGATTTAAATTTCCTAAAGATAAGTAGGCGATAATTGCAGATTCGGAAGCATCTGCTTTTTTAAAAAGATCGGCAAGCAAATACGTCATTTTTAAACGAGATGGTTCTTTTTCTATTTCATTAAATGTGCGGGCAACTTCTATAAATTTCATTACTGCTCCTTGTAACGTTAGTTGAATAGTTGAATCAGAAAATTGTTATTCTTTAAATTTATCTTTTCTAAGAATATTTTCAGCAAGCCGCTCGTCCTGAGTGATTTTTTCTTAAAAATAGTATCGAAGGATGTGCGCCAAAAGCGTGCACGGCGTTATTTATAATGACCGTCACCTGCTTCGCAGGCGATCCTTCGATACTATTTGCTATTGCAAATCACTCAGGACGAGCGGTCAAAAAGACACCCTTAGATAAAAACAATTTCCTAATCCGACTAATGTTAATTTCAAACTTATAAAAGTATACCACGTTCCATTTTTCACACACAAAAAAAGAAATGGGCGGGTTTTTTCCCGCCCATTTCTTTAAAATTAATTTATCTGATATTTGTTTTATTCTTATTCTGCAAAATCTCACAAATCATCGAAAGCTTGGTCCTTAGCACTTTTTGGAGAAAAAGAATCAGAAAGCAACTCCGCCAGCAATGCTTCTGCTCTTCTATCGCAATCCAAATAACGATACCATTCTGCTTTTAATTCTTCGAGAGAACACTGCATATATAATGTTCTTTGTTCTTCCGTCATCCCACCTGGAAAACTTAAGTAACAAATTTCACCAACAAACAAATCTTTTAAAATGTTTTCTAATTGTTCTGTTAATTCTTCTGTTGATTCGAAGTCTGGAAGAAATTCTGCAGAAATACCAGTAAATTTTTCTGCTAAAATACTCTCCGAACTATATCCTCTTCGCATAGCTACGAAACTAGCAACTCCCATAATCTCACCAACCAGGAAATCAACTTTTATTTGTTTATCTTCGATCAAAGTTGGCCAAATCGCTTCGTCCATCCCACATATAACTCCCTCGCTTGTTGCGAATAAAAGCACTGAACTTAAAATAAGCCTACGCCAAGGCTTCGGCTCACAGGTTATTTTCTTTAACATATTTTTATCCCCTAAAACATAATTTTAAAAAATTATTCCACAGTAAGCATTTCTTCAAATACTGAACGATCATCTTCTGTTTCTTGCAACAATCCCCATAGCTCTTCTACTGAATAATCACAATAATCTCTTGCTAAAAGTCCTGTATCATCTCTAGTTATTTCTGCAATTTGGGCAAAAATATAATGCCGCGAAATTGATTCATCAGAAACTTCTGAAATTTCTAAATAATTAGAATCAGATTCCGTTCTCACAGACTCTCCTATTGCAAGTAAAAAGACTAAACTTAAAATTATTTTCTTTAACATATTTTCTTTCATAAAAATTTTAAAATTGTTTATTGGTCAGCTGTAATCATAATATGTTGTCTTCTTGGGTCTACTTGCCATTGAACAAAATCACTTGCAAGTGGTCGAGGGAAAGGGATACCAAATTTTTCTGTAAGATCAACCAACTCATCTATTGATTTTTTTCCCAACTCTTTACTCAAAACACCTTCTAAATCCCCAACTGGTAATTCTCCATGGAAAAAACTTTCTTCCATTTCTGCAATACAAAAGCTAAGCCTTCTTACAATCGTTCTTTTAGTACCATCTTCCGTTCTTTGTCGGGCATACAAGTCACTGTAATCACGATTGTCACACAACACAAAACCTGTGCTTGTTGCCAATAAAATTACTACTCCTAAAATCACTTTTCTTAAAAAATTACGATTCATAAACAATTCCTAAAAATAGTTTTTTTTAGCGAAAACGATTACGATGTCCTCTTCGAACTAATTCCACTGAATAAGTTTCAAGATCTTCTTGTAAATATAAACGCACATTACGTAAATCAACATCTGATAACAGCCCTAAATCATCCGAAGAAACTCTTCCTCCAACAGACGTTTCATCTCGCATTAAATGAGAAATTAGATGATTTAAATTATCATGCGATTCACAAAATATTTCCCAATCAAAATTTGGAAATAAATAAATAGCATTCAAAGTTTGACGAATCAAGCTTATTCTATCGGCGGCAACAGGTAATCCTTCGCGACTTGCTACATCAACAAGTCGAACCGGCATTGGTCGTCTATCAGAATCAAAACGCCGTTCGCGCCTGTCCCTTATACTGTCACAGAACACAATGTTCGCGCCAATCGCAAATAAAAGTACAAAACTAAAAATTATTTTTTTAAACATGCCCCACCATTTTATGTACTCTATATTTAAAATTCTTTACCAACTAGATCCTAAATCAACATGTACCGCTCTAGCTACATTTAAAGGTGGATGGTCAGGATCCAAAGCCATAACTACTTCCTCGAACCAATTACTCTCAGCTACTGCTAAAGGGGTCCGCCCGTCTGCCGTAGCTAAATTTCGATTTGCTCCACTGGCTAATAACGATTCCACAACGTGAAGACGATTTCTTGAAGCCGCAAAAAATAAAGACGTTCGGCCTTTTGAATCTTGTGCGTCAATATCTGCGTCCCAAGATAACAATTCGTTCACCGTTTCCACTTTTCCTTCTTTCGCAGCATAGTGCAACGGAGTTAATCCTTCATCATCACAAACATTAACATGGTGTTGTTGCAATTCAATTCTAAGAACCGTGATATCTCCCGCAGCCGCCGCCAAATGTAACATAGTCGTTCCACCAGTAAGATCTGCTTCGTCATAACTTAATTCAAATCCATCCCCATATAATCTTATCGTTGCCCCATCTTCATCAGAATCATCTGTGATTCTTACCATATCTTCTTCTGCCGGATAACCCGGATGAGAAGGATCATCCGCTAAACTTACTAAACTTCGTGGTAAATCTAATATTGAAATTACCCTAGTGACTGAAGTTATATCTGCGACTTCAGCATCAGCACCATCTTCCATCCCACAAACAAAATTCGCGCTCGTTATAAACAAAATCAAAACACTAAGTAAGCCTTTTTTAATCATAATAAAAATCCCTTAATAAAAATTTCTTAATCACAATACCTCTAATCCAAACCACCAAATTCCAAATGTAAATCCAATTCGAATCTTCTTAATTTTTCTAATGTCCATTCTCTTAATTCTTTATTTTCTCGTTGTTCTTCTGCAAGAACTCTTTCTACCACTTGCTCAGAACTATCTTTTATTGCTGTTATTTTTCCTATTAATTCCTGTCTTTTTTGTTCTTCTGATAGAACAAAACGCGCATCATTGCATCCATCTATCCTCTCACAATCTTCACAAAACAAAAGATTCATGTTTGATACAAAAAGCAAAAATGTAAAACTTAGAATAAGCCTACGCCAAGGCTTCGGCCCACAAGTTATTTTGTTAATCATATTATTGCCTTATCCCATTAAAAACAAACTGAAACCATCCAAAACACTTCTTAATTGGATTACAGTTAGATCCTCTAATACAGAATCCTTGGAAACACCACAACCGGCAACACTTAAAACAGGAACCAAATCGCCATTAAAAAACAAACCCGCTTGCGTCCCAATTTGGCCTATTAGCCTTTGTTTTTCTTCAGCATATTTTATAGCAAAAATTGATTTTTTTACTAATCTTTCAACCTTATCATCACGATGTTCTTCATCGTATGATTGAGTCTCCCCACGAATTCTCTCTTTAATTACATAACGTGTATAATCGATACCTCCGCAAACAAAACCTATGCTAACTGCAAATAAAATCACAGAATTAAAAACTATTTTTTCAAACATAATAAAAAATCCCTTTGGGCTTAAAAACAATCATAAACTTAAAGTAATAGATAAAGTTTGCAAGTATTAACAAAATCTATCAACTCGTAATAAAAAACACACTTTCTGAATAATTTTTATAAAAATTCCTCTGTAAAATTAAAGATAGGTTTGCTTATTATCAAAACAAACCTATCTTTAATTTTGGTAGCGGCGCAGGGATTCGAACCCCGGACCTACGGATTATGATTCCGCCGCTCTAACCAACTGAGCTACGCCGCCATACTAACTAAAATTTCAATTTCTTAATGTCAGTTGCATCAAGCACAACTTCAAACAATGATCGCAAGAAAAACACACCCGATAGCAATGTTGCGATTATACCAAGCATCAATGTAACAGCGAAACCTCGAATTGCAGGTCCACCAAATTTAAATAAAACTAAACCTGTTAAAAATGTTGTAATATTTGAATCCATAATCACAACCATCGCATCACTAAACCCATCCTTTATGGCTTTTCGTAAAGTCGCACCATCAGAAAGCTCTTCTCTTATTTTTTCATAAATTAAAATCGAAGCATCGATAGCCATACCGATTGTTAAAACCATACCTGCAATACCAGGAAGAGTTAACGTTGCACTAAATGCTGATAAAAATAATAGAACCAAAAACAAATTAAAAAACAAAGCAATCATCGCAAATATGCCAGGAATTTTGTAATAAAAAATGCTGAAAATAAGTAATAAAGCTAATCCAACAAGACAAGAAATCATTCCCTTTCTAATCGAATCTTGACCCAAAGATGCTCCAACATGATTTTCTGATTCAAAAACAAGTGGCGCTTGCAATGAACCTGAATTCAAAACAATTTCCAAAGATTTTGCTTGTTCCCCTGTAAAACTACCTGAAATAGTAACACGACCATGCGTAATAGGTTCTTTAATTCGAGCAACGGAATAAACAACGTTATCAATTATAATTCCAAGATTTCCGCCAACATTTCTGGACGTTAATTCACCAAACTCTTTTCCGCCAACACTATCTAAACCAAAGCTAACCCCAGGTTTCCCGTACTCATCAAAATCCATTCGAGCATGAACAATACGATTCCCGGTAATATCTGCAAATGCTGAAACTAAATAATAACGATCAATTCCATCTTGCCTGCCAGGAACAATCATTTTATCTGCAGGAAGCTCACCATCATATTCGTCTAATAAAATATCTTGGTCTGGAGCTTCTTTTTCTACCATCTTAAATTCTAAATGTGCTGTTTGCGAAATCAAAGCTTTCTTGCTTTCAACATCAACTTCACCCGGAAGCTGAACAACAATTTGTCTATTGCCATGTTNNTGAATAGTTAATCCTTGTACCCCCGCACTATCTAAACGTCTTTTCAAAACATTAATCGCTTGTTCAACAACTTCAGTACGAATACGATATTCTTCTTCCCTAGAAAGCATTACTGCTACCAACGATCCACTGCGACTAACTTTAATAAAGTTACCAACTTCAGATTTGATTATCCCATAAGCAGAACTTGCAATGTTTTCATTTTCAAATTCCATCAAAATAGATTTATCTTTAATTTCTTTCTTTAATGATTCTGCTTTAAAATCTTTTTTATCAAAGGCCTGTTCAATAGTTTTTCTTTCTAATGCAAGACGCATCCTAATTGCTTCTTCAATATCAACACCTATTGTTAAATGTGCGCCACCCTGTAAATCAATACCTAATCGAATACGAGGAAGTCGTATTGATTTAAATATTTTTTGCGCAACATTGTATTTACCTTGACCATCTAATTCTTTAAACGTCTCGGAATCAAATGAAAATAAAAAGAATGAGCCTACCACCAAAAGAAGCATCCACCCTGAAAACTGAACAAGAGAAGATCGCGAAAACCGTTTTTTCATAGTTTCTCCAAAAAAAATTGGTGCCGAGGAGGGGACTCGAACCCCTATGGGATTTCTCCCGCTGCCCCCTTAAGGCAGTGCGTCTACCAATTTCGCCACCTCGGCACTCAAAACTTAATACTTACTTGTAATAGCCAAAAAGAACTATGCGAAATCGTACCATATCTCTCAAAAATTCGCAACTTTAATATACAGAGTTTGGCTTATTTTTATTTATCGCGTTATTCTTCTTCTTCCTCTTCTGCAGGTTCTTCCGAAACTTCTTCATCTTCTGTTTCTTCTTCTTCCAGTTCTTCTATTTCTGCAGGAGTTTCTTCTATCTCTTTTTCCTGAACTTTAGATTCTTCAGGAACTTCAACATTTTCTGGTTCGTTTTTTTCTACTTCTTCAATCGCTTCATTATTTTTTTCTTCATTTTCTAACACAGGCTTTTCCTCTCTCTTCATTTTTAAAAAAGACCAAATATCTTGCATGAATTTTTTTGCATGACCACCAGCACTTTTTGTTTTCTCAACAATTCGTGGCCATAAAGGCTCTCTCTTCACCTTTTCTTCCATATTTTCTCCCACCTTATCTCCCTTTGTAACATCTAAATCTTTTCGGATTTTTTCTGTTACTAAACGTTCGTCCTCGCGAACTATTTCCGCTTCTTTGTCACCAAGTTCTTTTACCTTCTTTTCAAGTTCTCCCGCTTTTTCTTTTAATTTTATATTTTCACTTTCAATCTCATTTATCTGATCGCCAACTTCATCCCCCAATGAATTAATTTTTTGTGATATATCAGTTTCTAATACACCTTTTATTTCTGATATATGTTTTTCAATGACTTTTATTTTTGATACTTCAGCTTTACCATCCATACCAGATTTTAAAATATTGCGTTTTGCAATCCCGGCCTCGACAGTTTTTTTCCGGGCATCATTCCGTTTTTCATTTGCATTTTGAAGTAAATTAATAATATCCGCTTCTTTTGTTGCAACCAATTCCATTTTAGATCGCAATTTTTCAACATCTTTTTCGTATAATTCAACAGCAACTTTCAACTCTTCTAGTAATGCATTGAGCATTTTAACTTGATCATCTTTTTTAGAAATTGGTCTAACAGAAAAAACACCTTCTTTTTTATTAAGATATAATTTTAGGCGATCTGCAATATTCTGTAACGCACCAATTGAATCACTTACTTGAATATGAAATGCATCCAACTTCTCATCTAGCTTTTGATGTATACCATCAAAAGTTTCAATATGCTTATCCATCTCATCTAAAGCCGTTTCTATTTTAGTCTCAAATTCGCGAGCACTATTATACAGTTCTGTCCTTTCTTCAACATTGACAGGACTTTCAAATGCTTTTTCGTCTTCTTTTAAAGTAGCTTTTATTGGAGATGCTTCTACTTCTTCTTCCTCTTCAACTTGTTCCCCTGACTCTTCGCCTTCCTCATCATCCTCTATATCTTCTACAGCTTCTTCTGGTTCTTCTTCCTCTTCTGCTAATTCTTCTTCATTATCTTCTTCTGGTTCCACTACTTCTTCTTCAACCTCTTCTTCAATTTCCTCTTCAGAATATTCTTCTTCTGTATCTTCTTCTTCGATATATTCTTCTTCCTCATCTTCAATTTCTTCTTCATCTTGCGCAAAAACAGGTTGTTCTAAAACAAATGCAGCACAAGTACATATTGAAAACGACAATAATATAAATCTTAAAAACCTCATGCCTTATCTCCCTCATTTAATTTCGGTCTAGCCTTTTTCGAAAAATAACCTTTAACATTTTGTAAAGAATCAGAAACTGATTCTGTTATCGAATAATAGACTTTATAAAGCCACCCTTCTTTTGCTAATTCCTCTTTTAATGCTTTTCTGTTAGCTTTTTTTTCTTCTATTATTCGTTTTTCTTCATCCTCTTCTTCTTTCCTTTGGGCTTTAAGTCTTATTAATTGTTCCAAACGTTCTGTGCGATTTTCAATTATTATTCCCTTTTTTTCCAAATCTTGAATAGAATTTTTTGTTTTTGCAATCTGATCTTTAATTTTTTGAATTATAGAATCAAAATCGCTTATAAAATCAGTGGTAACAAATTTTTTTAACGCGCTAATCTTTTCACAGATGCCACGTAATTCGTAGAACTTTTCTTCTGCTTTTCTATCATCAATAATATGCCATATTTCATCGACAACTTTGCGCGCCTTATCTGAATCGTCAGAAACCATCCTTATTTGTTCTTGTAATTTTTCACGCCTTTTGCCAACAGAATTGTCTAATTCCTCGATCGATTTTATATCAAGTTTTAATTGTTCCAATAATCCTTTAAATTTTTTAAATTCTTCTTCAATTGCATATATATCAACTTTTTTTGTTTTGCCTTGTAAAACAACTCGATATCCATCAGCAAGAGCTTTCAAATCACCTTTTTTATTTTTTTCTAAATATTTTTCTATGTCCTTAAATAGAGGTTCAATCCCCCCTCGATTCAAACCACTTTCTTTATAAAAATCGTCTTGCAATGCATCTATGGTTTTAAATTTTTCATAAAAATCGCCAACCGCTTTATGAACTTCTAGAGCTACTTCTTGAATTTCATCATTTTTTGCATGTGCTTCTTTTAACCATTTTTTCTTTTTAACCCAATTCCCCTGTATCCCAATAACTTCTTCTGAAAATTCTTCTGTATCTGCTCCAAAAACCTCTGGTTCATCTTCAAATTCTTCTGCTACTTCCTCATCTATTTCTTCTGCATCTTCTTCACTATCTTCGGAGACAACTTCCTCTTCAGATTCTTCTACTACATCCTCTTCGCCTTCGGCTTCTTCTTCATCATTTTCCAATTCTTCAACTTCTTCGGTTTCATCTTCAGCCGTTTCTAAATCCAAAACTTCTTCTGTTTCTAATTCTTCATCTTCTACATCTTGAGCTTGTAATGTAAAAAAAAGAAACCCCATGCTTACGATAGCGCATAGGGTAATATTTTTTCTTAACAAATCCATTTTCATGGTAATGCCTCTTATAAAAAAATCAGCACAAACTAAAACTTACTTCTTAACACAGTAATACAAATTATAGTGTTTGTGCCAACCCTTTTAATTCTCCAAAGAGAGCATTTACCAATTCTTCAGCTTCAGCAGAGGTATAACTCCATGTTACTCCCTGATCTACACGAACCAAAATTGAACGATCACATTTAATATCTATAATATCTATTCGAACAACATTCATTAATGGATGAACAGAAGAAGGAGCGCGAACAACACCAGCTCTTCCTAAAATACTATATGCCGTATTATCTTCACCCAAAAAACATAACATAACTTTTTTTTGCCACACCATGTTATGGTAACCAGCATGTTCTTTGTGTATTGAAATTAAAAGACTTTCTTCCCCTTTTGGATAAACACACTGTATTGGTGTTGTATGAGGAAGTCCTTTTTCTGAAAAAGTCGCCAAAACAGAAACTAACTTTTCCTTTTTCAAAAGATCTATTAATTCTTCAGGTAACTTAACGCCAACGTGTTTTGCCATAACGCTCCTATTATTTAAAAGTAACTTACAAAAAATTCTTTTTATTAACCCAAAATACCAATCCTCAAAAAACAGTAGCTCGTCATTCACGCAAGCAGTTTTAAAGCTATCTCACTTTCTAAGGTAATCCCCCGAGTTGTCAAAAAAATTTTACCTTTGATTTCTTTAACCATAGACCAGGATTTCAAAGTAGAAACATTTTGAAGGAATTTTTCCCTTTTGTCTCTACTTAATAAGTATATCATACGGTGCAAATCCACCCCTTTATTCATCCGCAGCCCCAGCATTAATTGTTCTAAAACCATTTGTTCATCAGTTAATTCTTCAACTAAATCATGTTTCTTATCACAACTTTTATGTTTTAGCCAGCAATCTACGTAATTTTTTAGATTTTTTGTATTTACAAACCTTTTTTTGCCGTCAAATGATGCCGCCGCCAACCCGAAACCTATATATGGTTTATAGGTCCAATATGCCTGATTATGAATCGATTCGTAACCCTTTTTTGCAAAATTAGAAATCTCATACTGTTTAAATTTATTTAAACTTAAAAAAGAAACTGTTTTTTCATATTGATCAACTAATTGATCATCACTTAATAATTTAACATCACCATTTTTCACCAACTTGCAAAGTGGTGTTTTTTCATACAACGTTAAAAAATAAACTGAAACATGTTTAATTGGAAATTTTACAATTTGGTCTAATGTTTCTTGCCATTTTTTTTCCGACACACCAGGCAAACCTAAAATTAAATCTACAGAAATATTATCAAAATATTTGGGTGCAACATTCATTGCAAAAAAAACATCTTTAGATGTTTGTCTACGATTTAATTTTTCAAGAATTTTAGAATCAAGAATTTGAATACCAATACTTAACCTATTAATTCCTAATCTTTTCCAAAGAATTAATTTTTCTTCTGTGATATCGAAGGGATTGGCTTCTATTGTTATTTCTTGTTTATTTGAATCCGTTCGATGAAACCCTCCCTTCGAGACGCCCGTCATCGTTCTTTGAACTATGCCGTGCTCCTCAGGGTGATCGGGTCCTAAATTATCACCGTTCGCCATGAGCCTGTCGACGTGTCCGTCGAAGCCTTGGCGAAGTCGGAATGGTTTCTTCGAACGATCCAACACCTCTATAATTTTTTCTAAATAATCAGGAGGACATAAACTTGGAGAACCCCCGCCCAAAAAAATGGTTTCAATTTCGCAAACATTATTTTGATAATAATTTTTTATTTCATTACACAATGCATCACAATAATCTTTTTGATATTCTTCAGAATTTGCAAACGAAGTAAAATCGCAATAAGAACATTTATTTTTGCAAAATGGCCAATGGATATATATGTGCTTTGTGTTACTCATTTGTTTGTTCCGTTTTTAAATAACCATTTTTTTATATTACTAATTTTAAGATGTGTTTTATTAAGCCGCTCGTCCTGCCGTGCCCGCCATAGCATCTTGGCGACGGCTGGGAGTGATTTGCGCAGCCTTGGCAACTGGAAGTACCCACCAACATAAGAAAACGCTTTTCATCCCGAGTGTTCTTCGTAGCATGAAATGCAAAGAAGAATGTATCGAGGGACGATACGTATACAATCACCTTATTTTGTTCTACTAAAACTTTTTATAAAAACAACACAACCTTTTTATTGCAAACGAAACGTCCCTCGATACTATTTTTCGTTACACTCAAAATCACTCGGGATGAAAAACGTTGTTCATCAGCATTTCTTCGAACGGAAATTAAAACATCTTACTCAATCAAAAATAACCATAATTTTTTATTCCGAACGGTCCTTCCCAACAAGAAAAAACGCAACATCTAATGCCTGCTTTGCATTATTTTTTAAAGCTTCCCCTCCTGCAAATTTTACCAACAAGGAATCTTTCAAAACTTTATCAAGTTTCATAACACATTCTGAATCAAATTGAACTCCCCATAAGAATAATATTAATTCTTCATCTGTTTTATCTTGAACATGCCAATCATATTGCTTATAAAAATATTCTTTAATTATCTCTGTCAAACGAAAATAAAACTTTTTGTAATCATTTTTATTTTCACACTTTTCAACTGACAGTTTATTAAGTTCTTCTGTTGCCCATTCCAATGGAGTCAATATATTTTCTTGTTCTTGTTTTTTTGCACGATATAACAAAAACAAATGCACACACCATGCAATACCTGCAACAAAAACAAGCGTAATCAATACAACAAACCATGGCTGTTTCCAGAATGAACAAAAATGAAAATCATAAATTTCATGTAATCCAAAAAAAGATTTCATGTCAAACTTGCCTTCTTATTCTTTTATGAAAAAACGAAACAAGTTCATTAATAAACGGATGCCCAACTGCTAGATCCAACAAATCGACCTTATAAGAATTACACAACCGTTCTTGTTCGATTAATCTGCTTTGCAAAATAGTATTGATATTATTTTCTTTATCCCGCGTGTTAATTGTGTAGCACTCTCCGCTTTCAATATCTTCTACATCTAAATATCCAATATTAGGTAATTTTTTTTCGCAGAAATCCAAAAATCTAATTCCAACAAAATCGTATTTTACACTTGCAACTTTTAATAAATTAGAAAAAGAATCAATTTCATCTATCCAATCAGAAAGCATAAATACAACAGAGTTACGTTTTTTGAGACCAATTAAAAAACTTATAGCTTCTTTTATATTTGTTTTTCTACCTTTTGGTTCCAATGAAAAAAGCGTCTCTATAATTTTTCCAAAATGAACCATCCCTCTTTCTGGAGCAATCCATCTTTCTATTCGATCAGAAAAAAACAATGCCCCAATTTTATCTTTATTATGCGCAGCAGCATACGCCAAAACAGATGCAACTTGCGCAATTGTCTCTTTTTTTAATTCTTTTTTCGAAGAAAATAAACTAGATGCCGATACATCAATTGCCAAAATAACAGTTCTATCTCGTTCCTCAATAAACTGTTTAACCATTATTTTGTTCATTTTTGCAGAACTGTTCCAATCGATACGGCGAATATCATCACCCATTTGATATTCCCGTATCTGATCAAATTCTAAACCGGAACCTTTGAACGCAGAAAGATAATCTCCAGCAAGGGTCCCCTGCATGCATCGTTTTGTATAAATAATTAGTTTTTTTATTTTTTTTCTAATTTCATCATTCATTATGTTCTTTTATATACCATAAATTTTCATTTGAATCGAGTTATGGAGTATGGGGAAAAAGCGATGCGTCTAAGATTCGCGCAACAGAACCTGTTTCCTGAATACTACGCTGTTTGGCAATATCAAGCAATGTACTGCCTAGTGCATTTTTCTTATTCGCCAAAA
>JGI26252J51714_1000147_pt1 | contig 47134 bp, 37 predicted proteins | sample SaaInlLV_10m_DNA_4_FD_51714 | JGI IMG/M metagenome (IMG submission 51714)
GATTTTTCGCGCATTTTTTTTACTGATGCTCCATTTTGTGTTTGTTTATATTCGGTTATTTCTTGTTTTGTTGGTTCTCTCCATAAAACAATTTCTTTTCCTGTTGTTTGCGAATATACATCGCCACAGCATAATGCTAATGTAAGTAGCGATGTGGTTATAAATACCTTCTTCATTATTTATTCTCCTTTTTATCACAACACATCTTTATTTTTCAGTAGGACTTTCTTGTGCGACCGGGGCTGCTTCTTCACTTGTTTGTTCTTCTATTGGTTCTGGCGGTTCGTTTTTAAGTTCTTCTAATTTTGTTTTATAGCGTTGATCCATTGATGTAATTTTTTTACTAATATCATCAAGACTTTCTTTAATTGTGCGTTCAATTTCAATTAATTCATTAACCATTTGATAGTGTAACTCTGTCTGAGTTAAAACAAATCGTAATTGTTGTAATTTACCACCAGCGCCAATATGTTTTGTGTATTCTTCATGATAAAGATTTTCAGCGTCGGTTCTTGTTTTGTGAATTGCGTCTTTAATATTTTTCAAAATTGCGTTCCATGCTTCTTTAATTTCTGGATTTGCAATTGGAACAGCGGTTAATTCGGTTTGTAGTTTTCTAGAATCGGTTTTTATATTAGTTATAGATTGTAGGAGTTCTGTATCTGTTTTGGAATACATGTTTGCATAAAATAATGCCATTAATGCAAACAGGATATACTTAAAAAATTTTTTCATAACGTCACTCCCTTTTTATAAAAAAAAGATAGCGGAAATATTTCCGCTATCTTTTCCGGCATTATCTTGCCTCAGATATATCTTCTTCAGGAATATTGAGATCTACTTCATTATTTGTAGTTGTTCCTGACAACGCAGAACGCATCTTTTGTCTTTGCTCGTGGCCGGCTCTTTGTTCTTTTTGTAGTCGTCTGACTTTTTTAACCTGACCTGTGTATACGGCACCAACAGTTTTAAATGCACGAATATTCGCTTCCTTGGAATATGCATCCGCAACGAGGTTATCGATGCCTTTCCCAACATTTTCTACAAGAGAATCCATTGCTTGTTGTATTTTGTTAAGTTCTTCTTTTATTTTGCGTTGTTTTTTCAACATTTTGCTAAGTGTGTTGTAATATACTTCTGTTTTTTTAAGTTCAAATTGAACACGGTCAAATGTTCCGCCAGCTTCTTTTTGGGCTTCATATTTTTTGGTAGTTAGTTCTTCGGCTTCGGCTTTTAGTTCTGTCATTCGTGTTTTAAAGCTTTCTAACATTATATCCCATGCGTCAGACACAACCTGATTTGTTATTTCTATACTGCCAATTCTTTTTTGTTCGGCATTAGATTTTGCTCTAACGCGGTCTACTTTAGCTCCGAGTTTTGCAAGAGAAACTTGTTTTTTTTCGACTGCGCGGCGTTCTTTTTTTAACGTCCGTTTTTCTTTGAATTGAGCTTGTTTTTTTTGTAGTTTTTCTTTTAGTCCACCAAATGGACCAGGTTGGACACTGTTACCGATCAATGCAAACGATAGTAATAATGCAATTGTTAGATTCTTTTTCATAACTCCACTCCCTTTTTGGTTATGAATAATAAAATTATTAGTTACTACAAATTCTTTTTTTTAAGTTAAAATAACTTTTTGTATTTATAGCTTTATGCCTAATATAATAATTTTCTATTTGAAAAGTAAAGGACTTAGCAAAGATGAACGAACTATTTTTTCTTTTGCATGTGATTATTGTTGCGATTACTGCTTTAGCAGCGTTGAAGCTAGGGAAAGAGGCGCTTGTTGGATTAATTGGAATTTTGGCTATTTTGGCAAATCTTTTTGTAGTTAAACAGACAACGCTATTTGGTTGTAATGTTACATGTGGCGATGTTTACATTGTTGGTTCCATTTTTGCGTTGGGGCTTCTACAGGAATATTTTGGTAAAAAAATTGCACATAAAGCAATCTGGATAGGTTTTTTTATGGCGGTGTTTTATGTAATTATGTCGCAGATGCATCTTTTATATATTCCGAATAAGTTTGATGTAATGCAAAAACATTTTTTACCAATTTTAAAACATATGCCGCGAATTATAATAGCATCGCTTGTGGCGCATATTGTTGCACAGTATGTGTTGGTTGGACTAAATACTCTATTTAAAAATATGTCTTCATGTAGATATTTGGTTGTTCGTAATACTGGGGCATTAATTTGTTCTCAAGCTGTTGATACTATTTTGTTTGGTTTTATTGGATTATATGGAATTGTTCATTCAGTTGTGCAAGTGATGTTTTTTAGTTTTATTATTCAACTGATTATTATTGCATGTACTGTGCCGTTCATTGCTATTGCGAAGCGGTGGTTTAAAAAAACGAGTTTTAAAAAGATATGAACAAATTTAAATTTGAAGTTTTACATACATCTAAAAAATCACGTGCGCGAGTTGGGCGAATTTATACGCCGCACGGAATTATTGAAACACCCAACTTTGTTGCCGTTGGAACAAACGGAACATTGAAAGCACTTGATAGCAAATTAACAGATGAACTTGATTTGCAACTCATGTTTTGCAACACCTATCATTTAGTTTTGCAACCAGGACACGAATTAATAAAAAAGGCTGGCGGGTTGCACAAGTTTATGAATCGCAAGGGACCAATCATAACCGATTCGGGAGGTTTCCAGGTTTTTAGTTTAGCGTACGGCGGCGTGCATAACGAATTAAAAAGCAAAGGGACCAAGAAAAATGATGGTGGCGTTTTAAAAATAAACGAAGAGGGTGTTTTGTTTCGTTCGTACCGCGACGGTGCAAAAGTATTTTTGTCACCAGAGACTTCTATCGAAGCGCAAAAAAGTTTGGGTGCAGATATAATTGTCGCGTTTGACGAACTCCCTCCGTACCATATTTCTGAAAGAAAACTTAAAGCATCAGTTGATCGTACGCATCGTTGGGAAAAACGTTCGCTCGATGCACATTTAAAAAATAAAAATAATCAGGCGATGTACGCAGTTCTTCATGGCGGAGTGGACAAAGAATTGCGGAAAAAAAGTTGCGAATATTTAAGTTCGTTACCATTTGATGGTTTTGGAATTGGCGGGAGCATTGGAAAAAACCGAGAAGAAATGGTCGAATTATTAAAATATCTTATGCCGATGTTACCAAAAGAGCGACCAAACCATTTGCTTGGTGTTGGCGATTTGCCATCTATCGAACAATCAATCCCACTTGGCGTAGACACGTTCGACAGTTCGCATCCAACAAAATGCGCGCGCCACGGGTTGCTTTTTACACGACATGGATTTAAACGAATTGCGCAGAAAAAGTATTCAGAAGATTTTGGCCCGCTAGAAGATGGCTGCACGTGCCCGGCGTGTGCGCATTATTCTATGGCGTATTTGCATCATTTATTTAAAGCGCACGAAATTACGGGAATGACACTCGCGAGCATTCATAATGTTCATTTTATGATTCAGTTGATGAAGCGGTATCGTGAACAAATTCTGCGCGATGAGGTTTAGCGGGGTGGTTGTTCGAATGGAATTAACTCCCTAAAATATTCTTGTTTGTATTGCGTATATATTTTTTTTGCCATTTTATGGTTCACTGCGAATCTTATGATTGTTTTTTCAAGTTCTGAATAGGTTGAAGTTCTATAGTTGGTTCCCAATTTTATTTTTAATATTTTTCTAATACATTTTTCTTTAGCCCGGTTAAAATGTTGATTGGACATTTGTCCCTGAAAAATATCTATACCCCATAGATTGTATAAGATCGAAAACAGATGTTCATCATCCATGCGCATTATGTCTATTTTTGACTCAGCTGGCGCGGTTCTTGGTTGTCTTTGGAAGTCTTCAATTGATTGACCATCGTTAAGAATGCTTCTTATTCCTTCTAAATGATCGTTTAATTGGTCTTTCTGCTCTTCATTAAGAACCAATCCCCTGCCCGACATATTTCCTGCGAACAAAGAGAGACTTATAAATAAAATAAAAACGGATACGTTTTTCATAATTCTTATTCCTTTCTTTTTTACAGAATTTACAACCTGTCGTTGATGATATTTATTTTTTAAGGGGGAAGTCAAGAGAGGGGGTGAGAGTTGGAGGGGATGTTTTTGTTTGCCGTTCGTTCCCGTTCGCCCTGAGCTTGTCGAAGGGTTTCTTCGAACATTTTTATTTTCTTTGTATTCAACTAATATTCTAATTTTTTTAAGACCGTTCGTTGAAACCCTTCGACAGGCTCAGGGCGAACGGGTGGATATTAGATTTTAATTACCAAGAAGCACCAAAAATAATTATCGAGTTGGCGTTAAAATAAGAAAATGAAACAAGATAAATAAACAAAAAAGCGGGCTAACCAAAAACTTATTTAATCAACGGATATTCTTTAAATCCAACTAGCTGACATTCAGGTTGTAGAACGACACCATAGTTTTCAACAACCATATCTTGCATTTTGCGGGCAAGCGTAATTACATCATTTGATGTTGCATTTTCTTTTGTGACGATCATATTTGCATGTTTTTCAGAAACGCATGCATTTTTATGTTTGGCTTTGCCTTTAACACCTAGAGAATCCAGATAATATGCAGCATATGTTGTTTTTGCTTCGGGTTTTATTTTTTCTAACTCATGTTCTTCAAGGTTTCTGAAAAAACATCCGCAAGTATTTTTATTTGGATAACGACATTTTCTTTGTGCGTCAATTTCGTCTGCACGACCTTTTGCATAGGCCGTTTCTGTTGGCGTTGCTTTAATAAGTTGTAATGTTGTATCAACAAGATAATGAGATTTATTTTGCAATCGCGAGGCATCGTAACCAAAATCAAACCATGATTCGCGGACTGTTTCGATTTCACCTGTTTTGATATTTAATAAGTTTGCTTTTACTACAAAATCACTAAACAAATAGGAGAAGTAATGAATATTCATATAAGCAGCACCACCAACACTTGCTGGAATACCACTAAAGTTTTCAAGTCCAATAAGATTATTATCTAAAGTTTTTTGTATTAAATGTTGTAAGTCGACGCCGGATCCTGCTGTTGCCCGTGCTTCTTCTTTATCGATTTCAACTTCTGTTATTATCGGATTTACAACAAGACCATCAAACCCATTATCATGTATTAAAATATTGGCTCCCTTACCGAGAACAAATATTTCAAGATTATTATTTTTTGCGAAATTTAAAGCTTGTTGGAATTCTTTTCCAGAACAAGGCTGGCAAAAATAATTAGCAGGTCCACCTGTATGAAACCAATTTTTATCTTTAAGGGGTATGTTTTGCAGAATTTTCATTTTAAAGCCTTCTCTAATTGTTAATTATTGTAAAAACAACACCACTTTCTTTTTATTCATCGAACGCTAAAAAGAATAAATAAACGAACCGTGCATTGTGTAATGAAAGCACAAAATAGTATATCAATGTAATTTATTAATTAAACCTAAAAGTTATTTATTTATGTAAAATGTCTGAATTTGAGTATTTGTTCGCAATCAGCTCCTGTTTGTAAAATTTTTAAATACAATTAATTGACAAATAGTAAACAGGATTGGTATGGTGATGGTGATGGGGACGGTTCTGAAGCGCCAAGGGGGCAATTTCATGAAGGGGGGATAGGGCGATGAGGAAAATCCTAATAGGAATAACTTTTTTATCAATTATGGTTCTTTCTGTTCATTGTAAAAAAAATTTAAATGATTTTAGTGTTAACCGATTAATAAAATGTACAACTACTGGGGCAACTTTTTCTGAGCAAATTATGTTTGAATTTGTTCGACCTTTTTATTTTGAAAAAAGAAATTTGATAAAGGGAGAGCAAGTCGATTTGATTTTTCCTGGAATGAAACTTAATGATTTTAAAAAACATGCGGTAGTAGAAAAAATTAATAATGTTGTACTTGTATCAAAAGTGATTGTTTTTTATGAAGAAAAGCCTGTTCCCCGTGTTATTGTTAGAATAAAATTTAGAAAAAATGAGGCACTTTTACGATTTGCAAAAACGGAAGATCCAAATTTATTAGTTGTTGATGTATTTAACAAAGCTGCCTTAAATGAGCTTAACAAAAAAAGTTCAACTACTTTGTATGCCTGTAATGATTCTGTGAAAAGTGATTCGTTTTTTTTTATGGGTGATGAGTTAAAAAAAAAATCTAATTGTTGTGTAAAAAAAAAGTGGAACATTGTTATTGATGCTGGTCATGGAGGAAGGGATGTCGGTGGGCATGCGCTTGGGATAAAAGAAAAAGATTTAACACTTGATATTGCACGAAAAGTTCGCGCCGAGCTAAAACGCAAAGGTCACACCGTTTTTTTAACGAGAAATAAAGATATAACAGTGTCTTTAGTTGATCGTTTTCAGTTTGCGCATCAATTACATGCGGACTTGTTTATTTCTGTTCACGTAAATTCTTTTGTTGGTGGCGCATATGTATCTGGAATTGAAACCCATTATTTAGATGAAAATTCTTATTTTGATAAAAAAGGATGTTCAAATTATGTTTTTGCTGATGGAAAACATGATCGTGAATTGGTTGCTGTTGCAGATACCATTTTAAAAAACAAAGTTGATTCGTCAAAGTTATTGTCGGAGAGTTTACAAAATAATCTTATTGATACATTGAGAAAGAGAAAAATTGATATTTCTGATAGGGGAATTAAAAGAGCCGGTTTTAGAACTCTTTTGAGGAGTGAATCTCCTGCCGCAATTGTGGAAGTTGGTTTTTTGACAAATAAAAAAGAAGCAAAGCGATTAAATAAGGATTGGTATAGAAAACTTTTAGCACAAAGTATTAGTAATGGAATTTCTGAGTATATTAAAATGAAAATCTAGAGATATTTAACAATTAACTAGTAATCTTATTTTAGGTATACTGCTATTTCTCAAATGTTGATTATTCAAGAGGAAATGTTATGTTATTTTTTCCATTTATAGCGGCAGCGGCAGGGTTGCCTTTATTAGGAGGACAAGCGGTGGCTACACAAAAATATAAAAGTATTCAGAAAGTAGCAGAAGCGGCGTATTCACAACTTGATATAACTTTGCTTGTTGTACGTTTCTTTTTAATTTTTATTTTGTTTCTTGTTACTTTTTGGTTAGTTTTTAAATTGAGAAGCATATGGGGAAATTGGCGTGTTAAACGGGTTGGAGAATTGTTATATCGTCTTGAAACAGAAATCATATTACTTGAAGAAGTAAAATCTTTTTCTGATAAAGAGAAAGTTTTTTTGTCTAAGCTGGGTAAAGAAACAATTCAAATGTTAATAGAACGCTTAAATCGCCGTAGCTATTTTGCAAAACGATTGGGAAAACAGCATCGTGAAATGATGGTAGATTCTTTGAAGTTGATGTTAAAAGATAAATTTAAAAGTGGTGAAAAATTAGTTTTAATTAGACACTGGGCAAAAATTACAGAAGTTTTTCAAAGTAAGTAACCGTATCGTTTGCAAATCTCACATGAAAAAAATAGGCGTAATCGGCTTTGGTATAGTTGGCAAGTCCGTTTTAAAATTTCTAAAAAAAATTGGTTTAAGTAGTAATTCAATTGAAACTTTCAGATTAAGTGTCTGGGATGAGCGTGATTTAAACATACAAGAAAAAGAATTAATACAAAAATCTGATGCAGTTTTTTTTGACTATGAAAAAAGATCTTTGGGGGATTTTTTTGAGCAACATGACTTTGTTATTCCAAGTCCTGGTTTTGATTTGAGATTGTACCAGAAGTATCATAATAAAATTATTAGCGAATTAGATTTGTTTTCTGCTTTTTTTACCAAACCAACAATTGCGATTACTGGTTCGCTGGGAAAAACGACAATTACAAGTTTGCTTACAACTTTAATTACTGATTCAATAATGGCTGGGAATGTTGGCACAGGTATGCTTGATTTGGTTACCGAGCAAAATCGAATTAGTTGTGCAATTTTAGAGCTATCGAGTTTTCAGCTTGAGTACAGTCATCATTTTGCACCGCATGTTTCTATTTTAACAAATATATATCCAAATCATCTTAATAGGCATAGTTCTACTGAAAAATATATCGAAGCCAAATGGAATTTATTTGTTAATCAAGATGAGTCGCAATACACTTTTTTGCCATTAAATGTTATCAATAATTATCCAAATTATTTTATTCCAAAATTAAAAGTTCTTAAATCAAAATGTTCATTTATCGCTTATGATATTCCCACAAAACGTGATTTGTCTTTATCATGTTTTGAAAATAAAACGATTTTTTATTGTGCTGGAAAATCATTTTGCAAAGCAAATATTTCTTGCGGAAAATTAATTAAATCGCAGATTTTGTTTGATATGAGCAATTTGCCAGATATTACATTTGAGCAGAATTGGGTATCTGTTTTAAGCGTTTTATATGTCTATGGTATTTGTTTAAAAAAGATAAGTTTTGACATAGAAAAAAATAAAACTTTATTTGGTGGTCATCGTTTAGAATATGTTGCAACAATAAATGGTGCAGATTTTTATAATGATTCAAAAGCAACTGTGATTCAGGCAACACAAGCAGCGGTAGAAAAACTTTCTCAAAGCGGTAGACCACAAATTGTAATTGTTGGTGGCTTGGCAAAAGGTGTTGATCGCACACCACTAATTAACTTTTTAAATGAAACAAAAAATATTAAAAAAATTATTTGTTTTGGTTCTCAGTGTACAGATTTATCAGCACACTTCCATTCATATCCTTCTCTTGAAAGTCTTTTAAATGATATCATGCGAATTATAGAGCCTAATGACCAAGTGCTTTTTTCTCCTGGTGGTGCGAGTTTTGATTTATTTGATAACTATATGCATCGCGGAGACGTTTTTAAACAATTGGTTTTACGTTTTTATAAAAGTAGCAAGGGAGATGGATGGCGCATGTTAAACAAGGCACATTAAAACGTGACGCACGATTTATTTTAGGTATTGCATTTGTCTTAACGTTAATTGGTTTGGTTTTTATTTATTCGTCTAGTTCGGTTTTTGCTTTAGAAAAATTTGGTTCATCATATTATTTCTTGAAAAAACAAGTAATCTTTTTAATACCTTCATTTGCTGGTTTTCTGATGTTTGTTTTAATTCCGCTTTCTTTTTGGAAACGATTTGCTCCGTACTGCTTTTTGTTAGCACTCATACTAACAATATTAACGTTAATTCCGTCATTGGGCCTGAAAGTTCATGGCTCGTATAGGTGGCTACGAATTGGAGGAATAAGTGTACAGCCAAGTGAGGTATTAAAATTATTTTTAATTATTTATTTGGGATTTTTTTTAGAAAAAAAACAAGACCGCATAACGTCATTTGTATACGGATATTTACCATTTTTAATCGTTCTAGGGATTACTTTTATTGTATTACTTAAACAGCCGGATTTTGGGTCGGTTGTAACTTTATTATCTACAACATTTATTTTATTATTTGTAGCAGAATTTAAAACCATACATTTATTATTAACTGTAGCTGCAGTTGTACCATTGGGAATTTTACTGGTATTGAAAAAAGCATATCGATTGAATCGTATTTTAATTTTTTTAAATCCATGGTCAGATGCTCGAGGAAGAGGATTTCAAATTATTCAATCATTAATAGCAATAGGCTCTGGAAGTTTATGGGGTGTCGGGATTTCATATTCAAAACAAAAATATTTTTATTTGCCTATGCAGCATACAGATTTTATTTTTTCGATTATTGCCGAAGAAACAGGTTTTATCGGTTCGTTAGTTATTATTTCTCTGTATTTTTTATTTTGTTATTTTGGATTGCGGGTAGTATTACATTTAGAAAACACATTTGCTCGTTTTACATTACTAGGATTCATTGTTTTAATTTCCTTGCAAGCGGTTATCAATTTAATGGTTGCTTCAGGTTTGCTTCCAACTAAAGGATTAGGGTTACCTTTTATAAGTTATGGAGGAACGGCATTAGTTATTTTTTGGTGTATGATTGGGTTTCTGGTTGCAAGTGTTCGAGAGCAGCGAATATGATATTAAATTGATCCAATAATTATGTTATTTCACTAATTTTATTTTTTAAATTTATTTTTTTTAATTTGGCGTTTATTTTTTGTAGTTGATCTTACATTGCGTATTTTTCCCTTGTTGCATGTTTTCATTTTTATACTTTTTCTGGATGAGCGTGATCGAGAATTGCCTCTGATTTTTGGTCGTTCGATTGGTGCGGTTTGTTCTTGAGGGTTTCTTAAGGGTTTCGTTTTTGCGAAAATCTTATTTATAGTTGTTGTGTTTTCGATAACAAAAGCTAATAGAAATATTTTGATTGTTTTATATAAATTATCTATGACTTTTCCTTTTAATTGTAAGAATCATATTTTTATATATGTTAGTATTCTTATATTAGTTTGTTGTAAAAGGAAACAAATTTAAGGGGATATCTATGATCATAACTATTGATGGACCTGTGGCAAGCGGAAAAAGTTCTGTTGCAAAAGTGTTAGCTGAAAAGTTAGATATTTATTATTTATATACAGGTTTATTATATCGTGCAGTTGCGTATATTTTGATAGATAAATTGCGCAAACCAGATTTAAAAACTATAGAAAAATATTTAGATGGAATTAAACCAGAAGATATTTCTTGGATTCATAATATTTCGTATGAGTATAAAAATGAAGAGGCAAATGTTTTTTTTGAAGAAAAAGAAATTGCAAAATATTTGCATGATGTTTCTTTGGAACAATTTGCGTCTATTGTAAGTGCAAACGAATATGTTCGTAATGCATTATTTGATTTACAGAGAAAAATAGCAGAAAAAAATGATGTTATTGCTGAAGGGCGAGATTGCGGTACTGTTATTTTTCCAAATGCAGACTATAAATTTTATCTAACATCTTCGCTCGAAACTCGCGCATATCGTTTAGCTCATGACGAAAGACGTGGAGAAGTGAATCCTGATATTGAAAAAATTAAAAAAGAAATAGAAATCCGAGACAAAAGAGATAAAGAACGTGTTGTTGCCCCATTGGCAATTCCAGAAAATGCAATTATTATTGATAATTCAGAGTTAACTTTAAGTGAGACAATCTCAGAATTTTTGTCTTTTATAAAAACTTAGATCTATTTATTTCATCATAAATTTTAACCCCTAATCCCAAAATTCGGTCTAAAATTGGGAGTGGCACTCCCAGAATTTGTACTAAAATTGGGAATGCCACCTACAAATTACGTGCGGTTGTTTGTCATTTTACAGAATTCCTGCAGCAAGTTTTGCAAGTTCGCTTCGTTCACTCTTTGAAAGATAGACGGTTCCGCTAAGTGATTGCTCTTTAAATTTATCTGAAGTAACCGTTAATCCATTACTTGTGAAATCTAAATATGGTGAATCAATTTGGTATGGATCACCAGCTAAAACAATCTTTGTTCCTTCTCCAGCTCGTGTAACAATAGTTTTTACTTCGTGCGGTGTTAAATTTTGAACTTCATCAATAAACATAAATTGATACGGAATAGAACGTCCGCGCATGTATGTTATTGCATCCAAGCTTAAAAGACCTTTTTGTTTTAAGCGTTCAACTTCGGGCAGCGCACTTTTTTCGGAACGTTTTTTTTCAGGATATTTTTTATCGGGATGTCTTTTGTCGTGGCGACGATCTTTCGCACTTTTGCCACTTAACTCATTGTTTCTAATTCCGTTAAAAATAAATTCTAAATTATCATGTACTGGCTGCATCCAATGAAACAATTTTTCTTGCATGTCGCCTGGAAGATATCCAAGATCTGCACCAAGCGCAACAATTGGTCGTGAAACCAAAAGTTTTTTATATGTGTGTGACGTAATTACTTTGGAAAGACCAGAAAGAAGCGTTAGAAATGTTTTACCTGTTCCGGCTGGTCCAAGAAGAAAAACAATTTTTATTTCATCGTCCATTAATAAATCGAGCGCCATTAATTGTTGAATATTTTTTGCCTGAAATTGTCCAGGAAACAAATGTGGATTAACCTCTTTAAAAGCTTCTCCTCCAACAAAACGGAATAGACGACTGTTTTCTGGATTGTTTTCACTTTCTAAAATAACAAATTGGTTGGATGATAATTTTTTGTCACCCAATAATTCAGGTATTTTATTAGCGGTAATCGTTTTTAATTCACCACTTGGCAATGGAATAGAAACCCATCCTTTGTAAAATCTATCTTGTGTGATGGTTCCTTTTGTGTAGTCTTCTGTTTCTAGGCCAAGGGCGTCAGCCTTAACACGAGCATTGATATCTTTTGTAACAAAAGTTGTTTTATAGCCTTCTTTGTTTAAATTTTCAACTGTTTGTAAAATAAGATCATCGTTAACATCTGTGCAGAGATAGTCTTCCGTTACTTTTGGGGTTGGAAGTACTTTTAAAATAGAATGTGTTCCATTATTTATTTCTACGCCTTCATGTAAAGATCCCCTGTTTCTTAATTCATCTAGAGCGCGGATAACTTTACGAGCGTGTAAACCTTTTTCTCCACGTTCTTTTTTAAATGTGTCTAATTCTTCTAATACAATAAACGGAATTCCAACAACAACTCCTTTAAATGCGGTTATTGAATCGCTATCGTGCAAAAGGACGTTTGTGTCGAGAACGAAAATTCTGTTTGTGCGGACTGATTTGTTTGGAGAAGAATCCTCTTTGTTTGTCATAAATTCTCCTTTTCTGTTTAGAGTGTTTAAAGAGATTACTATAATAATATCACTGAGAAGTCGATTGGGGCCATATTTTGAATATTCTTTTATTTTCTTGTAAACTTACTTGTGGTATCCGGTTAGTATTGTTTCGTATAAAAAAGTAACTTTTAGACAAATATTAAATGTTTAACAAGTATTAGGAGCTGATCATGGCAGATAAAGAGAAATTGAATGATATTCGTCATTCAACCGCACATTTACTTGCACAAGCAGTGTTGGAAATATATCCAGACACAAAGCTTACGATTGGTCCTGTTACAACAAATGGTTTTTTTTACGATTTTTTACCGACCGAAAATTTTAAAGAAGAAGATTTACCTATTATTGAAAAAAAGATGCATGAACTTGCAAAACAAGATTTTAAAATCGAAGGTAAGCAAGTTACTAAAGATGAGGCGCGCAAATTATTTAAAGGTAATGAATTTAAACAAGAGCTAATCGACGGAATCGAAGATGAAACTGTTGGAATATATTCCCAAGGAAAATTTTTCGATTTGTGTAAAGGCGGGCATGTTCCATCCACAAAAGAATTAAAACATTTTAAATTGACTGCAATTTCTGGTTCATACTGGCGCGCTGATAAAAGCAATACTGCTTTACAACGTATTTCTGGTATTGCGTTTGAAACAAAAGGCGATCTTGCGTTGTATCTTAAACGAGTAAAAGAAGCAAAATTATACGACCACAGAAAACTTGGAAAACAATTGGAATTATTTTCGTTTCACGAAGAAGCGCCAGGTGTTGCGTTTTTTCATGACAAAGGAACAAAAGTATTTAATAAATTGGTAGGATTTTTGCGGGGATTGCAAGAAGAAGCTGGATACAAAGAAGTAAAAACTCCGTTAATTATGCACGAATCTTTATGGAAAACATCCGGTCATTATGATAATTACAAAGAAAATATGTTTTTTACATCTATTGATGATGCAACTTATTGTGTGCGTCCGATGAACTGTCCTGGCGGAATATTACTTTATAAAGAAAAACCTCATTCATATAGAGAGTTGCCTTTGCGAGTTGCAGAATTTGGTATTGATCATCGATACGAATTGTCTGGAGTTTTGCATGGAATGTTTAGGCTTCGTAGTTTTACCATGGATGATGCACATATTTATTGCACAGAAGATCAAATTGAAAGTGAAATTACAAATGTTTTAGATTTAGCTAAAACATTATATGACAAATTTAATTTCAAAAAAGTTTCCTTTGCTGTTGCTACAAAACCTGAAAAAGCGATGGGTGAAGTCAAATCGTGGGACAAAGCGACGCTTGCTTTAAAAAAGGCATTGGATAATAAAAAAATCGAATACTTTGTAAACGAAGGTGAAGGAGCGTTTTACGGTCCAAAGATTGAGATTGTTGTTGAAGATGCCATGGGAAGAGAATGGCAATGTGGAACAATACAAGTAGACTTCTTTTTGCCGCAAAATTTTAAATTAGAATATATTGATTCTGATCAAAGTAGAAAAACTCCGATTCTAATCCATAGAGCAATTTATGGTTCAATAGAACGATTTATGGGGATTCTTGTTGAGCATTACAAAGGACGATTTCCATTTTGGCTTGCACCAGTACAAGCAAGAATATTAACAATTACGGATAATCAAAAAGAATATGCAAAAACTATTTTTGATAAATTAAATAAAAATGGAATTAGAGTAGAGATGGATCAAGCGGGCGATCAAATTGGAGCGCAAATTCGTCGTGGTCAAATGGATAAAGTACCTTGGATGTTAATTCTTGGTGAAAAAGAACAGGAAAATAATACAATTGCTTTGCGACCAGGCGAAGGCGAGCAAGAATTCGGCTTAACGATCGAAGATCTTATAAATCGTTCTGAAAAATTAAATAAATATTGATTAATAAATTACAATTTGGTGGTTGTTTTTGGATTTTTATTAGGTTAATATTAGAAGATTAGTAAAATTGGCGTTATGTGTTGCATTTTTTTATGCAAAAATGTCAAAGTGAAATACGTTGTTGCAACTATGGTATTGACGGAGGCGGTGTTGTTTGAAGAGTATTAACCGCAAACCTGAAAGGGTGCAGATGCTTACTTTTAGTAACTTTAGAAATATTTTTATAAGGCGATTTATTATGGCCTTTAATAATTGTAATCGATTTAGTAATTATGATCGATTTAATTTTGGCCATAAACACTTATTTAGTAATAATGTGTGGGGGAAGGGATTAGCCGTAAAGAAAATATTTAGTAAATTAAAAAGGTTAAAAAGGATTAAAGATGGAAGCGTTAACAAAGCTTATTCGGGCGTTCCTGGTAATGAAACTTGTTGTTTTGATTGGTGTAAGCGTTGGTCTCATCTTGTCAAGCTTGGTGTAATAACTTAACTGGTATATTTCTATGACATATGCTTTTTAGAGCACACCTCGAGCATTTTGGATTTCGAGGTGTGCATTTTTTTTGTCCCCAAATTACTAAAAGGTTGTTCCATTCAATACAATATTTTTTCGGAATAATTTTTGCTAATTCTTTTTCAGTTTCTTCTGAAGTTTTTGTTTTTATAATTCCCAACCGGTTTGATATTCGATGAACATGGATGTCTACGCATATACTTGGAATATTAAATGCTTTTCCTAAAACTAAATTTGCGGTTTTTCTTCCAATGCCTTTAATTCGTAATAATTCAGAAATTTCATTAGGAACCGTCCCATCATATTTGGTGAGCAATATTTTACTAACTTCGTGTAGCATTTTTGCTTTTTGCTTATAAAAACCTCCCTTGAAAATAATTTTTTCTAATTCTTTTATTGGAAGAGAAATTAATTTTTTTGGGGTTTTTACTTTATTAAACAAGGTTTGGCATGTATGGATTGTTATTGCATCTTTTGCTCGTAAGCTTAAAAGGCATGCTATTAAAATAAGATATGGTGACTGTCCGTATTCTTCAATTATGAGGTCGATAAGAGAAGAATCCTTTTTTGTTTCTTGTCGCAGTATTTTAATAATATTTTCAATTAGTGTATTATCTTTTCCCATTGGTTTATTCCTTTTATATTTCCTAACGGTTAAGCATATGCGACAGTGGCTTTGTATGCAAATATGTATAGAGTAGAATACTGTATTCTTGATGGAGTATGTAGTTCTTGGTAATCTTTCTTTTTATGACGGCGGGGTGTAGTCGACGCTCCAAAATGATATCAGGAAACAATTGTATGAAAATTAGCGATTTTAAAAAAACAGCAGAAGAATTTTTAACATTTCTGGAGGTTGAAAGGAATGTTTCCAATCATACCTTGCGGGCATATCGAGCAGACTTAGAACAATTTTTAATTTTTTGGGAAAGACTTTCAAAAAAAGAACTAAAAGCAGACAGTTCGCTTAATCAAGTGGTACGGCGTTTTGTTCTTTCTTTGTTTTATAAAAAAATTGCAAAGACGACTCTTGCACGTAAACTTTCCTGTATGCGTTCCTTAGCTCGTTTTTTAAGGGGCCAGGGCATTAATATTGATTTAAATATTAAATCTCCACGCATAGAAAAAAAACTTCCAAAAGTTTTAACTGTGGATGAGATTTTTTATTTATTAGATAAATTAAAACCTGAAGATTTACCATCGCGTTTTCCACATAGAGATAGGGCAATTTTTGAGTTAATGTATGCGACAGGAGTTCGTTGTTCGGAACTTTCGGGAATGAAATTGAGTAATGTTGATTTTAATCAGAAAAGTATTTGCGTTTTTGGTAAAGGTCGCAAGGAGAGAATTGTTTTGTTTGGCGACAAAGCAAAAAGTGTTTTAGAGACGTATCTAGAAAAAGAACGTTCTTTTATGGTTGGAGATCAAGAAGATTCTGGGTTTTTATTTTTAAATTATTCTGGTAGTCAGTTGACAGTTCGTTCGGTGCAGCGGGTTTTTGAAATGTTTAGAAAATTTTTAAAAGTTGATAGAGAATTGACGCCACATAAAGTGCGCCATTCTTTTGCAACACATCTTTTGAATCAGGGGGTTGACTTGCGAGTTATTCAAGAATTGTTGGGGCATAAAACTCTTGCGACAACAGAAATTTATACACATGTTTCTCCGGCGGAACTTGCACAAATGTGTGATGAGAAGCATCCGCTTAATAAAGGTGATAGAACAACAATTTTCAATAAAAAGTTGAAATAGTTTATTTATGCGTAAGACTATTCGTACAACCCGACAATTTATTCGTTTTAGACGAAATCGGAAGATTTTAATTATATTATATATTTATATAATTTTTATTTTTGTTTTTGCTATTCGTCTCTTTTATCTGCAAATAAACCAGAATAAAAAGTTCTATTCTTTGGGGGAAAAAAACTTTTTAAGAACAGAAATGATTCTTTCGCGACGAGGTGATCTTTTAGATTGTAACGGAAAGTTATTAGCCACGAATCGTCCTGTGTTTAATCTGTATTGGAAAGGTTCTGGTAGAAAAATTTTTTCTAAAAAGCAGAAAGATGCTTTAGAAAAAATTAGCAAAATTTTAGATATTGATTTAGTGGATTTATTTTCATCAAAACTTAATTCTGTCGAAAGGTATTCAAAAAGATTATTAATACAAGAAGATATTACATTTGATGCCTTGTGTTGTATTAGTGAACAATGTTCTGATTTAGAAAATTTGTTTGTAGAAAAACAGTTTAAGCGAGTTTATCCATATAATGAATTAGCAAGCCATGTGGTTGGATATCTTGGTAAAATGGACCGTATAGATTTTGTAGGAAGAAGTGGCTTGGAAAGATTATTTCAGGATAGGTTGCAGGGTGAAAATGGTTACATTCGCCATATTATAAATGCCAAAGGAAGAAGAATTGTTCAAACAGAATGCAAAAATGCAAAGGCCGGAGATAATATTAGATTGACATTGGATTTGGGAATGCAAAACATAGTTGAAGGCTTATTTGAATCTGATCAAGCAGGGGCTCTTGTTATTATGGATCCACAAGATGGTGCAATCCGAGCGTTGATATCGTATCCTAATTTTGATCCTAACTTATTTTTAAATTCTATTAGTTTGGATGAATGGAATAAGCGGTTTACATATAATAGTCCTTTTTTGAACAGAGTAATTCATGGGGTATATCCTCCAGCATCTATTTTTAAATTGGTAACTATTACAGCAGGACTGGAAGAAGGTGTAGTTGATGAAGATACGGAATATAACTGTAAAGGGCACATCCTTTTTTGTGGCCGTAAATATAATTGTATGAGAAGATGGGGACATGGAAAAATTGATGCGCCACATGCGCTTGCAAAATCATGTAATATTCCGTGTTTCGAAATAGCTCTAAAAATTTCTATAGATCAAATTGCGCAGTATGCATATTGTTTAGGTTTGGGACGAGAAACAGGTTTTTTATTTAAAGAAAAAACAGGGTTAGTTCCTACGACAAGATGGAAGCAAGCTCATAAAGGGGAACAATGGTGGCCGGGCGAAACGTTATCGGCAAGTATAGGGCAAAGTTTTTTATCCGCAACTCCATTGCAAATTGCACGTATGATTTCTGGGATTTGTATGGGTTATTTAGTAAAACCCAAAATATTGGAAAGTGAAGATACAGAAATTGAAGCATTATATATTTCTGATAACACACTGAATTTTTTACGGAATACAATGAAGCTTGTTGCTCAAAAAGGTGGAACTGCACAAATATTAAGAAAACATGATAGTTTCAAAATTTTTGCAAAAACAGGAACTGCTCAAACAGTTGGGTTAGAAAAACAAAAAGTTTCTAAAGAACAACTTGAACATGCTTGGTTTGTGACATATTTTTATGATAAAAATGATAAGCCATTAACATTAGTTGTTTTGGTTGAACACACTGGAACTTCGCGTCCAGCAATAAAAATTGCAGATAAATTTTTAACTGAATATAGGAAGAAATTTATATGAAAAAAATAAAAGCGGCATTTTTTGATCGAGATGGCACAATAATAAAAGATGCAAATTACTTATCTGATTTTTCTAAGATAGAGGTTGTTCCTGAAGCAATAAAATTATGTTTAGAATTGCAAAAGATTGGTTACAAATTGTTTGTAGTTACAAACCAGTCTGGAATTGCGCGTGGTTGTTTTGATGAAGTTTTTGTTAAATATACACATGATTATTTAGCTAAGCTTTTTGAGAAAGAGGGGGTATTCTTTGAAAAATGGTATTACTGTCCACATCATCCAGAGTATGGAAATAAGTTTTATAAAAAAGTTTGTAATTGTAGAAAACCACAACCAGGAATGCTACTTCAGGCCGCGCAAGAATACAATATTGATTTAAAAAAATCGTTTATGTTTGGAGATAAACTTTGTGATTTGCAGGCAGGGCAAGCTGCTGGGTGTAAAAGTTTTTATATTCAAAATATTTCTGATCAAATATTTGTCTAATTCCTAAATTTCTTTGCATTTTAATAAGTAGAATTGTTGCGTGTAAAAACATTGTTGTGCGACAATTTCTATTAGTTATTTTGTATAAGGAACAAAGGGGAGTAGTAATGAAGACCAAATCTTTTTTTTCCATTATAGGTTTACCGGTCGCATTTATTGTGATTTTTTTTGCTTTTAAATACATAAGTAATCCTTACGAGTTTGATAAGTCTTCCAGAGAACTTGTCCATCGAATGACTTGTAAAAAAAAGATGCCGAAAGAAAATGATATTGCGAGCTTGAAAGTTGATCATAATAAGGAAATTGTATTTGGACAGTCGGCATTTTTTTCAGGTTCTTTTCAATTGTACGGGGAGTTAATTTGTAATTCCATTAGAGCTTGTTTTAATCGTGTAAATGATGAGGGTGGAATAAAAGGGAAGATTCTCAGGCTTGTGAGTGTTGATGATAAAGGCGAGCCAATTTTAACTGAAAAAAATATAACGCAAATGCTTGAGAAGCATAACATTGATATGTACTTAGGAAATATGGGAACACGGAGCGTTTTTAAAGTGTTGCCATTAATTTCTTCTGGAAAGATTGCAATGTTTTTCCCTTGGGGCGGGGATGAAATATTAAGAACCCCGGATTATAAATATATTATAAATGGACTTGGGTATATACAACCTCAAATTAAAGCTTTAGTAAAACATGTTGTAGAAGAACGTAAGTATAAAAAAATAGCTATCTTTCATGACGACGGTAGTTTTGGGTTAGCGAATGCAAAAGATATAATTAATGAGTTAGCTCAGTATGGGGTTACACCTGTTATCGATTCTTCATACAATCGTTTTACGATGGATATAGCAACTCCAGCAAGAAAAGTTATAGCCGCTGATCCTAAAGTTGTTATTTGTTTAGCTACAACAATGCCAACAGTAAAATTGATCAATAAAATGTTTGAAGAAGGACATTATGGAACGCAGTTTTTAGGTATTGATTCAACAATGTTTGTTGGAGAAATATTAAAAAACAAAGGAATTGATTATTATTATGCGTCGCCTGTTCCAGATCCCAAAAATAGTATGAAGTCGATTGTTAAAAAATATCGCGAAGATATAAAAACATATTTTCCCAAAGATCCATACAATATACTTTCACTAGCTTATTATATTCATGCAACAATTATTGTTGAGGCAATTAAAAATATTGAAGGTGATATTACAAAGGAAAATATTATTAGCGAAATTGAGAAAATGAAAAATTTTGATATTGGTGGTTTTATAGTTTCATTTAACAAAAACAACAGGCATGCTTATGAACATGTTATTTCGATTGTAAAAGGATAGGTGTATTTATGTCTGATAAAATTATTCGCAAACCATATCTGGTTGGTAAGATTCAGATTTTTGCTGTTGCGGCAGCAATATTGTATGTTGTTTTCATACTATCGTATCAATACAAGAATAATTATTTTCCAAATGAGAGATATCCGATTACTTCTGTTACTGAAGATGTAAAGCGCTTAGCTTCACATGTTACAGTCGGGATGTATATTAACAATTTTTCCGCGTTTTCTTTTTATAAAAACAAATTTCATATGAATTGTGTTGTTTGGTTTCGATTTCCTGTTGGTACAAATTCTTTAAATACGATAGAACAGTTTAGTATTCAAAGTGGTAAAATTAAACGCAAGTCAAAACCGATTGTGAAAATAACAGGAGAAGATGTTGTAGTTAGTTTCAATATTTTGGTTGAATTTGTGGCACATTTAAATCATAAACATTTCCCTGCTAGCGGTCACAATTTAAATATTATTTTAGAAAATAGATTGGTATCGCAAAACGAACTTGTTTTTGATGCAGAAAAGGAAGGCTTGAGGTTATCTGACAATTTATTAGCTGGAAGTTGGAAGCCTATAGATAAGTCGGTTGAAACTGGTTATATAAAGTCCGATCTTGTAGAAGAAAATAAAACGATGGAAATTGGTTATCCATGTGTTGTATTTTCTGTTAAATTTTTAAATCATGATTTTAGGCGTTTTGTAACTTTATATTTACCTTTGTTTTTACTTCTTTTTGTAGCAATTTTTTCTTTATTTGCAGAATTGGGGTCTGGTTCTCAGGGGGCTTTGGTTGGAGGAGCTGTTCCAGGTATAATTTTTTATCGACTTGTTATTAATTCTTTATCCCCAGCTTCTGAATCATTAACAAAAATTGACAGTGTTTATTTTTTACTTGTAGCTTTGGCGTTAATAATTTTATTTTTCTATGCGTATACCCTTTTGGTATTAAAGATTATTAAAGATTTGCCTAAAACTGTTTATGATAAGCGGCTTTTGAGTTTAGAAAAACAAAATGAAATACTGTTGTATGTGGTTTTACTAGCGCTTACAATATTTTTAGCTTATATTACGTTCTTTTAGACGAGGAATGATTGTTTGTGATTTTTCTTTTTATTACATACCAAATATTACAGTTATGTGTTCCGCTTCCTATATTCGCATGTTACCTTGTGTGGCGAAAATTAAAAGGTAAGCCTGCGTTCGGAAGCTTAAAAGAACGATGTGGCTTTGTCCCGAAAAGTGATAAAACAAAAGAAGTCGTATGGATTCATGCAGTTTCTGTTGGCGAAATTTTTTCTATTCAACATTTTGTTAAACAGTTAAAAAATCAAAATCCAAATGTTTTTTGTTTTGTAACAACAGGAACGATAACGGGAAAACAAATTGCGCAAAAACATTTGAATGCAGATTGCGTTAGCTTTTTACCGTATGATTTTTTGCCATCAATATTACTTGGCTATCATAGAATTAATCCATCGCGTGTTTTTGTTGTAGAATCTGAATTGTGGCCAAATTTGTTAATGCTAGCAAAATATAAAAAAATACCGCTTTATTCAATAAATGCGCGGGTGAGCGCGCGGTCGTTTGCGCGGTTAAAAACGTTTAGTTTTATTTTCAAAGAATTATTAAATTTATTCCAAAATATTTTTACGCAAACACAAGAAGACAAAAAACGGTTTGAAGTTTTAGGGGTCAAAGAAAATAAATTAAAAGTTTTTGGAAATATCAAAACGTTTAATGTTTTACAAAAACAACAAGAACAAAAAAATTGGGTATTGGAAAGCAAGATTATTCTTAATAAAAAGGATTCAGTTTTGCTTGTAGGGTCACTACATCCTGGCGAATTAGATATTTATTTACGATTATTTAAAGAGCTGCGTGTGACAAATAAAAACATAAAACTTATTCTTGCGCCGCGACATTTTAATTGGAAAAAAGAGTTGATAGAAAAAGTTAAGGCAACAGGTTTTACATATAATGTGTGGGATGAAACTTTGCAAGAAGATTTTGACAAACAAGATATTCTTTTAGTTTGCATGCTTGGTAAATTGTTCGATCTATATAAAATTTCAGACATTTTCTTTTTGGGAGGAACGTTTGTTCCTGTTGGCGGACACAATCTTCTTGAACCTGCGGTTTGGAAAAAAGTTTCTATTGTTGGTCCGCACATTCAGAATTGCAAAACAATCGCTGATGATTTAGAAAAAAATAATGCGCTTATAAAAGTTGCCGATGAAATTGAGTTGCAAAAAATTGTAAAAGATTTGTTGCAAGATTCAGAAAGAAGAATTCAAATGGGTGAGAATGCGTTTGAATGGCTTACGCGCGAAGCAAATATTGTTGGGAAAAATTTGCGCGAGCTAGGGAAACTTTTTAATTAAAAAGCTTACTTTTTCTTCTTAACAGCTTTTTTCTTTGCCTTAACCTTTACATCAAAAGGATTTTTTTCTAACGCATTCCTTAGCACTTCATCAAGATGATCAACATAGATAAGTTCTAAAGATGAATCTAATTCTTTTTCAAATTCCTTAATGTCATTTTTGTTTTCTTTTGGAACAAAAACTTTTTTAATTCCAAAACGAATTGCCGCTAGAAGTTTTTCCTTTAATCCGCCAACTGCTAAAATTCTTCCTCGTAGCGTAACTTCACCAGTCATTGCAAGATGTTTAACAACTGGTGTTTTTATAAGTGCAGATGTTAACGCGGTAGCCATTGTAATCCCGGCTGAAGGCCCGTCTTTTGGAATTGCTCCTTCAGGAATGTGAATATGAATGTCATAGTCCGAATAAAAATCTTCTTTTAAACCGAATTTTTTTGCGCGTGAACGAATGTAACTTAATGCTGCTTGTGCAGATTCTTGCATAACTTCGCCAAGTTGTCCTGTTAAAGATAAGCTGCCTTTTCCTTTTAAAATTGCAACTTCAATTTCTAACACGTCGCCACCAACTTCTGTCCATGCAAGACCCGTTGCCAATCCTGTAAGATCTTCATCTAGTTGTCTTGTTTGTTTGTATTTTTCTGGTCCAAGCCATTGTTCAAGTTTTTTGTCACTGATGGTAACCGTTTTAACGGTTTTATTTTTTTGTAATTCTTGAATGCTTTTTCTTAATAACTTTGCAATAGTTTGTTCAAGCAAACGTACCCCAGCTTCCTTTGTGTAACTGTAAATAACTTTTTCAAGGATAGCCTCAGGAATTTTAATTTTGTTTGCGCGAAGCGCATGTTCTTTTAATAATTTTGGAAGTAAGAAATTTTTTGCGATTTTTAATTTTTCTTTATCTGTGTATCCAGATAAATGAATAATTTCCATGCGATCAAGTAATGGATATGGAATGTTATCCATTACATTTGCGGTGGTAATAAACATTGTTTTGGAAAGATCGTAATCGACATCTAAAAAGTAATCTACAAATGAATAGTTTTGTTCTGGATCTAAAACTTCTAATAATGCTGAAGCTGGGTCACCTCTAAAATCAACAGACATCTTGTCTATTTCATCCAAGATGATAACAGGATTTATTATACCAACTTTTTTCATTGCTTGAATAATTTTCCCGGGCATTGCACCGATATAAGTTTTTCTGTGTCCTCTGATTTCTGCTTCGTCGCGCATTCCGCCCAAAGAAATTCGTGTAAATTTTCTTCCAAGTGATTTTGCAATGGAGTGTGCGAGCGATGTTTTTCCTGTGCCAGGAGGACCTACAAGGCAAATAATTGGAGACTTTTTTAATTTGTCACCAGCGAATTTTTTTGTTGCTAAAAATTCTAAAATTCTTTCTTTTGCTTTTTCCATTCCTGCGTGTGTTGATTCAAGAATTTTTTCTGCTTGTGTAATACTTACAGTATCTTTTGTGTTTTTGTACCATGGAACATTTAATAAAGTATCAACATAATTTCTACTTACCGCTGCTTCTGGAGATGTTGGTTGCATTTGTTCCAACCGTTTGCATTCAGCATTTACTTTATCTTGTGCTTCTTTAGAAAGTTTTAATTTTTTAGATTGTTCGCGGAGTTCATCAATTTCCTGTTGATAATTTTCGCGTCCAAGTTCGCGCTGAATTGCGCGCATTTGTTCGTTTAGGTAATAATCTTTTTGATTTTTTTCAACTTGTTTTTGTACTTGCTTGCGAATGGTTTTTTCAGTTTTAAGAATTTCTATTTCATTTTGTATAAATGCACTAAGTTTTATGCTTCTTTGTTTTAAGTCGGCAGTTTCTAACAATTTTTGACGATCGTTTAGACTTAGGGATAGTTGTACTGCAATTGTATCTGTTAAGTAATCAAGATCTTCGGCTCCTTTTAATGCGTTTAATATATCAGCAGGAATTTTTTCATTAATTTTAATGAAATTTTTAAAAAGTTTATAAAGATTGCGCCATAAAGCTTGTTGCTCCAATGGACTTTCAGGTTTAATTGAAGGTACATCTTTTGCCAAAACTCCAATGAATTCATTAGTATGTAAAACTTCGATAATGTTAGATCTAATTGATCCTTCAATAAGTATTTTTAATGATCCATTTGGCATGCGAGCGACTTGTAGAATTGATGCTCGAGTTCCATTGTGAAATATATCGGTTGCTTTTGGTGTTTCTATATCTACTGTTTTTTGTGTTGTTACAAAAATTTGTTTGCCATGCTTTAGCGCATATTCAACAGCCTTGATTGATAATTTCCGTCCGACAATTACAGGGATAATGCTTTTAGGTAGCGCTACAATGTTTTTTAGCGGCAAAACGGGCAAAAACATTTCGGTCTTATTTAACTTAAAATCTTGTTTAAAATCTGCTTTTTCCATAATTTTCACTAATTATTTTCATCTTTTATAAAATATACAAAACTCTTAAAATAAAAAAAACTCGACCGGAATTGTTCTAATGCCGACAAGTTTCTAATAATTATACACCCAATTTTTTAAAGTGCAATTTCCATCAAAATTAAATACGAAAAAACATGGATTTAGCGATAACGTTTTATAATTCAAAAGATTTCAAAGAGAAAACATTTCTTGATGCAAAATATATAATTAGCTTTTTATTGGGTAGGGGAGCATGTTTCTGAGGAAATTGACTTTTCATATAGTTGAACTTATACTTCAGAAGCCTTTTTTGATATTTTGCTTGCGACAAAAATAACGAGTAAATCCTTTTTTGGGGGATACATGTAAATAGTATTTGAAGGTCTTTTATAGAATTTGCGAATATCTTTGGTTAATTTAATTAGGGGTTGGAATGTTAAATACGTTAAAGACGAAATTGAATTCTGTTTGGGGTGTTAAAAAAGAATACCGCTTAAAGGTTTTCTTTTTAACCGCTACATTTTTTGCGTTTACTGGTTGCCAAGCAATATGGCGTCCGTTAAAGACTTCTGTTTTTGTAACGATTGTTGGGAAGTATAACGTTCCAATAGCGAAGTTGATTGTTATTTTTCCTTTAATTTTTCTTATTCTTATTTATTCCAAATTAGTAGATGTTTTACGAAGACACCAATTGCTATATTGTTTTGCATTACTCCATGGAATAGGTGGAATAATTCTATATTTTTTTCTTAAGCATCCAGTTATTGGTATTTCTAATCTTGATCAGGGTACGGGAAGAATTTTTGGGTGGTTTTTTTATTTATTCGTGGAAAGTTTTGGTGCATTCATGTCGGCAACATTCTGGGGATTTGCTAATTCTGTAAACAATCCAAAAGATTCAAAAAATTTCTATGGAATATTTGTTTCTGGTTCAAAAATTGGCGGGATTATTTTTGCGGGACTTTTGTATGTGTTAGTAACGTATTCTGGCGATGCTGCAAGCGTTGTACTTCCAAATAGTTTATTGATAGGAAGTCTTTTGTTGTTNCTTGGATCAGGTTGTATTTATTTATTAATGAAAAAAGTTCCTGGTTATTATATGCATGGTTACGAAGCCGCGTACTTGGTAGAAAAAAAGCGGGCAAAACAGGAAGAGAAAAAGAAGATCAATTCTGTTAAACAAGCATTTGAAGGCATTATCACGATGATAAAATGTCCATATGTTATTGGAATTTTTTCTATTGTAGCGTTTTATGAAATCATTATTGTTATCTTGGATTATGTTGTTTTGTTAGTTGCTGCAGATTCAACAAGTGGGGCTAGTGGTCTTACGGGTTTCTATGCATTGTATATGTTGGGAATGCATTCTGTTGGTTTGGTAATAGCATTTTTAGGTACGGTTCCATTGCAAAGGTTATTAGGGATTAGGCGCTCAGTATTGGTTCCTTCGATCTTGGCTATTGGTATATTGTTTATAGCGTTTTTATTCCCAGCTTCTGGAGTTTTGGTTTGTGCCCTCGTTGTTTTGCGTGCTGTTAATTATGGTCTTAATCATCCAACAAGAGAAGCGTTATATGTTCCAACAACAAAAGCAATTAAGTTTAAATCGAAGGCTTGGATAGATGCATTTGGGACAAGAGTTTCTAAGGCAACTGGTTCCATCTTCAATATTTTTGTTAATGGTTGGGTTGCTCCGGGATTGTTATTTGGTATTGGACTAGCTTCTGTTTGGTGCATGGTATCTTATTTTCTTGGTAAAACTTATCAAAAGGCCGTTGACGAAAAAAGTGTTATTGGCGAAGAATTAATGGATTCTGAAGGCTAGTGCTTATGAAATTCTTGGAACGATTTTTACCAGGGGTTCCGGATTTTGAAAATAGAATAAAAGCAATTTTTTTATCTGTTATTTATTTTATTATAATTGGCGTGTATGGGGTATTGCGTCCGTTAAAAGTTACTATTTTTTTGAGTATGGTTGGTAGAGAATATCAGCCACTTAGCAAAGTAGTAATGATATTTTTAGCAGTTCCCTTTATCTTGTTGTATTCTTTTATTGTTGATCGATTTAAAAAACATCAGATTATTTATATTTTTTGTGTCATTTTTTCGATTCTTGGTATTTTATTTTCTTTTCTATTGCGTTCGCCTTTACACGGACTTGCAAATACAACAACAAGTCCATATCGCTTTGTTGGGTGGGCGTTTTTAATTTTTATGGATTTGTATGCAACATTTATCATGGGGTCTTTTTGGGCGTTTGCAAATTCTATTAATACACCAAAAATTGCAAAAGCTAGTTATGGATTTATTACAGGAGCTGCGAAACCAGCCGGAGTATTAACTGCAAGTATGGGATTGTTTTTTTTAAGCAAAAAATTGGTTGATTGCAGTGTTATTGCAACAATGATTTTTGTTGCATCAGTTAGTTTGTTTTTGGTTGTGCTTCTTGTTTTATTTATGCGCAAAGTTGTTCCTCATTCATTTTTAAAATCATACGAAGAACTTATGTATGAACAGCAAGGGGTACAACATCAAAAAAAAGCTAAATCTGGGATTTGGCAAGGTCTTTTTGTTTTATTAAAAAATCCATATGTGTTTGGTGTTTTTATTTTGTTTTACAGTTTTGAGCTTGTTTCTATTATTTTTGAATATCAATTAGAGGTGGGTGTTTCTATTGCAAAACATAATTCAATAATAGAAATGAGTGTGTTTATGTTTTTGTATATGATTTTGGCGCAAGGTATGTCGTTTTTGTTTGCGTGGTTTGTAACGCCATCTATTTTGCGTCGATTTAAAATTAAATATTCGTTATTGATTATGCCGGTGTCGGTTGTTGGGTTTATTCTTCTGTTTTCTGTGCAACCACAGTTGTATGCGCTACTTGTAATTATGGTACTGTTTCGCTCGCTTAATAATGGTATAAATGCGCCAATTAGAGAAAATTTATATATTCCTACCGCAAGGAATGTAAGATTTAAATCTAAATCATGGATCGATTCTTTTGGCAGAATGTCGGCACGTGCATCAGGAGGAATAGTAAATATGGCTTCTAGGATTCCAATTGCAATGAGTCCCGGAATCGCATTTGGTTCGGTTATTACCGTAGCAGTTGCATTTGTATGGTCAGCGGTAGCATTTTTTGTAGGTAAAAAATATGCTGATGTTGTAAAAAAAGGTGAAGTAATTGGAAGTGAGGAAAGCACAGAAACTACTTGAGAAATTAGGGTGTTTTGGTATTATTGAATTCTGTTGTTGCTTTTTTGGAAACAAATGAGCGTATTGAGCTTGCCTCTAAAATCAGGGTGGTTAAATTCTGCTTTCAAGTAGAAAACCTTTAGGGGCGGTAGGTTATAACCCAGAAGGAAAAACATGATTGAGTTTAAAGATCTTTTGAAGGCCGGTGTTCATTTCGGTCACAAGTCCGCTTTATGGTCTCCAAAAATGAAGCCTTTTATCTGGGGTGCAAAAAATAAGGTTCATCTTATTGATGTTTCTAAAACCGCTTTTTTACTTGAACAGTCTGCAAAATTTTTGAAAAAATGTGCGGAAGATGGTGGGTCTGTTTTATGGGTTGGAACGAAAAGACCAGCAAGGGAAATAATTGAAAAAGCCGGCAAAACTTTAAAAATGCCTTTTGTTATAAATCGTTGGGTTGGTGGAACGTTAAGTAATTTTGAACAAATAAAAAAGGCAATTACTCGTCTGCTTCATTTGCGAGATGTGCTTAAGAAGTCGGTTGCGGCAACTCATTATACAAAAAAAGAATTGGTTATGATTTCAAAGGAAGTTGGCCGTTTGGAAAGAAATGTCGGGGGTATTATAGATTTATCATATCCACCTGCAGCGATAGTTATTATTGATGCAAAGCGTGAAGCATCTGCTGTTAAAGAAGCAATGAATGTAGGCATTCCTATTGTATCTTTAGTTGATACAAATACGAATCCAGGAGAAATTAATTTTGTTATTCCTGGTAATGATGATTCGCCACGTTCAATTTCGTGTATAGTTGATTATTTAGTAGCATCAGTTGAAGAAGGTAAAAAACTTCATAAAGAAAATAAAGATAAGGTTGTTACGGAAGAAAAGCGCAAACCTGTTACAACGAGTTTACCGGTAAAAAATGCACCAGAAAAAAAAGATGCTAAATCGGTCAAAGATGCAAAAGAAGTTAAGCCAAAAGTAACTGAGAAAAAAGCAATTGCAGAAAAAAAAGTTGAAGCCAAGCCAGAGCCAAAAAAAGCAGTTGAAACAAAAGTTGTAACGAAAAAAGAAGATACCAAAAAGTCAGATACAGAAAAAATTGCAGCGTCAAAAACTGAAATAAAAAAATCAAAAGATAAAAAAGAATCTACAAAAAAATAGGCACAAAGTTTTATAGGAGAGATGGCTGAGTGGTCGAAAGCGCACGATTGGAAATCGTGTATGTCTCGAAAGGGGCATCGAGGGTTCGAATCCCTCTCTCTCCGCCAGTCTTCGCCAAGGCGAAGAAATATTTGAGAAAAATATCTTTCTTTTAAAAGTTTTTAAAACAAAATCCGCCGAACTTATCGGTGGTTTTTGTTTTTTAATAAAAATAAATAATTCAAAGAGGTAAATTGTGAAAAGAAATTTTAAATATGTATTTTGTATTTTATTTTCGATTGGTGCGTTTTATGCAAGTAATGTTTTTGGACAATCTTATCCGCTGCATGAAGCTGCAATTAGCGGTGATACTGGTGCGATAGAGGACTTGATACGACAGGGGTATGACGTAAACGAAAGAGATTCGTATTTATGTACACCAATGCATTGTGCGGCGTTAAATTTACATTTAGATGCAATAGAATTGTTAAAAGATTGGGGTGCCAATTTTAAAGCGGTTGCTAGATACGGGTTTGTTCCATTACATTTTGCAATTTGTGGGTTGATATTAGAGACTAAATCTGATTGTGCAGTTGATATGTTGGGAAAAAAACTGGATGAAGATATGCAGGGACTTGTGAATATAGTTTTTGATTTATTTGATTTACCAGAGAGGGGCCAACAATTGGAGGTTGCCAATAGGTATGATTCTTCAATGGAAGGTAAGGCTTCAGATACTAGGGGGCGTGCATTAATAGAAAAAATGTTTAATGTGCATATACCATGTGAAGTGGTTGAAGCCTCAGAAGGCGATGCTGAGAGTGAAGACGAGGAAGTTGTTTTTTCTGCCTTGGAGCGTGCAGGATCACATGCACAAATGATTGCTGAGATTAGACTTTTACAGGCGAGAAGTCGTCGTCAGACGGGGCGTGTTCGTGCTGTAACAGAATTGGCTCATCGCAGAGAAGAAAGACGCAAAAAAGGGTGCTGTAGCCATCCCAGTTCGCCCACATCGTCAGTTGATTCTGATTATTCTTTTTCAGAGGAACATTTAAGGCGAGAAGCGCAAAAATTTCGTAGGGCTGAATGTATTGTTTGTTTAGAAAAAGGAACTGACAGACGTTTGCCGGATGTTCTTTTGGGTGGATATCTGCATGTGGGATGTTTTAAGCGATTAAAAGGAGCTTATCCGCAGGAATATAAAAATATTACTACTGCAGATCTTATCACGTTAGGATCTTTTCAATAAACTTATTCTTTTGATACAAATCTAAATTTTATGTAGCCTGCTAATGAGGTCCCACAATTTTTGAAAAATGTGAAATAAGAAAGGATGAGTATGGCTAAAAAGAAAATTGCGATTAATGGGTTTGGTAGAATTGGAAGAACATGTTTGCGTGTGTTACTTACTGACGAAAATTCAATTAAAAACTTTGATGTTGTTGCGATTAATATTGGTCCAGCGCAATCAGAAAATATCGATTTATTATTCAAGTACGACTCTGTGATGGGAACATATCCCAAACCTGTTTCTTTTGAAAATGGCGAATTAAAAGTTGATGGCTTTGCGATAAAAGTTTTAACAGAAAAAGATCCAAGTGCATTACCGTGGCAATTATTAGGGGTTGATGTTGTTATAGAATCTAGTGGAGCGTTTCGAACAAAAGAAAAAGCAGGATTACATTTAAAAGCGGGAGCAAAGAAAGTTTTAATTACTGCGCCAGCAAAAGATGAAGATGTAACAATAATTCCCGGTGTGAACGATAATTTATATGACAAAGAAAAACACAATATTATTTCTTTGGGAAGTTGTACAACAAATTGTTTTGCGCCGATGGTAAAAGTTATAAAAGAAAATTTTGGATTAAAACATGGATTAATGACAACTATTCATGCGTATACAAATGATCAAGTTCTTTTGGATGTTGTGCATAAAGATCCTCGTCGTGCTCGTGCCGCGGCACTCAATATGATTCCAACAAAAACAGGTGCTGGCGATGTGATTATAAAATTATTTCCAGAACTTGAAGGGAAAATAAAAGCGACAGCAATTCGTGTTCCGACTCCAGTTGTTTCGTTAGTTGATTTTAGTTTTGAAACAGAAAAAGAAATAACAGCAGAACAACTAAACGAGGTATTTAAAAAAAGCTCAGAAACATATTTAAAAAATATTATGCATTTTATAAATTTGCCGTTAGTTTCATCTGATTTTGAACAATCTTCTTATTCTTGTATTATCGATAGTCTTTTAACACAAGTGACTGGGAATTTGGGAAAAGTTTTTGGATGGTATGACAATGAATATGGTTATTGTAGCCGTGTAAAGGATTTTTTGCTTCACATCTAATATAAGTTGGATTACAATAAAATCATACTTATGTGGAAGTTGTAGCGTTTAAAAATTGGCGGGCCCATAGCTCAGTGGTTAGAGCAGTCGGCTCATAACCGAAAGGTCCTAGGTTCAAATCCTAGTGGGCCCACCATTCTACGCTGCTTCGCAGCTATTTTTTTAAATGCTCTTCGATGTAAAAGGATTCTTTATGGAAACACAGCCTATTTGGCGAAATCTCAAAGCTCTGGGTGAGATTGATCATCGTCGAGAACAAATTCAAACAAAAATTGAATCTATTGAAAAACAAATCAATGAAGAAAAGATTGTATTACCTGAGATTCAAGAGGCAATGCAAGAATTAGGGCGGGAACATATCAATGCGAAAAAGAGTGTTGATTCTGAGGAATTAAAAGCTGAAAATTTAAGAGCTTTAGAATCAAAAAAGAAAAAGATGCTTGATAATGTTCATAAACCAAAAGAGTTGGAAGCATTACAATCAGAGCTTGAAGGCATTGTAAATCAAATTGCAGAACAAGAAGATGTTCTTATAAAATCATGGCACAATCTGGAAAAGATTTCAGAAAAGATTGAAGAAGGAAAAATTAAAAACAAGGAACGAATAGAACAACTAGAAAAAGAAATAGTTGAACATGAAAAAGAGCTTGTAAATCTTAAAGCTGGTCTTTCTTCAATTAATGATGAATGGAATAAGGTAATTGAAAATATTCCTGATGAATGGAGTAATAAATACAAAAACATGTGTGAGCATCTTTCGGATCCTATTGTTTCCGTATTAAATGAAAGTTGTAGCGCATGTTATTATATTGTTCCGTCACAGAATATGTCACAATTAAAAAAAGGTGAAATTATATCGTGTCGAAATTGTTATCGATTGTTGTATTACGATGAAGAAGAAGAAAAAGATACTCAGTCAGAAGCGTATTAAAAGATGTGATTCATATGGAATATCAAACAAGTTTTTTATCAGGAAAAACAAAATCTTCTGTTGATTCTAAGAAAACGTCAGCATTTAGAAAAATAAAAGGTGCTGACGTTTTTATTTTTACGGATGGGGCATCGCGAGGTAATCCTGGAATTGCTGGGATTGGAGTATATGCAAAACAGGGTGTTGATGTTGTTATAAAAGCTGGTTGTTATGTAGGTGAAAAAACAAATAATCAAGCAGAATATTTAGCACTTGCTTTAGCATTGTTTCTTGTAAAAAAGAAAATTTGCAGAAAGGATTCCTGTCCTAGGTTTATTATTATTGCTGATTCTGAATTATTAGTTCGCCAGATGAATGGAACATATAAAGTTAAAAATCCTGTGCTAAAAAATATAAAGCGAGCAATAGACGATATTTTGGATGGGGTTTCGTGTAGTTTTCAACATGTACTTAGAGAAAAAAATAAGGCTGCAGATCAGCTTGCAAACCAGGGGATTGACAAGAAAAAAGCTGTTCCTGAGGCATTCGCATCTTTTTTGTTAAAGTATGATGTTAAATTGTAATTAAAAAGAGAACTATTATAGTGGTTATAACCCGTTCGATTTTTCTATCGGTTTGTTTCTTTTTTGTTGTCAATAATATAAATGTTCTTTGCGGCAGTTTGGCGAAATCTGATACCCAAAAAGTTGTTATTCCTAGGTCTCTAAGAATTCGTGTTTTATTAAAAGAATATAATACGAAGGATAATCCTTCGTTTACTATTATAACGCACGGTGGGGTTGAAGTTCGAAGTAATATAAACTCAAAAAAGAAAAGTATTTGTACACAAAAGGCTCTTCACATTCAAGTAAAACGTAATGAATTATATTTAAAAGAAAAAGACTTGCGAATGGGAAAGGCAAATACTAAGGAAATAATTATTATTCCTCGTGAGAAGGTGGTAACAATTAATGATATGCCTTGTGCGGGGCATTTAATTTTAAAAATAAATGAAAAGAAAAATAAATTATATATTATAAATTCGATTGATCTCGATGATTATGTTTATTCAGTTTTACGATATGAAATTTATCAAACCTGGCCACATGAGATGCAAAAAGTGCAAGCAGTTGTTTCTCGTTCATATGCTTTATATTGCATGATGAATAACAAACGACATGGTTGTTTGCCATATGATGTTAAAAATAATAATTTTCATCAGCGGTATAAAGGAACACATGAATTTAATCATTTAAAAAAAGCAGTAGAAGAAACCAAAAGAATGGTGCTTACATACAATAATGAAATTACGTTGGCAATGTTTGATGCATGTTGTGGCGGAGTTGTTCCTGCTGATATTGGTCATTTTAATTTTAAACAGGCACCATATTTAGCCAGGAAAACTGCATGTGAGTATTGCAAAAATTACAAATTATATTCTTGGTCTGGAGAAACTACAGTTTCTAAATTTTTTTCTGCGTTGAAAAATTATTCTCCTTTAAATAAAAAGTTAAAACATCTGGGTGAATTGCGTGGCCTGAAAACTCGAGACCGAGATAAAGCAGGATTATTACATAAATTTGAATTACAAGGTTCTCGTAAGACTGTGCAAATTTCAGGGAAAGATGTTTGGATGGTAATGCCTAAAATGTTTAGAAGCCAATGTATTACAATGAAAAAAGATAAAGAAAAGTTGTTTTACAAAGGCAGAGGTTTTGGGCACCATATCGGGTTGTGTCAACGAGGTGCGCACGAATTAGTTTGTAGAGGGTGGAGTCTGAAAAAAATTCTCGCATTTTATTATCCAGGCACTGAAGTTAAGCAACTGGCAGTTGTTTTAAAGGAGAAATAAATTATGCCGGGTTATAGAGGGCATCTTGCTGGAGGGGTTGTTGCATTTGCAGTTACATGTTTGGCAATAAAATTTTTTCATCCAGAATCGGTAAATCATTTTAAAGATGTTGCATTAGGTTTAGCCGTTTGTTTATTGGGGGCATTGTTTCCAGATATTGACATAAAAAGTGTTGGCCAGCGAATATTCTATTTTGCAGTATTTCCGCTTATTGTGTTAGCAATAGCAACTAAACAATTTTTGTTACTATCTGTATTGAGTGTTATTGCATTAATTCCTGTTTTAGTTTCGCATCGCGGACTAATTCACAAATGGTGGTTTGTCGTTTTTGCTCCATTAATTATTCCAGTATTATTTTTATATCAAAACGGGATTCTTTTTATGTCTTCTGTGACAGTATATTTATATTTTGTTTCAGGAGCGTTATCTCACTTATTGCTTGATTATGGGATATGGAAATTTTTTAAAAGAGTTATTCTTCGTAAGTGAAGAGGTAAAGGCGCTTGTTTTAATGTTTTTACAGGGTATAATCTATTTGTAATTCAAGCTATTAATGTGGTTTCTATTTGAAACTGTGTTTATTGGGGGATAAGATGTATTGCTCTATGATAAAACGAGTTTTTATATATTTAATTTTTATATTTTGTGGCATTGTTGGTGGCGTTGATGTTTCTTTTGGAGCTTCTTCCGCATCGGCAGAAGATTCTATTGTTCGATTACCTAAAAATGTGGATATTTCTGCGGAAGATCGAGTTTTAATTGATCGTGCAATTAGTTCCATTTTGCTGCAAAGCGGAAAATCTGTAGAAAAAGATGGCACAAAAAATATTTATCAAAAAATTATTAATGAAGGTGTATTTTTACAGGAACAGGAATTTGTGTTGCAGCTGTTGTCAAAAAATGCTGATGATGTAGGAAAATATTCTTTGGCAGAACAAATTTTTACCGATGATGCTTTAAAAAACTTGGAGGTTCTAGAGGGGAGGAGTGATAAGTTTTATAATTTTTCAAGAATAATAAATCGTGCAAAAACGTATTTTGGGAAGGGAGTATTTTCTCGTTTGTTACTTACTCCAACAAGTTCAATTGGTGATATTGTGCGACGACAAAAAGTATCACGGGAACTTGTCGAAAATGAATATCTTTTTAATGAAATAGAAAATATCACAGAAGAATTTAAAAATATCGAATCATATTTTATATCTTTGTGGAACGATACTAGAGAGTACAATGCTTTATTAGGAAATCAGTATTATTTTAAAAATAGTTTTTTTGCAGGGACTATGCAATTGGTATTACCAAAAAAAACTTATAATCGATTATTTAATTATCTTGATAAAAAAACTGGGGTACTTGAAGTCAATTTTCCATTTGCGACGGTTGGACATATTGCGGCTTTGGTTTCTGCTATTAACATATATTATTTGTTTAGTGGTCGTATATTTAGATTTGTAAAAGAGCATAGAGGAGACTCTTTTGGAAAATGGGGTGAGAAGTGGGGAGAAAAGTTCGAAAATATTAGTAACGCTAGGCGTGATTCAGGAGAGGGTGGTTTCAAAAAAGGTTGTAAAACTGTAGGTTCGATTTTTGAATTACAAAGATTTTTCATAGAGCATATGGCAGCTCCTTTTTCGCTGTTTATTTGTGTTAGTTCGATTCGCAGCTTATTGCAACAAATCAATTTTGATGTGAAATCTTTTAATCTTGCACATAAACATCTCGTAGCTCTTAGTTCAGTTGTAAACAAATCGTTGAGTAAATTGAAAGATTTATCAGATGAGAATGAAGTTTTAAGAAATGGAATTCCTTCGTTGTATAGCATTGATGTTTTGTTAGATAACACTAAAAGCAAGTTAGTGGATTTGGAAAAATTATTAAAAGCATTAAAAAAACGAACATTTGGGAAAAATCTAAAATTTCCGATGGTATCTTCTTTTAGGGGCCGAGTTTTATCTGCATATAAAATGCTAGATGAAGTTAAAGATAACTTTTTAAATATATTTGAAGCGATTGGTGAATTAGATGCATATTTGGCTGTTGCAAAATTAATAAAAGATTCAGATGAGCATGCTCCATATTGTTTTGTTGATTTTCGATATTCTTCTGTTCCGTCAATAAAATTGGATTCATGTTGGAATCCATTTGTTAGTTCTGAAGAAATTGTTACGAATGATATTTCTTTAGGATCATTAGATAGTTCTGGAAGTGCAGTTATTACTGGTCCCAATGCCGGAGGGAAATCGACTTTAATGAAAACGATCGCACTTTCTATTTTAACTGCACAATCATTTGGAATAGCTCCTGCTGCAAAAGCAGAAATGACTCCATTTTCTTATATTGATAGTCATATGGCTAAAGAAGATGATATTTCTAAGAAAAAATCTAGTTATATGGCGGAAGCTCTTCAGATCAAAAAAATAGTTAGTACATTAAAGTCATTGCCAGCCGATGAATTTGGTTGTGTATTTATGGATGAATTATTTAATACAACAAATCCTCAAGAGGCACCGGCGATGGGGCGTGCAATTGGTCGTTATTTGTCAGAGCGCAGTAATGTTATGACAGTTATTTCTAGCCATTATTCAGAATTAACAAAATTGGAAAAAGAGACTAATGGTATATTCAAAAATTATCATGTTGTTGCTGAAAGAAAACCAGACGGATCTATATTTTTCCCATTCAAAATACATCGCGGTAAGGCAACTCAATCCATAGCGCTTGATCTTTTAGAAGATATTGAAATGGATGCTGAAATTATCAAAGTTGCTCGTACATTTGTTTAGCACTTAAAATTATTTAAATTCCAAATAATTTACATGCATTTTTCGTCGTCACTTCTTCAACAACTTCCAACACAACTTCTTTTACATTCGCAATTTCCTGAGCGATGAGCGGAATATATTTTGGATGATTTTGTTGTCCGCGGTATGGTTGCGGCGGAAGAAATGGTGCGTCAGTTTCTAAAACTATTTTTTCTAGTGAAATATTTTTTACGATGTTGCGAAGCGTAAAATTTTTTGGATATGTAATTGGCCCACCAATGCCAATAAAAAAATTCCAATCAATAAAAAGTTTTGCGATGTCGAGTGATTGTGAAAAACAATGTGCAACGCCGTGCGCTTGATTTTTATATTGTTCCAAAATTTTTAAAACTTCGTCGACTGATTCTCTAATATGAATTATCAAGGGAAGATTATTTTCGAGAGCTAGTTCTATGTGAAATTTAAAGGCATCAATTTGTCGTTGCTTGAAAAATGGTTTGTGATAAAAATCTAAACCAGTTTCACCAATTCCGACAATTGTATTTTTGCATTTTATTAATTTAGTTATTTCTTCGAAATCCTGTCTCCATAGTTCTTTGCAATCGCAAGGGTGTATTCCAATTGTTGCATAAACATTTTCAAATTGTTTTGCAATGGTAATGGCATTATGACTTTCAGGAATGCTTGTTGCAATTGTAATGATGCGTTCAACGTTGTTTTGTTTTGCGTCGTCTAAAATTTTCTGAATTAAAGGAAAATGATTTTTTTGAAGTTTTGTATCAAATTCTTTTTTGACCATCATTGGCAAATGGCAGTGAGTATCCACAAACATAATTATCCTTATTATTTTTCTTTGTGAGCCGAAGCCTTAGCGTAGGATTATTCCGTAAGATTCAAAATATAACAGTAGTTACTTTTATTAAAAAATAAAACAACATAATTTTTATATCATTTTTTGATGGTTTTTAATGTTTTATAAAATAAATGTTGTTTAATTAGTCTTTTCTCTTGACAAGAATGCAAACAGAAACTAAATTTTCCTTACGTGTGATGCGTTTTAATAGTGTTAACCTCATTTTAGGAGAGCATATGAACAAGAGTGAATTAATTGATGCGTTAAGTGAAGAAACAACTTTTAGCAAAAAAGATATTGCAAAAGTTTTGGCGGCTTTTACAAGAATAGTCGAACGCACACTTCAAAAAGGTGAAAAAGTTGCAATGACAGGTTTTGGAACATATTGGATTTCTCATCGTCCAGAACGCGTTGGCATTAATCCAGCAACAAAAGAACGCATCAGTCTTCCTGCTGTTAGCGTTCCTCGCTTCAAACCTGGCAAACATTTAAAAGAACAAGTACGTGGTGTATAAGTTTTTCTAGGTGATTCGCATGAATTGCAAATCTCTTTGGGAAAATGTTGGGCCGATAGTTTTATCGGCCCTTTCCATTTTTATCTCGTTTTGCCTATTACATTTTTTTGCAAAATTACTAAATCCATCTTGGACATTGCTTGCAAGTCGCGGGATTTGCAAGGTTGCGTTTGTAACGATGGTTATCATTCAAGTTGTTTTGTTATTGGGCATTCAAACGAGAAATTTCTTAAATAAATTTTTAAAAACAAATTTTTATTTTTTCAAAGAAAAAGGGTGGTTTAAACAATTTGCTACTTATTTCATTTTGTTTTTCTTTTTCCATGCGGTTGTTCTGAGTGTTTTCTATTTTTCTGGATATGCTTTTTATAATTCGAATTGGGGGATGTGGAGTTTCTCTCTTATTGCGCGTATAATTTTTGGATTAATAGTTGTTTTTTTGTTGGCTTGGACGGAAGAGCTTATTTTTCGTGGGACATTGTTCCCATATTTTGAACAAACTTTCAGTACACCAGTTAGTGTTTTAATTACATCGTTTATTTTTATGTTGGTACATGATTTAACTGGGCCATGGAGATTGTTAACAATAAATTTAAAAATGGGGATTGGCCTTTTCCTGTTGGGACTACTTTTAAATGTAGTTTTTGCAGGTACTCGAAAGTTATATGTTGGCATGGGAATCCATGCAGGGTTAGTTTTTGTCAAAGTTATTTTGCGTCGTGTTCCATTTATTCAATTTGTTGATCAATCACAATGGAGTTGGTGGGTTAACAAAGATTTACGGCAGTCAATTTTTGTGCACATATTATTTATGTTGGTGATTTTGTTTTTTGTTCGTGTTCATCAAAAAAAATTAGTCTAGAGATTTTTCAATCAAATTCTTGTGTTAATTCACTGATCATCATTATTTTTATACAGTTATCATATTTAAAATATGATATTTTACATAACTCAAAGTTTTTAAAAAGGAGTTAAAATGGTCTTGTTAAATAATAAAAAAAATTGGTTAACAAAAATTGGGATAGTTTTATTTTGTTTTCCATTTTTTTTCACAACTTCTGTTGATGCTGGTAGAGGAGGAAGGGCCAGGCTTAAATCTGTCGTAAAAAAAGTGAAGAAAAAGAAAAAAGCGGAAAAAGTTTCTGTTACTGCAGCAAAAGGCACAGATTTGAGAGCGTTGCAGGAAAAAATAATGCAACTTACGCGAGCTAATAAAGAATTAACAGATGACGTTGAAGAGTTGGAAGATGATAGAGAAGAATTAGCGGAACAAGTTGTTGGCCTTGGTGGGGATGTTCCAGATGAAATGGAAAAAGAAATTGCGGAAGAAAAAGCAGAGGAAGCAGCAGAAGTAAAAGCACCTTCGATTCCAGGGTCACCAGAAGTTCCAAGTATGCCAGAATCTACTGTTCCAGGTATGCCACCAATGCCTAGTGCACCAACAACACCAGGTGCACCGCCAGTTCTAGGTATGCCAGAAACTACAGTTCCAGGTGCCACTCCAATGCCGGGCTCACAACAAATGCCAGGTGTGCCAACCGCACCACAAGTTCCGGGTATGCCACAAATGCCAAGTGCACCAACAGTACCGGGAGAACCACCAGCAATGCCATCAATTCCATCTGCGCCACCGGCAATGCCAGTAATGCCAACGTCCGCAGCGCCAGGTATTTCAGCACCGCCACCGCTACCTGCAGTGCAAGCTCCAAAGATGCCAACAATTGTTGTACCGGAAGGCGAAAAACCAAAACGTGCGAATTTAAAATTGGTTCTTAATTTATTTAAAATACCTATGCTTCGTGTAACAGATGTGCAACTAAAAGCATACAAAGAAATATTGTCAGGAAATCCTGACAATGGAGTATCCCCTGCAATTTATCAAGAATCTGCAACTGACAAAACAGCAACAAAACAAGTTGCCGGATTTATTGATGAAGTTCTCAAATTTGCACGTAAGACAAAAATGACTGAAAAGATTCGACCGGATTTTCTTGATGTATTAAATATTATGCTTGATCCAAAAACTGATGCAGGAAAAAGAATTGCATCGATGGATCAAGTTACAAAAGATCGCGTGAAAAATTTACGGGTTCGTATTCACTTTAATATTCCAGGATTATTTAGAGATGCAGAAGATGCAAAAGATCTTTTAGTTAAAATTGGAGCATACGAAAAACTTCTACCTGTGTTAACTCCAGCATCAAAAGATCCAACTCAAAAAGATGATGAAGACGCAGAAGAATTTATTGATGAAATTGATGAATTAAAAACATATATTGATAAAAAAGCTCCAAAACTATCTGCAGAAACTCGAACGCAAGTTAATCAAAAATTTGTAACGTTACTTTGGAGAGCGCTTAAAAATACTAGAATTAAAGATGCAGATGTAAGAGGTGTAAAACTTAAGTTAGTGGCGACAACAAAGAATGTTATACAGAAATTATATGATGAACTTAAATCAGGGTTCAATTGTAATGTTGAGCTTGCGGTTATTGAAGATACAAAAGAGTTGGGTGGAAATAAAGGGAAACTTGGATTGTTATATCAAGTATTAACAAAGGTGTTGGATCCAAAATGGAAGATTCAGCTAACCGATGATCAAAGCGGAGACTTGGTTGAACTTATTGTTGAGTTGCAAAAAGACGTTTTCAAAAGCAAGGATGATAAAGATCGTCAATGGTATGCAGGATCGGTTAAAAAAGCATTTGGCGATGGAAAAACAGTTCTGGCATTAAAAGATAAAAAAGGTGTGAAGTATGGATTGGTAAGCAAGAAAGAAAAATTAAAACGATTAAACGAACAAATTGGTGGTGGCTATTTCTTTGAGTATGAACTTGGAAAAGCAGAAGATGCTAAAGTGTTAACAGGAGACACTGGACGAATTCGTCTTCTATATTTAATCGCTTATAGGATTGTTTCTACAGATGTTAAATGGAAAGTTACTGTTGCGGAAGATCAGGTAGAAGATCTTCTTAAAGCAATTATTAAAACACGAACAATGAAAAAAGGTGTTGATGATCAAGCTCATGATTCGCCAGCGCAAACAAAATATGCTGATTTGGTTCGATTGGCATATAATAGCGGAAATGGTCCAATTGCTGCATTAGATACAAAAAAGAAAAAAGGGGAATTAAAAGGATATTCAGAAGAATTAGTTTATGCGCAAGGCAAAGTGCCATTTAATTTTGTGTCCTGGTATGAAGATGCCAAAGATGCGAAAAATTATGATGCGCTTGAATTATTTAAAACAATGTCTTTGAAGATGTCTGAAAAACATTCGCCAGACCAACGCAAAGATTACATTATATTATTGTTAAAAGATAAATATGATGAAAAATATTCAGATATGTCTGCCGTACAACGTACTGCATACAAAGAGGCTTTATGGTATACAAAAGATAATAAAAGTTTGTATAGCGATGACAAAAAACTTAAGAAATATAAACCACTGATAGATGAAGCATACAACATATTTTACACAGGTTTCGATTTTAAAGGTGAGTTTGATAAAGCAAAAGATATTGGTATTGGAAATGCATCGAAGAGAGTTAATACATTGGCCACACTTAATGCGACATTGCTTAAGATTAAAGTAACACATGATAAGGATTTAAGAAAAAAATATGTTGAGTTGGTTAGAGATTTGTATTTGAAGGCTAAAAAGAAAAAACATACTGCGATTAAAGATAAATTAAGTACATTGGTGTGGCAGGTTCAACAGAACGCAGCGTTTAAAAATCAAGCTTTTATGAGCTCGAGATTAGGTTCATCCAAGCCAAAAAAATTCAGTGAAATTTATGCCGATTTTGCTAAATGGAAATAATTTTATACTATGCAAATTAGACCTTTGGAAAAAAGAATGATTTTCTCAAAAAGTAAAAAAGTTTTTTCGGTAAGAACGATAATAATTCTATTGCTCTTACCGTTTTTTTTTACAACGTCTGTTTACGCTGGTCGAGGAAAATGGGGCAGAAGACTTAAAACTAGAACGGTCCCCGTTCCTGTGCAAATTCCAGTAGTTTCTAAAGAACAGGCACAAGATCCTGAGTGGAAAGCAGCGGTAGAAGAAATTGCCAAACTTGAAGAGCAGGGAAAAGAACTGACTAAAGAGCTAACAGACCTTACTGCAGACAGAAAAGAATTAGTACAACAAGTTACAGGTTTGGGAGGAAAAGTTCCTGAAGAAATTGTCAAAGATATGACGCAGCCAGTTTCAGCAATTGCACAAACAAAATCACTTGCACCTGCAATAACACTTGCACCTGCAACATCACTTGTACCTGCAACATCACTTGCACCAACTACAACACTAGCTCCGTTTGTTTCGCCAACACAGTTTACGCCATCAGTTTCAACAGAGTCAGTTTCTACACCAACATTTAAACTTCCAACTTTTGAAATGCCGGGATCACCTTCGATGCCAAGTATGCCAAGTATGCCTTCGATGCCAAGCATGCCAGGTGGACCAGGAATGCCTGAAATGTCTGGTATGCCAGGAATGGCTGAAATGCCAAGTATGCCTGGCGCACCAGGAATGCCAGGAGCTCCGCCGCCACCAAGTGCGTCGCCGATGATGGCAGGTCCGCCGGGAATGGCACCAATGCCTGGTGCCGCAGCAGGAACGGCGCAAGAAATTATCGCAGAACCCAAACGTGCTAATTTAGGATTAGTTCTTAAATTGGTTAAAATTCTTGGTAAAAATACCAAATTAAAAGCATACAAAGAAGTTATAGAAGGTAATGCTAAAAAAAATATGTTACCTGCAATTTATGCAGAAACAACAGATAAGCTTGTTAAAAAATTTATTGATGAAATTGCAGACTTTGCTTCCGACACAAAACTTACAAAAAAAATAAGACCAGACTTCCTTGATGTTTTAGCTATTATGTTGGATGCCAAAACTGAATCTGGTTTGCGAATTACAAAACTTGATAAAACTTATCAAGACCGTGTTAAAAATTTGCGAGTGCGAGTTTTGGCAAATATAGATGGATTATTTGAAGATGCAGAAAAATCAAAAGATATTTTNGATAAGATTAAAACTTTCAATCGAATAGTTGTCGAATTAAAACCACAATTAAAAGATCCATTATCCAAAAAAGATAAAGATGCNATTGAATTTGTNGACGAAATGTTTGATTTAAAAAAGTATATCGATAAAAAATCAGGAAGTTTATCCACTCAATCTCGAAACAGTGTTAATAAAGAGTTTCCGTTTTTATTAAAAGCTGCGTTGGGAAATGAACGCATAAAAGAAGTTGATAAGAAAAAAGGAAAGCTTAAAGTATTACTCGATCAAGTTGTAACAGGATTCAATTTTAATGTTGATTTCAAACTTGCGATGAAAGCAAAAATGCTTAGCGGAGACGATGGTAAAATTGCTCTATTGGATGGGGTTGTTTCCAAAGTTGTTAATCCGAATTTAAAAATTAAATTAATTGAGAAACAAAAACAATATTTAATTCGAGGAATTGTTGGTTTAAAGAAGATGGTGTCGAAAAGTTCTAAAAGTGAAGACAGATCGTTGTATACAAAATTGGTAAACCGAGCATATGGAGACGGAAAAACTGTTTTAGCTGAACAAGATAAAGACGGTGTAAAATTTAAGTTGTTAGAAAAAAAGGGTGAGCTCAAGGATTTGCAAGCTCAAATTGGGACAGGGTTTTATTTTGATTTAGCATTTTCTAATGTAAACAAAGCAAAACTATTAAAGGATAAATTAGTTTTGTTTACAGATTTATCAAAAAAAATTATTGGAAATGTATACTTATCAGATGCTCAAGCCAATAATTTTCTTAGGGGTATTGTTGGTATTAGAAAAAAATTGAATAAAGAGGAACCAGCAGCACCCGTTCAAAATCAATACGGATCATTAGTAACGCTTGTTTTCAATAATGGAGTTGGTCCTATTGCTAAAAAAGATATTGATGGCTTAACTTATAAAAAAGTTGGTTTGCCTACCAAGAATAGATTAAAAGATTTATCTTTAGAATTGGCTTCAGGATTTAACTTTGATGCATGGTATGGAAAAGCGAAAAGAAAAACATCTTCTTGGAATGTTACTAAAAAGTTTAGTCACATGATTCCGATTTTTACGCAAATGACGGCAAGGATAACTCAAAGTAATTCAAGTGATCAAATTAAAAAATTTCTTAAATCTGTTTCTTGGAAAAAATTCCGAACAGGATATAGCGGTTTTTCAGAATCGCAACGTAAATTATATTTAGAACTTTTAAAAGGGGTTAAAAATAATCCTGCTTTGTATAATGTGAAACTTAAAAAATACAAAAAACGAGTTGACAGTGCGTACATGATATTTAGTACAGGATTTGATTTTGAAAGTGAACTAGATAAAGCAGAAAAGAGAGCGGCTACGCTAGCAAAATTGGCTCCTAAAATTAATGCGAACAATACAATAGAAGATCAACGTGAAGACTTTCTTAAAGCTGTTAGTAAACTATATCGAAAAGCAATTCCAACAAAAGCTGAAAAAGGCAAAAAAGTTGTTGCTGGTACCAAAAAAAGAGAAATTAAAGCACTTGTCGATGCAGCATTTAAAAATCCTGTGCTAAGTTCTCTTGCTGCTAAGAAATTTGGTTCTTGGATGTGCAAGCGATCTTTAAATGAAATGCGGACAAAACTTGCCCTAGTCAAAACGCAGTAATTCTTAACGCCAACTTGATAATTAAATTTTGTTTTTTTTCGTAAAAATCTGAACAAAGCCCGTTCGCCCTGAGGGATTTTTGGAAATCCGCAGGATTTAAAAAATCGTCTCGAAGGGTTTTATCGAACGGACCGTTGAAAATTACATAAAAAAAACCATAATTATTTGAATATTAATAAAAAAATATTTTGAATCGTTCGAAGATATTTTAATGTTTTTCATCCCGAGTGATTTCGAGCGAAAGCGAGAAATTGTATCGAGGGGCCCAAGACAATCTATAAAAGATTTAGAAACGTGAAAAGTTTTTACTTATATATATTATTTAGGTGTTTAAAGAAGAATTTTGATAATAAATAAACTGTGTAACTGTATATGTTACGCCCCTCGATACAATTTTTTTACGCGAAAACACGTTAAAAAATCACTCGGGATGAAAAACCATTCTTAATTAACAAGATGAATTAAAAAAGAAACCGAACGGAGTTTGTTTTTTTAAGCAAAAAATTTAAAATTTTGTATACTAGAACACTATGAATAATCTAAATCTTGCCAGAAAGTGGCGCCCGAAAACTTTTGATGAAATAATTGGACAGGATATTTCTGTTCGTATGATAAAAAATAGTTTGTATTTAAATAAGCTTTTTCCGGTTTATTTATTTGCGGGGCAACGTGGTTGCGGAAAAACATCGATGGCGCGGGTTTTTGCAGCAGCGATTAATTGTCATGAACTTTCGGAATTTCGAAAAAATCCTAAGAAATATGTTATTCCATGTATGCATTGCGATTCTTGTAAAAATATTAGAGGTGGAAGGCATCCAGATTTTATAGAAATGGATGCAGCATCGCATACNGGTGTAGATAGTGTTCGTCAAATTATTGAATCTTGTTCTTATATGCCGGTTTCAGGTGGCAAAAAAATTTATTTAATTGATGAAGCGCATATGTTAAGCAAGGCTGCGTTTAATGCGTTTTTAAAAATTTTAGAAGAACCACCAGAATCAGTTGTGTTTATTCTTGCAACAACAGAGATGCACAAAATTCCAGATACAGTTCGATCGCGTTGTTTTCAAGCATTTTTTAATCCGGTTGGAACAGTCGAATTAAAAAAACATCTTTTGGATTTATGTAAAAAAGAAGACATTGTTATTGATGAGGATGCATTAGATTTAATGTTGCAAGAGGCAGAAGGTTCAGTTCGAGATGCGTTAAATATTTTAGAGCGCATTCGTTTTTTAAATGAAAAAATAACTAAAGATGTGGTTCTGAAAGCTCTTGGTAAGATTAGTGATGAGCAGTTATTAAAATTAATGCAAATTTTATTAGAGCAAAAACCAAAAGAGTTATTGCAATTTTTTAATGAGATAAAGTTTTTTGAAATGACACCAAAAAACTTGTGGGCAATGTTGGTTGCTGTTTGTCGAAATTTATTATGGATAAAATATGAAGTTGAAAATATTCCAAATGTTCAGATAGATTTTATTAAAAACTTAAAAGAATTAGCAGGAAAATATTCAATAAATCGTTTGAACTCTATAATGCAATTGTTGTGGTCGCAAGAAGAACTTTTTTTGCGTACACCAAACAAACATTTATTTCTTGAAACAGTATTATTGCAAATTTGTCAGCAAGTTAATGTTGCGGATTTAGATGAACTTATTCGTTTTTGCAAGGAAGGTGAAAATCTGAATAAGCATGAGAATAAGCAGGATAATAAACAGAATAAAGTTGTATCAAAGGTGACTGCTGA
>JGI26252J51714_1000161_pt1 | contig 45442 bp, 35 predicted proteins | sample SaaInlLV_10m_DNA_4_FD_51714 | JGI IMG/M metagenome (IMG submission 51714)
AATTTGTTACTTCAATATCTCCTCATGAATATGTAAATTAATCGTTCGCTTTTTTACCGCTCACACATAAAAGGAAATAATTTTGAAACATAAACTACTTTATAGCATGGTTGCTATCATCATGTTAAGTCAAATATTTGCCACGTTTAAAGACGGCCAACTCATAGCAAGAATCGATCAGGATACATCCATCGAGTCTTTGAAATTTGAATTTAAATCCAACGGATTTGAATTTGATAATCAGCTGGTTCGAAAACTTAATATTTGGCTTATTATAATCTCTCCAAATTTTTATAAATCAACTGAAGATGCTTTGATACAATTGCGAAAACTACCCGGCGTCATATATGCCCAATTAGATCATAATCTCAGTCAACGTGTAGAGCCCAACGATCCCTTTTACCCTCAAATGTGGAACTTGAATAATACAGGACAATCCGGAGGTGTCGCTGATGCAGATATTGATGCCCCCGAGGCATGGGATATAAGCACTGGCGGAGTAACTGCTTTGGGAGAAGAAATTGTCGTGGCTGTTGTGGATGGGGGTGTTTCCTATCAACATGTGGATTTGGCTGACAATATATGGGTAAACGAAAATGAGATTCCCAGCAATGGCATCGATGATGACGAGAATGGTTATGTGGATGATATTGTCGGCTGGAATGCTTACAACAATAATGGAAGTGTTCCATCAAGTTCCCATGGCACTCATGTCTCAGGTACAATTGGTGCTAAAGGAGATAATAGCGATGATGTCACCGGTATCAATTGGGATGTGAAAATAATGTGTGTTGCCGGTTCCACTTCTCAAACATCTGTAGCATCGATTGCCTATGGTTATGTCCTGGATCAGAAAACTCTGTGGATTGAAAGTGGCGGTGAATTCGGCGCTAATGTAGTTGCTACCAACAGCAGTTTTGGTATTGACTTTGCCGATTGCAATTCTGGCAGTTATCCGGTTTGGAATGATCTCTACAACGCCATGGGTGAAGTTGGAATTCTATCAGCAGCTGCAACTATCAATTCAAATCAAAATGTTGATAATATCGGAGATGTTCCCACCGGCTGTTCCAGTGACTATATGATAGCTGTTACCAATACAACAGATGACGATGTAAAATATTCTGGTGCCGGATATGGATTGGAAACAATCGATCTCGGCGCTCCGGGAACTCACATCTGCAGTACAATTCCGGGAAATAATGTATCCTGTTCTTATACTGGCACATCAATGGCAACTCCTCATGTTGCAGGAACTGTCGGTCTGATGCATGCAGCTGCAACTTTGACCTGGGCTGAAGGATATGTTGAGTCCCCGGCAATAAAAGCGCTTGAATTGAAAAGCATGATTCTTGACAATGTAGATATTTTACCCACTCTAGACGGCGTAACAGTCTCCGGTGGACGGCTGAATCTTTATAATGCCGTATATGCAATTGCCAATGCAGGATCCAACTTTCAATCTGGTGATGTAAATATGGACAGTTTGATAAATATTTTAGACGTTGTTAATATCGCTAATTATATAGTCACCGGTGAAGGATTCACACAAGAAGAAATTGAATTGGCAGATATGGATGGCAACGGCGAAATAAATGTTGTTGATATTGTTTCTGTGATAAATATCATTTTAAATATTAACGGCAATAACTAGAATTATTACTCGAGGACCAAAATATGAATAAAAGTGTTTTTCGAATATTATGTGCATTTATCCTTACAGCCGGAAATTTAGGTTTTGCTCAAATATCGACTGGCGGCATTCCATATAGTTTTGAAAATATCGTAAGCAACGATTTTCAAATATTGAACCTCCCAGCCGTTGATGTAAACGCCCTTCTTGCTGAAGATGAAATAGCCAGCAAGGATGAACCTTTAAGATTTGGATTTCCGCATAGTGTGAGTTTGGATTTGAATAATTCAGGTACATGGCAGGATTTACCTGACCGTACTAAACTATGGAGACTTCAAATTAATTGCCCCGGGGCAACATCAATCAATTTGATTTATGATGACTTTCATCTTCCACCCGGCGGTGAATTATATATCTATAATGATGATCTTACCTCTGTATATGGTGCCTTCACCGAAAATAATAATAAAGCTCATAGAGAATTTTCTACCACCCCTACAAGCGGTTCAACAACTTATCTTGAATACCATCACCCTTCTGAAAATATTTCGGATGTCAGTATCAGCATCTCAAGTGTGATCCATGGTTACCGGGATGTCTTTGCGCTAATGACTCGAAATTTTGGTGATAGTGGTGGTTGTAATAATAATGTCAACTGTCCAGAAGGTAATCCCTGGGAAGAAGAAATCCGCTCTGCTGCAATGATATTATCTTCCGGTGGATTCAGATTATGCTCCGGCGCTATGGTTAATAATGTCAGGCAGGATTTAACTCCTTACTTCCTTACTGCAAATCACTGTCTCGGAGGTGAAAGCACCTGGATTATCATGTTTAACTATCAAAGCCCAACCTGTGCAAATACCGATGGTCCAACCAATTTTACGGTTCAGGGTACAACATTACTCGCGAACCGCTCTCAATCTGATTTTGCTTTACTGCTCCTTCAGGAAACCCCTCCCGAGTCATATAATGTTCATTTTGCCGGTTGGTCCGCCATAGACACTGCTCCTCAGGAACCCGTTTCGATTCATCATCCTTCAGGGGATATTAAGAAAATAACTTTTGATTATGATCAAGGGATTTCTGATGGGTGGACAAATAATGATGGATCACATTGGCGGATTGCCACCTGGGAAGATGGTACCACAGAACCCGGCTCATCAGGCTCTCCCCTTTTTGATCAAAACCATCGCATAGTAGGACAGCTTCACGGCGGTGAGGCAAACTGCAGTAACAATGTAAATGATTATTATGGAAAAGTGTCAATGTCATGGGATGCCGGTTCAAGTGCTTCGTCAAGGCTTATGGACTGGCTTGATCCTGATAATACCGGTGCAATGGTTTTGGACGGAATGAACGCAATTGATCTACCGGATCCTGAACTTTCATACTCATCGGAAGAACTTTCACTTGTACTAAATACCGGGATGACTGAAACATCCTCAATATCTGTTTCGAATATTGGCGAAGATGAATCTGTTTTATATTATAATCTTGCCTCAACACCATTTGAAAATCCCGGTGCTTCATCCGATGATTTTGGTCATTTCTGGGCTGATTCAAATAATGAACCATCGCTAAATTCTCAATGGATTGATATATCTAATGAGGGAGAATTAATTTCATTTACCAATAATGATCAGGCAGCCCCTCCCATTGAAATTGGATTTGAGTTTCCATTTTATAATGAAGTATATACGCAATGTATTATCAATCCAAATGGCTGGGTTGGATTTTCCGGTGATAATCCTGCCTGGGATAATTCAATTATTCCGTCTCCATCTGCGCCTGGTCCTGCTATCTTTGGTTATTGGGATGATTTGAATCCCCTAAATTCAGGGAATGGCAATGGCGGCGGGCAAGTATATTTCCATTCAAACGGTGAGAGACTGGTAATTTGGTTTGATAATGTAATCCACTGGCCGGTGAATTATGATGGGACATATAATTTTCAATTTGTATTATTTGCTGACGGCAGCATCCAATTAAATTATGCCGAGATGACTGGAGATATTGATTCAGCAACTATTGGTATTCAAAATGATGACGGGTCAGATGGCGTACTTATTTCATATAACGCTGAATTTGTTGAAAACGATTTCACTCTCGAAATTCAGGCGGCTCCACAATGGCTTATCATTGAAGATGCTCCTGGATTTGACGGTGCTCTCGGGCAGGGAGAAACTGCCGTACACTCAGTTATCTTTGACGCCTCAAATATTTTTGAATCAGGGGTTTTTATAGCAAATATCATTTTATCTGCCGGCTCTCAGGAAACGGTTATTTTCCCGGTACAAATGATTGTAAATGAAGATGGCATCCCTGGAGACCTGAATCAGGATGGCCAGGTAAATGTGCAGGATATCATTTTATGCGTCAATATTATTATCAGTGGTATTGAGCCAGGTGGTTATCAATTATGGGCTGGCGATCTTAATGCCGACGGAATTATAAATATATTAGATGTGATTGCGATTATCAATATTATACTTGAATAAAAATTAATAAAATAAAATAAGGGATAAGAATGAAACGATTACTAGTAATGACAGGCTTTATACTACTGTTAATTTCCAGTGCAGTTGGCCAGATTAGTCATGGTGGTGTACCATACAGCTTCTCTCAATCATCTAGAACTGATATTGAAAATATTACAATGCCAAATGTTGATGTAGAAACATTGATCGCTGAGGATGAGCNAAGACCAAAGGGCAGACTTCGATTTGGATTTGAAATGGCACTGAATGTAAATATGACAAATTCCGGTACATGGACTAATCTTGAAAATGGTGGAGTACTGTGGCAGTTACAGATAACATCTGCAGATGCCCAATCCATCAATCTCACTTATGACAATTTTTTCATGCCGGAAGGTGGAGAATTTTTTGTTTATTCTGAAGATGAGTCGATTGTATTTGGCGCTTATACTCATGAAAATACTAATGAATTCCAAACCTTTGCCACACAGCCTGTCGCTGGGGATGTTACAATCTTAGAATATTATCACCCGAATGGAAATGATAATGATGTTTCAATCAGTATTGATGGTGTTATACATGGATATCGATCATTACCCGGGTTAAGACCAAATGAAGATATCAGAACAGCTGGAGCCTGCAACAATAATGTTGCATGTCCAGAAGGAGATCCATGGGCCAATGAAATCAGATCTGTTGCCAGGACACTCACCCAGGGTTGGTTATGCAGTGGTGCTTTGGTGAATAACACTTCCGAGGATGAAAGTCAGTATTTTCTAACAGCTTATCATTGTGTTGAAGATTTAAATACAGCATATTCTGTATTCCTGTGGAATTATCAGGCATCTTCATGCACCGGTACCTGGGGACCCACAAACCAAACAGTTCAAGGTGCTGTATTGAGAGCATCTTCACAGGATATATATAGCAGCCCTGATTTTGCCCTGCTTGAAATAAATACGACAATACCAGATAGTTATAACCCATATTATTCTGGCTGGTCGCGATCTACAGACTATCCACAAGCGCCAGTTGGTATTCATCATCCCGATGGTGATATTAAAAAAATCTCATTCGACGATGATGCGCCATTTGGTTTTAATTATCATAAATGGAATCTTGATTGGGACGATGGTGTAACTGAACCTGGTTCATCTGGTTCTCCCTTATACGATGAAGACCACTATCTTGTTGGAGATTTGAGTACAGGTTCATCTTCCTGCAGCAACCAGGGAGGTGATGATCAATATGGTAAATTCTGGAGATCATGGGATTACGGTGGTTCTGCCAATATGAGACTCCGAGACTGGTTGGATCCTGAAAATCTAGACCCTGAGTTCTGGGAAGGATTCGACCCATTTGTCGAGCCTGAACCTGATCCATATGTATTAGGCGATGTGAACAACGATGAATTGATCAATGTGCAGGATATTATTCTGGTAGTTGGCATCATTCTCGGCACAGTTGATCCTGATCTAACTATGGAACTCGCCGCCGATGCCAATGAAGATGGGATTATAAATGTTCTGGATGTTATCACAGTTATTGGAATAATTATGGATGGTAATCTGGTTAGAGGAAACTCGATCAGTTCCGCCCGTTTAGAAGTTTCTGGAAGCAATGTGGAAATTCAATCAATTGGTGATGTTGCAGGTATCCAGTTAACGGTATCGGGAGATTTCACTATAGAAGAAACCTCTCTCCCCATAGGCTGGCAGATTCATTATAACAATCATACCATTCTTGTTTTTGCTTTGGATGGTGCCAAATTTGATAATGGTTTACTTTTTAATTATGAAGGAAATTTAAAAATTGAATCTGCAATAATCGGTGATTGGTTTGCAAGAGGAAATTCAGCAGAAATTTTAGATATAACACCAACTGGATTTGCTTTGCACCAGGCATACCCAAATCCATTCAATCCCGAAACCCATATTTCGTTTGAACTACCTTTTGCAAGTGAGGTCACAATGACGGTCTACAATATTATCGGTGAAGAGATCGCTAGTTTAGTTGATGGCAGAATGAATGAAGGAGTACATTCTGTATCCTGGAATGCAAATGAGTTCCCATCAGGTCTGTATATTGTTCGTATGGATGCTGGTAATCAAGTATTGTCTCAAAAAATAGTGTTAATGAAATAATCCAAATCACTTATTATCTTATTATATGATAAAACGGCGCAGAAAAATCTGCGCCGTTTTATTTTGTAGATATTTTAGTATCCCCACTTATTGATCATGCTACCCCGGCAGTTTACTTGGATCAAATAGAAATTTTTCCATTATTTTCAATTCATCAATTCCTGATATAACAATTTCAGGATCTGGTATTAATTCCTCAACGGGTAATTTATCTTTATAATTCAAATTCGATAATAAATACTTTATGCAGTTTATTCGTGCCTTTTTCTTTACATCAGATCGGATAATTGTCCAAGGCGTTTTGGTTCGATTGGTTTCCGTAATCATCTGAAATTTCCGGATTGAATATTGATCCCATAACTCTTGTGCCATTTTATCTACAGTAGAAGTTTTATACTGTTTCAGGGGATCTGTATCACGGGACAAAAATCGTTTATTCTGAATTTTTTTTGATACTGAGAAATAAAATTTAAACAGTTTGATTCCATCATTAACTAGTAAACTTTCAAAAACGGGTGCATATTTTAAAAATTTCTTGTTCTGTTCGTCAGTACAAAATTCCATGACCGGTTCGACCATGGCACGGTTATACCAGCTACGATCAAAAAAGACCATCTCCCCAGCAGAAGGTAAATGTGTCACATATCTCTGAAAATACCATTGCGTCAGCTCTCTGTTACTTGGTGTTGATAATGCCACAACTCTGGCATTTCTGGGATTTATAAATTCTGTCATCCTTTTAATCGTTCCACCCTTACCAGCTGCATCCCGACCTTCAAATAACATCAATATGCGCATACCGGTGCTTTTCACATGATTTTGAAGTTTCAGCATTTCAATTTGGAGCTTTTTCAACTCCGTTTCATATTCGATAACATGTTTGCCAATCCAAACTGGTATTTTTCCTTTTTTTGCTTGAGAATCCTTATACTTTAAGGCCGTACCTTCAGATAGTATTTTTTTTGAGATCCCCTTGCTTTCCGTTTCATTAGATTTTTTATCTTCCACCGGATGGGTGGATTCATCTATAAAATCGTTTTTGGGTTTTTCATTCTGATCTTGTTTATGCATATAAACTCCAACTCATCATCTGACATATTTCCCATGTTTCATCTTTTGTTTTTTCATTTTCTGAATCTCCTTTTTCCCGGAAATAACCACATTAGAATCGATGGAAAAATCTATTTTTCTACTTCTCCCTCGATACCGAACCGATTTCAAAATAATTTTCATCGTTTCCAATCGAGCCAAATGTTTATCATCAGATCGAATGACCCACCATGGAGAATCTGCAGTACTTGTTTTTTTCAACATTTTAAATTTCTTTTTTGTAAACTCATCCCACAGACTCTGAGCCTGAAGATCCACCTCACTTAATTTCCATTGTCTGAGCGGATCATTTTTTCGTCTTTGGAATCGTCTATCCTGCTCATCCTTGGAAACAGAAAAGTACAATTTGATTAATGTCGTTTTTCCATCACTGAGGAAATTTCGTTCATAGGTATTCACACTTTTAATAAATTTATTATATTGATCCTTAGAGCAGAAATTAAATATGGGTTCAACAATAGCACGATTGTACCAGCTACGATCGAACAAAACTAACTCTCCAGCATGTGGAAACTGTTCAATATACCTTTTCATGTGCAATTCAGTCTTTTGGTGATATGATGGTTTGCCCAATGCAACAACCCGATAATGCTTTTCATTCATATATCTGGTTACCCGGCGGATTGTCCCCCCTTTACCTGAGGCATCTCTTCCATCAAATAAAACGATAACTTTTTTTTTCGTTTTTTCCAGATGCTTCTGCATCTTTATAAGTTCTGCCTGATATGGTTTTAATTGTTCAGCTTTTTTATATTTAGCATAAATAGCTTTTTGTGGCAATTGATTGTCTATTGATTTTAAATCATCCATCCTTTGGCCTTATCGTTTCCAGATTTTTCGATTACAGTTTATAATAATGAGCTCTATTTTTAGTATTCTTCTTCTATTTTCGGAAGGTAATCTAATAATATCAATATGGCTTATAAAGATTGTTTTGCTAAATATGGATTTATCATCTCAAAAAAAAGTACTTCAATCCCATAATACCTTGAGATTTTTATAAAGTTTAAACCCAGCTTTTTTAAAACATTTTGTGAAGATACATTCTCCGGATGGGTTATACCGACTATTTTATCCAGGTTCAAAACTTGAAATCCATAACGGCATACCCGATGAGAGATTTCTGTTGCGTACCCGTTTCCCCAAAATTCAGGCAGGAAACGATAGCCAATTTCAATATCCGAGGTATTATCAAGTGGTTTCAAAATTACCCATCCAATATATGCACCGGATTCCTTTAAAAAAACCGACCACAGACCCATTCCTTCCTTTTTGTCATGGTATTTCATCATCCGGGCAAATGTTAGTCTTGTCTCATCAATTGTTTCCTCAATAGCATGGATATATTTCATTACCTCAGGATTTGAATGGAGATGAAACATCTGTGGGATATCTGACTCAGTTAGCTCCCTTGCGATTAATCTATCTGTGGTGAATTCTGGATTCTTTCTAACCATAACTACTCAATAATAGATTCCTGTGAACCCTGGGATAATTCTTCAATTTTTTTCAAGGGTTTTTCTAATTGTCGTGACCTGGTAGTCATGAGACTATCATAAGTATTTTTTGAAGATTCAATGCTGTTTCCTAATTTTTCAAGAGATTTAACGTACATACCCCATTGTTTCCGGAATACGTTTACCAGATTCATAACCTCAGATGCTCTCTCTTCCATGGCAAAATTCTGTGTTGCTTGATGAATCAATGATAATACTGCATACAGGGTAAGCGGCGAGCACAGGAGTACCTTCTTTTCAAGGGAAAAATTAACAAGTTCAGGGTCTTCAGAATTGATGAAACCATATATTGACTCATTTGGGATGAATACCATGACATAATCCAGTGTGCCTTCCTCTGGATTTATATAGTTTCTCCCAGCCACATCTTTGATATGTTTCTTTACGTCCTTTAAAAAATGTTCTTTTTCTACTTTTTGATGATGATCATCTTCTGCTGATAGAAAATTCTCATAATGCGTAAGTGGAAATTTCACATCCATATTTAATTTTTTCTCTTTTGGCAGCATGAATGTGTAATCTGGCCTTTCACCGGATTCTACAATTGTTTGTTTTAAGTAATTTACATTTTCAATCAATCCAATATATTGAAGGATATCTTCCACCATCCGTTCACCCCATTGACCTCTTTTTTGCGATGATGATAAAACTTCTCTCAATCCGATAGCTGTATCCCTAAGTTTTCCAGTCTCAATACTACTTTCCTCTAATCGGGTATTTAAAGTGATTGATTGATCGGCGAGCCCTTTCAAAGTTTTATGCATTTCACCAAGATTTTGATCAATGAGATTCTTCTTTTCATCAAATTTGATCTCTGCATTTTCCATAGAAGTCTTAAACTTTTCATTTGCGAGTTTGAGAAATTCATCAGAATTACTTTTTATTGCCTGACTGGCAAGTGATTTAAAGGAATTTTCCATTTCAGCCCTGATTTCAACCAATCTGGCTCTTTCATCTTTTATCTGTTGTATGGAACTTTCTACTCGAGTATTCGCAGCTGTTTCAGCCTTTTGGGATTCCTCCAATCGTAATCGTATTTCCTTAAATTCAGTCAATTGCTTTTCATATTCGCCAAGACGGGTTATGGCCTGGGTTTCAGATGTAATACGATCCTGCAATTCAGTTTGAAATGATTCAATTTCCTGATCCCGGTTTGGAGGACTAGTTTTATGTTTTATTAGCCATCCTAATAAAAACCCAATAACTATTGAAATGATTGAAATAATTGATTCTACCACAATGATATTCCTTCTTATTCGCTATACGAAATATTTTGGCTGTGTGATTGCAATTTCCCAAATATATAACCAACCGCAGCACTAACAAATCCCCAAAGTATAAATCCAACTGAAGACTTTATCAGCCAATCAGGTTCAATGAAAATTAACAATCCCCGTGACTCCAGAAAGTAAAATATAATAGTGCCTGTCAATCCAAAAACTGAAGAATAAAATATTCCTTCAGAATTAACTCCTTTGATAAATACTGAAGCGACAGGAAATGCAACTGCAGTAGAGAGAATCCCTGATGACAAGTAAAATATATCCCATAGAGAATCGATGAACAAGGCAAATAAAAGAGCAGCGAAAACTGATAATGATGTTATTATCTTTTGAAAACTGACATTTGTTGATTGCTTTTTGTCATGAAAATAATCATAGGCAATGCTCAATCCCATCACATTAACGCATGTGTCAATTGTACTCATTGCCGCTGCCACCAGTCCAACAGAAAGAAGCATTCTTAACCAGGCAGGTGCATAATCTTGGATTAATGCAGAAAAAATAGCATCCCCTTCAAATCCTATGATCTGAGGATAACCACCCTCTGTGACTGGATATAATTCTAATGCAGCCACCCCGATAAACATTGGGATTATTCCCACAAATATCAATCCGTTTAATGCTCCGATGAAAACCCCTTTTTTGGCAGTAGTAACATCCCTTGCCGCCTGAACCCTCAACCACAGGTCAGCTTCATAAATCCAGCCGGGTAAATACGCAATCAATGTAAGTAAAATGATTGTAATGCCTGGCGAGAATATGGAGATCCAGCTTACCGATGTTTTTGTGGAAGTTATAAATGTATCAGGGAGAAAACCGGGGGTTTTATTCAGTCCTTTTATAGCAAGAATTGCGACGACAACAATATAAATAGCAACTAGAACATATTGAAGCTTATCAGTTGCAATAACCGCTCTGAATCCGCCAAAGGTAAGATATATTCCAATCACTACAGAAATTAAAATCATCACCGCTGTAATATTTATATTCAGTTCGGCGGAAAGTAAATTTGCTGCAACATAAATTTCAGCACCACCCCATACAAGAAATACAATAGCAAGAGATAAAGCAACCACTTTCCTGCTTTTAGAACCAAATTTGTCTCCCACCATTTCAGGTTGGCTAAAGGCTTTTAGTCCTCTATACTTTGTTGAAAGACGATAAATTAGAGCAAGGGATATGAGCCATGGGAAAGTAATTATCCAGAATGCTCCGATTCCATACCAGTAGAATAATTGAACCGCATACACACATGACCATGATACAGACATGAATCCAGCTGAGAGGGAGAAACCCACATCCATGGCTCCTAATTCCCGCCCACCAGTCCAGTGATCTATTTGAGTTTTCTGTTTCCTGAATGAATACCATCCTATTACAATAGTAATCAGAAAATACAATAAAACCGCTACCCAGGCTGATAACATTGATCTCTCCATTATTCAATTACACATTTCTATTTATTAGGGAATTTTTAGAATTAAATGATTTCACTCATCAAACGAATATTTCTTTCAATGCCCATTCCTACTACTCAATTTTAAGTAAATTTAAGTTATGAATTCTGGAGATATTTTCCGTTTTGATTTATTAACTATATTGGGACCGACTGCTTGTGGAAAAACAAGACTGGCGGTAGAAATTGCCCATAATTTATCTGGTGAAATTATTTCAGCTGACTCAAGACAGGTTTTCCGAAAACTGAATATCGGCACCGGAAAGGACCTCATTGAATACCAACATCCAGATGGAACCATCCCCCATCATCTTATTGACATAATCGATCCTGCAGATGATTATAGCGTTTTCCATTTTCAAAATGACTTTTATAATTCCTACCTGGATATCAAAAAGAAGCATAAACAGCCCATTTTATGCGGTGGAACAGGTTTGTATATTGAAGCAATTTTACGGCATTTCAGTATTTCACCTGTAAAACCCAATATTGAATTAAGAAAAGAACTGGATATTCTGTCAATAGGAGAACTTCAGGAAAAACTAAAATCCATAAAATCTAAACATCACAACACTAGCGATTTTTTACATAAAAAACGATTAATCCGTGCTATCGAGATAGCTTTGTCACCTGTACCGGAAAAATCACTTCCGGTTAAAATAGAAGCCCCCGTAATTATCGGAATTGATTATCCAAGAAGTGAAGTAAGGAATCGCATAACTTTAAGATTGCATGAGAGAATCAATGAAGGATTAATTGAGGAAGTTGAAGATCTGATCCGCTCAGGAGTAACGCATGAAAGGTTGGAATATTTTGGATTAGAGTATCGATTTATTTCCAGATTTATTGAGGGTAAACTTAACAAGAACGATATGATCCAGAAATTAAATAGTGCTATCCATCAATTTTCAAAACGTCAAATGACCTTTTTTCGACATATGGAAAAACAAGGGATAAAAATTCACTGGATTCCTAAAGGCAACCAACAGCAGGCATTCAAATTACTTGAGAATTGGACCCAGTGATACAGAGTGATAAAATATCAGATTACCTTAGGAAAAGAGGAATTAAGGGACCCTGGAAGATCCATTCTGCCCCAGATAAAAAATTCGATTATATTTTGATTGTCCCTGTTATTTCTGAATCAAAGAATATTCCAAATTTATTGTTATCCATATCAAATCAAGTATCAGTAGATCTCGAAAATATCATGGTAATAATTGTAATTAATAATGGAGAGAATCCTGATGTCAATATTTATCAGGATAATTGCAATTTGAGATTTTATTTAGACAAGGAGACCTTTCCTTTTCACCTGACTTATGTAGATGCTTTCACACCAGGGTATCAACTATCCGAAAAACTTATCGGGGTTGGAATGGCACGTAAAATTGGTACCGATCTATCATTACAAATGGTCAGTAAGAATGGTTTGCTTTTTCACACAGATGGGGACTGTTATTTATCACCAAATTATTTTTCAAATATTATAAGAGATTTTCATCAGCATCAGTGGGCAGCATCTGTTGTAGGATTTAAACATCAAAAATCCAGTATACCGCGAATTGAAAATGCAATTCGGAATTATGAAAATATGCTAATAACTACAGCGGATAAAATGCGGCAAGCAGGTTCTATATATGGATATCCAGCTATTGGTTCGGCAATGATTTGCACGCCATTAGCTTATGTATCTGTAAGTGGAATGCCAAAAAGAAAAGCCACTGAGGATTTTTATTTCCTGCAGGAAATTGCAAAATATAGGGAAGTTTCCTGGAATGATGAGATTCTGGTACATCCCTCTCCAAGAGCAGAGCAAAGGGTTCATCTTGGCACGGGGTTCAGGATGTCCCAGGTGGTTAATGGTTTTGAAATTCAAACTCTTGAATATTCCGAGATAGCATTTCGGATATTACATGATTGGATTCGATTAGCTGCAGATAATTATAAAACAGATATTAAGGATCTGATTTTAAAATGTAAAATAATCCATGAGGATTTTCCAAAATTTATCATATCTCTTCAGATTGAAGCGGTATGGGATGGAATCAACCATTCGGCTCCCACTTCAGGTCATTTTGCTTTACAATTTCAGAGATGGTTTGATGGTTTGAAATCCATCCATTTACTGAGAAATTTTTCTGATAATTATTAATAATTTTCTTTGTTGAAATCTATGATATTTTATTATTTAAAGATATGTAATCCATAAACCAGAAGAGGCTCTCGGGGAGAGAGCCTCTTCTGGTTTTAACCACAACAAAGGAGAAGGAAGGTTGTTTTTATTTACGCTTCGACTCACGAACCATCATAGAATCGAATTGTTCCATCAATTCATTAATTAAATATTTTTTTTCAATATTGAAAAAATTGATATTTGATTGGTAGTGATTGAGAAACTAGTAATTGAATAATCTAGATAAAAAGCTGTAAAATTTGCCATCTTTAGGGGGGTTATGAACCAGATTACAGGTAAAATTAATTATCTTGACGGTATAAGACTTCACCGCGCACTCGTTGCTGGCATATATAAAGTAGTTTCTCGTCAAGAATATCTAAATAAAATAAATGTTTTCCCAGTCCCAGATGGTGATACTGGAACCAACATGGCGTTCACTCTCACTGCAATTCTGGATGGCACCCGGGAACAAATACACTCTGATGTAAATCAGATGCTGATAACCGTTGCTGATAGCGCTTTAGATGGAGCAAGAGGTAATTCAGGAGTCATTCTTGCACAATTTTTCCAAGGTCTCAGCGATGGTGCCGCCGAAATAAAAAAAATGGACACCCTCGCCTTTTCCAACGCTATCACCTATGGGGCAAAATATGCACGAGAGGCACTTTCTGAACCAAAAGAAGGAACAATCTTATCCGTTCTGACTGATTTCTCACAGCATCTAATAAAATTGATTAACCTTGGTCACACTGATTTTGCATCTCTCCTTGAAAAGGGACTGGAGAAAGCTGAAGAGTCCCTTGCAAATACAATGAATCAGCTTGAGGTACTTCGAAAGGCTGGTGTTGTAGATGCAGGGGCACAGGGATTTGTCGATCTTCTAGTAGGAATTTTAGATTATATATCTTCTGGCTCAATTAAGAAATTTAATGAAATTTCTTTTTCTTCTTACCCAAGCGTTAAAATTCAAAGTGCCGGCGAAGAAGTAGATTTGGAATATAGGTTTTGTACAGAATGCATGATTGTTGGGGATGATATTGACCGAAAATATCTCAGAAAAAAACTTATGTATATGGGTAACAGCCTGGTATTTGCCGGTTCAAAGCGAAAAGCTAAAATTCATATTCATGTAAATAATCCAGCAGATGTATTTAAAACCTGTGAAGAATTTGGGGAGGTCATAAACCAAAAAGCTGATGATATGGAAATGCAGCAGAAAATTTCACACAAAGAATCAACGGATGTGGCAATACTTACTGATTCTGGAGCAGACTTTCTTGACATCTCTGATCTCGATATCCATATGGTACCATTAAGATATAACTTTGGAAATGTAGGATTCATTGATAAAATTTCATTGAACCCTATCGAATTTTATGAAAAACTGACCACGTCTTCTCATCATCCTCAAACCTCACAGCCAACACCAGGAGATATTAGGCGACAATATCAATATATCTCGACACATTATAATTCAATAATTTCTATTCATCTTCCTCATGCCCTGAGTGGTACGTGGCAATCTGCTGTAAATGCAGCCAAACGATTACCTGATACTAATATATCGGTAATTGACTCTAAAACAGCCTCTCTAGCTCAAGGTTTGATTGTATCTGTCGCTGCCGAAGCAGCACAAAATGGAAAATCTCACGACGAAATTTTAAAAATTATCGATGAAAGCAAAGAGAAAACTGAACTTTATGCAATAATTCCCGATCTTGCATATGCAGTTAGAGGAGGTAGGGTAAAATCCTCAAAAAAGAAAATTGCAGATATTTTTAACATAACACCCATACTTACCATTGGAAGTACAGGAAATATTAAAACTGCTGCTTATACTATTGGGAAAAAGCATATTGTTGACAAACTAACTTCTTTTGTGATTAAAAAAATGAATCCTGATAAATCTTATAGAATATTAATTGGACATGCAAATTCAAAAAGCAGGGGAAATAACGCCATGTCCATTATGGAAGAAAAATTAAAATCTATCCATTCAATTCACTTAATAGATTTGGGACTTGCTCTCGGTGTGCATGGAGGACCTGGGTCAATTGCTGTTGCATTTATGGAGCAATAATATGGCAGTTAATCTCATTTAATTATATAATTAATCAAATTATGATATCAGTAGCATTAAAAATTATTATTTCATATTTACTTGGCTCAATCAGCGGAAGCATGGTCATTGGTAAAATTAAAGGCGTCGATATTCGTACCATGGGGAGTGGAAATGCCGGCGGCACTAACGCCTTTCGAACTCAGGGAATTAAGTTTGCCATTGCCGTGTTCATTATTGATATTGGCAAAGGTTTCGTGTCAACGTTTTATGTACCGCATTTAGTACTTCCATTTATGTCTGCAGAAATGATATTGTCTGTTGATTTATTGATTGTATTATGTGGGATGGCTGCTGTTATTGGTCATGTCTACCCATTATATTATAACTTTAAAGGCGGAAAAGGAGCTGGGGCTGCTATTGGGATGATATTTGCCATTGCCCCGTTGATAATGTTTATTGCGATCGTCATCTGGCTTATTATTTTGTTATTGACAGGATACGTGGGGCTAGGAACTATGATTGCAGCTATTTCTATTCCATTTTTTAGTTTTATTTTTGAAGTAAATAATCAATATTTTTTATACTCAACTTCCTTGCTTGCAACATTTATAATTTTCGCCCATAGAAGTAATATTCAGAGGATTATCAAAGGAACTGAAAATCGTTTTGAAAAAGCGAGAATTTTTCATCGCTCAAATGATTCTGATTAATTAGAATCTGACAAATGAATATGTGTGTCCGGCTCATATGGATTGAATCCAAAATCTATTGTCATAGAACCAAATCCTGACATATAAAAAACAAACCCGACACCATAACCATGGATAAGTTTTTCAATTTTCATATCCTCCAATTGATCAAAACCAATGCCAAAACTATAAAATACATGCCAGTCTATTCCCAGTTCTAATCCGCCAGTATCAACCTTTGGGAATAAAGTCTGTTGTACAGAAATATTGTTATATATAATATTTTTACTCTCCAGATATGGTTGTATTTTTGCAGAATTTCTATTTGGCACCGGTGAATACCCCTTTACATAATCCTCCCCACCAAGGTACTTATATTTAAAAATAGGTAAATTTTCAGAGAATTGTAATTCGGAGGTTGTATAAAGAGACAGTACTGGGTTCCACGAATTTTTAAATATATTCATCCATATTCCAAACCATAATTTCAAATTGGAATAGTCCTTAACAGAATTTTTTGCCTTATGGTACGAATAGTTAATACCGGTATGTATCCCTTTCTCAGGATCCAGAATTACATCACGTGAATCATATTCCAAATTGGCATTACCAAAGTAATATTCATATCTTGTATCATTTGGAATTGCATTGTCTAATTCTGAATTAAGATTACCCCAGTCAATAATTCGTTGTTCATAACCAAATGTAAATAAAAATCTGTAATAATTCTGATGGCGGAATCCACTTGATGCAGAAATATGTTTATAATTTGATTCATATTCATAGACTGCATGAATATTAGTTGAATTCCACACATTGATAGCGAAAGAGACGTGATCATCTTTTATCCAGGGATTACTGTATCCAAAAAAATAATTATTTACATTTCCTGTTGTAAAACCACCAAACAACTTCTCGTTTCGACCTCTAAAATTTAGATAAGTAATGCCGCCACCATATGACCAGCCATTTTTCCCTTTTGCCTCATCATATTCTATTATAGGAAATGGGTAATAATTGGGACCTTCAACCAAATCAATAACGTAGTTAGATTCTACTTGATATATGTTAACTGTTGAAAATAATCCAAGATTATAAATTCTGTTTCTGTCTTCTATCGCTATGGATTCATTATAGGGTGAGTATAGAGGATGTTGGAGTTCTCTAATTATTATAGATTTATGTGTTTTATTATTACCAGTAATTTTTATCTGCTCGACATTATTTGCACTCAAAATTGTCAAATAAATAAGGATAACAATTAATTTCATTTCTATATATATTTTATAGATTTCCATTTATATATGAGATCTAATATTATCATAAATATTAATAAAAACCAGACTCCTTGGGTGAGAATATTTACATAGAAATGTAAATGGAGTGTCCCTTCAAATCAGCTTTGATTCAGATAATAATTTTCTTTAGGTTGTAAAATTTACGTATTAAAAAAAATGCCTCCAAAATTACGGAGGCATTTTTACTTAAAGTCTGTCGATATTTTATTTTTTCCGGCCTCTTGCCATCGCTGAACGAGATACATCCCCTTCTTTGTCAATAAAATATAGATATCCAGATTCACGGGATACACCGGCATCTGCAACTTTTTCAGCACTTCCGCCCTTTTCTTTACCGCTAGCCATCCTTGAGCGCCAAACGTTGCCATCTTTCCCCAGGTAATACAGATATCCTTTGTCTTTCTTCACGCTGACAGTTTTTACTTTTTCAGCCATAAATTGGTTCTCCTTGTAGTTAAATATTGAAAGTTAAGCGAATGCTTTATACCTAATTCTATGTCTTTCCCCTCTATAGAGTCAAGGATTATTAAAATTATTAAGAGATCAAAATACCGGAATAATAAATGATATTTTCTTTTTTATCCGATTACTCCTTTTTTCCCCTTCCATGCTCAAATTTCTCCATAACAATTTTGAATTCTTCAAAGGAATTACAGCTGAAAAAATTAGATAAACGTATATTTTCACCAATTGAAATTGATTTCTGAAATCCATAATGATGTCCAGGATATACAATCGTTGCAGGTTTTAGAGTTAAAAGTTTTTTATAAACACTATTATACAAATGAAAAATATTGCTATCAGGGCCGATCGTTCTTCCTGTTCTGCCCACAAACATTGTATCACCAGTAAAAATCATATTCAAGTTCTGATGCCAGAAACAGAGACAATCTGAGAGATGTCCAGGAGTGTGTAAAACCGTCAAGAGATGTTTACCAACCGAAATTACATCATAGTCATGCACACCATGGAATTGTTCATTATTAAATTGATTTGCTAAGTCATGGAAGCCATATAATTTTGCCAATGGCTTGAAATCGAGAATATCATTCAGATAACTGATATGATCTCTATGTGAATGAGTAATAAGAATTTTATCTAATAATAATTCTTCTTCCAGTATCACATCCCAAATTGGATGCACTTCCACAGAGGCATCTATCAAAGCTGCCACCCTTGTTTGATCACACCAAATTAGATAACTCAAGTTATTGTCATAACCGCCTTGGAATGTCCGTATTTGCATCATACCCTATAAACCTCGATAAAAATGTTACTAATTTAACCGCCTCCTTTAATTTTGATATTCCCGAAGAATTTTCATCCTGAGAATTATGACCATACAACTTGGAAATAAGAATCTCACTTTTATCAATCGATTTTGACAATTGAACGGATTCAGTGTAAGGGATCATATTATCATTCATCCCATGCAATATAAATACCTTCCCTATTATATTTTCATACCAATATTTTGGGGATAATGAATGAAGTTCATCCTTACATGTTATTTTAATAGAATCTATAGCAAGTTTAATATCAGGATTATGTTTACTCTCTATTAGATCATTTAAATATATCTGATCGAATTCGGGTAGAGTTTTTCTATGTATTTCTGCATTTTCCGGTTCATCATTTACCAGATATGAGATATTTTTTAAGATATTTGTCTTGTCATAAACAGTATCTATATGCTCTAAATAATTATTTAATATTACGATCGCTCCCCAATCATGAGGCTGAACATACATTTTGGTTTCTTCTAAATGGTAAACACCAGTTGTTAGAAAATTAAATGTGGTGTCGAAATTATAAAAAGTACCATATGTCATAATTGCATTTGGCGGCGGCGTAAACAGACCCAATTTCTGAGTTGCTTTCAACAGTAGTGCACCGCCAAAGCTCATACCAATTATATATATTTTATTATTGAGGGTTTTTTCTTCATTAATGACCCATTGATAAAAATGGATCATCCACTCTGCATTATCAGGAGAAATGATAAGGTCTTTTAATAGTGGTAATCTTGGCAGATAAACTCTGATTTTCATACCAGCGATCAAATAGGCCATTTTTGTTGTTTCAGGATGCTCTTCAGCAAAAGGTGAGGCTCCTGGAAAAATGATAAATATTTTTTTGCAACCACTTTTTGGCTCGATCACCTTTACAGGAACATTTTCTTCTTTCAGACCGGGATATGTCAATGATTTTTCAATGACACCTTTGGGTCTTTTATCAGTTAATTTTAACAATCCTGATACAATCTGAAAAAATTGTAGTACCGGGATCATTATTGTTGGTCCATTATGAGTTTTGTTCCAGCGCCGTAATCATTTACAAGCTGTCCACCAAAATAACCTGTGACCAGTACCCCAATTGACAAAGCAATTATAACTATCCATTTTAGCCAAATTATCTGTTTCTTTTTGAGATGCAGATAAACCATCGTAAAAGTCGAAATAATACCCAGCCATGTCAGTATATTCCCAAGTAATTCATGACGGGATAAATCATCAGATATTCCAGGTATGTTTACTGACTCATTTAGTGATAGGTCGCCGGAAAGACTAGCAAATAAGCTCGAAAATGCCCCTAATACAATTAAAATAAGACTAAAATAATCAGGTATACTTTTAAACCTCAACTTGATTATTTCAATAATTAATGCAGTTGTATATAATGCAATTGGATAATGGATAAAGAAAGGATGCAGATCAGCCATATTTAAGTACTCATTTTATCAATTTTAATGCTTTCCCCATAACTCTATCAACCCATCGATCTGGTAGTAAACCGGGAAGAATAAAATTGGTAAAACTATTTTTCATTATAACATATCGTGTTTTAGGTTTTTTAATTTCCAAAACTTTTTTAATCAATTTTGCTACAGTATGCGCCGGTAATCCTTCTTTACCTTTTTTCATGGTAATTTCATAAAACCTTTGCAATGACCTCTCATATTCTGAACCAATAAATCTATTGTTTTCCGGGTCTGGAGTCTTATCCCAGATAGGGGTTGCAACTGGACCAGGCTGAATGACAATTACATCAATATCTTGAAGCAAGAATTCTTTTCGCATCACATCAGAAATAGCTTCCAAGGCATGTTTGGATGCTGTATACGGTCCAACAAATGGAAATGCTCGCTTTCCACTGACAGAACTAATATTGATTATCCTCGTAATTTTTCCATTTTTTCTACTGGCTCTCAATAAAGGAAAAAAAGTATTCACAACTGTGAGAACACCAATAACATTTACCTCAAATTGCTTCCTAAATACATCATTTTCCAACATCAAAAGTGGTCCTGCCAATGCAATACCAGCATTATTCACAATGCTTATCAGATCTCCCTGCAATTTTTCTTTTAGAATTTGATAACCCTCGTTTACCGATTGGCTATCGGTGACATCAAAAACTAAAGGAGTAAAATTCTTTGGGTATTTTGTTTCCAGCATATTTGCATCGGAATGTTTTCTAACACTTCCGAATACATAGTACCCTGATAAGCATAAATGTTCTGCCGTTGCTTTTCCAATCCCAGTGGATACTCCAGTAACTAAAATAGATTCCATTACAGTTTGCCTTTTATTATGATTATTTTACCCAATCTGGTAAATGAGATAGATCAATATTAAATATATATTTCCCAAACAGCGATACGGCAGCAGTTATTATTCCTATACCAATCAGATTAATCCAAATCCCCACCTTACTCATATCGCTAATTTTTAATTTCCCAGTTCCAAAAATGATTGCATTTGGAGGTGTTGCTACCGGAAGCATAAATGCAAATGAACATGATAGAGTCGCAGGAATCATGAGAAATAAAGGATTCATATGTATAGCAATAGCCAGACCACCTAAAATGGGAAGCAGCATTTCAGCTGTTGCAGTATTGGATGTTAATTCAGTTAAAAATGTAATAAGAGTACAAATAACCATCACGATAATTACAGGATGAATCGATTCAATTCCGCCGAGTTGTGATCCAATCCAAATGGTCAGGCCTGATTCTTTAAATCCGCTGGCCAATGCAAATCCACCACCAAATAGCAACACAATATTCCATGGAAGTTTTGAGGCGGTTTTCCACTCAAGAATTCTACTATTTTTTCCATTCTTCGATGGTATCATGAATAATATTACTGCCATGGTTATACCAACAGTTCCATCGTTTATATAATTAGAGTATTCAAATAAATTTGACCATCCCGGAATCGTAAAATTCCCAATTGGAATTTCTTTACGAAATAACCACAGAAATATTAAAATTAGAAAATCAATTAAAACGACTTTTTCCTCAAAAGAAATGGGACCAAGCTTCTTATACTGATTCTTAAAAATGTCACCATCTATCTCTAGCTTCATTGCTTTTCGAAAAAACACTTTCGTCAATAAGCCCCAGACAATAACCAAAAATATTACAGAAATAGGAGATGCAAAAAAGAACCAATTAGCAAATGTAATTTCCGGGCTTTCAGGAAATAATATAGCAAATATCCTGGTAAATGATAAATTAGGGGGAGTACCCACAATGGTGGCAATTCCTCCAATCGATGCACTGTATGCTATACCAAGAAATAATGCTATTGAATATTTCATTACCTTTGATTTATCAAAATTTTGTTCCAATTGTGACAATACTGCCATTGCAATGGGTACCATCATCATCGTAGTTGCAGTATTGGATATCCACATTGAAAGAAATGCAGTGGTTATCATGAATCCCAATAATATACTTTGAGCATCCATCTTAAATTTTAACATAATTACCAGAGCGATTCTTTTATGCAGATCCCATTTTTCCATGGCGAGTGCAATTAGAAATCCACCAATAAATAAAAAGATAATATGATTAAAATAAATCGGGGCTACATCTTTTCCATTCATTATCCCTAATGTAGGAAATAGAACGATAGGTAGTAATGCCGTGACAGCCAATGGAACTGCTTCCGTTACCCACCACAGAGCCATTAAAATTGCTACGGCGGCAGTTCTTGTAACGATTGGGTCACCAGGTTTTATATCTACAAAAAGAAATAAGAGGCTAATTGCCGGTGCAATTAAAAGCATCCATTGCTTTAAATTAACATTATTCATATAGCGCCATTTTTTTGATTATATAATAAATTTTTGATTATATAATCTGTTTATCTTTCCAGTCAGCATGATTGGAATTAATCTAAGAAAATATCTTACACAGCAGATAATCTAGTGGAACAAGTCAACAATTTCTGCATAAAACGCGGCTCTAAAATAAAATTATAAAGGAAATTAAATGTATAAAAAGTTATTCTTCTTTTTGATAATAAATAGCATGTGGGCTGTACCCAGTAAAAAGGAGTTCAGTGAAGCATTTATTAATGTTGCAACATTAGCAAACCCGGCAATTGTGTCGATCGTCTCAGAAAAAACTGCCAGTTCCTCTCAGAATTATTTTTTTGGCCCCAATTTTGACAAAAATCATCCAAACTTTCCCAAAAGCCAGGGTCTTGGCTCCGGTGTCATAATTGATGCAAAGAATGGATATATAGTTACTAATAATCATGTCATTAGTGATGCAGAAGATATTACAATTTATCTTATGGATAAACATGAGTTGAAGGCTGAAGTTATCGGAGCAGATCCCTTATCAGATATTGCAATTCTTAAAATTGATTATTCCAATCTTGATGATGTTGTTTTGGGGGACTCAGACGAATTGAGTGTGGGTGAATGGGTAATGGCAATTGGAAGCCCGTTTGGCCTGGAACTCAATCACACTGTCACCGCAGGAATTGTCAGCGCCGTTGGACGAAGTGATGTAGTTTCCCGTCAAAATTTTGAAAATTTTATCCAACATGATGCAGCAATAAATCCTGGGAATTCAGGCGGAGCGCTATTTAATCTTGATGGTGAACTGATAGGAATTAACACCGCCATTGCTACTGATGGTTATTCTCGAATGAATGCCGGTGTTGGATTTGCCATTCCTATTAATCAAGTTAGACGTGTAATGGAAGATATCATTAATGACGGCTTTGTCAGTCGTGGATGGCTTGGTGTTACAATTCAGGATATCGATGAAAATATCGCCAGAGCGTTGGGTCTTGATATCCGCCATGGTGCGATAATTTCCCAGGTACTTGATGATGGCCCTGCAGAAAATTATGGTATTGAAAATCAAGATATTGTCATCGAAATCGATGGTGTGAAGGTAAAGGACGCAAGTCATTTAAAAAACATGGTTGCTCATGCCCGACCACATGACAGTATAGACATTACGGTAATCCGGGATGAAGACACCGAGATAGTCAAAGTTAAACTTGGTACCAGGCCAGATGAAGAAAATCTCAGACTTGGAATATATGACAATGATGAATATGATAAAATCGGACTAAAGGTTGAAAATAATAGTTCAAACTCATTATGGGGAGCGGATGATAGTAGTGGTATTACCGTTTCTGATATAAAAACCAGTTCAAATGCCTACAATGCCGGTATCAGGATTGGAGATATCATCGTCAAAATTGACAGAAATAAAGTTATGTCTTTAAAAGATTATAATCAAGCTCTAGCAGGTTATTCTAATGGTGATCCAATATTGTTTTTGATTAAACGTGATGGTAATTCCAGATTTGTGGCTTTTGAGATTGATTAATTATCAAAGAGCAAGTCTTATTACTATTCATTTATTGAGAGGAAACTTCAGAACCTGACAATACCCACCATAAAAAATACCACAAATATGACAAATTATATTTTTATACTCACTTTATTCTGTATTCTGTGAGTAAATTATTATAATTATAATTGACTTATTTATCCAATTATTGTTTATTAACGAAATGGAGAAGAATTGATTTATTCCAAATCTGCTGAATATGCCATACAGGCAATGATTTATCTTGCTGATCATCAAGATAATAAAAACATAATGGTTAGTAAAATTGCCGAAGACTACGATATCCCGCGGCATTTCCTTGCCAAACTCGTTCAATCCCTTGCCAAGCATCACCTGGTGAAATCAACTAGAGGAAGGAACGGTGGTATCCGCTTAAATAAGCCTTCCAGGGATATAAGAGTAATTGATATTATTTATGCTATAGATGGACCCCCACCTGAATTTGAGATGTGTGTAATTGGTCTGGATGTATGCACTGATGATGTCCCATGTCCCTTACACGATCGGTGGAAACTGATTAAGGAAGATATTCATACTCTTTTAGGTCATGAAAATCTTGAACATCTAGCCGAAGAGTTAGACAAAAAAAGAGAGGCTTTAGCAAAATAGTCTTTCTATTTATTCCTTGTTTTAACCGCTTGCAATAAATAGCTTTCTATTCATTTAATCTACAACTTTTGAAAAGGAGGGGTGATGAAGAATAGATCACCATTCGTATTCTTTCTTTTAATTTCTTTGTGTTTTTTAATGTCCCAGGATTTCTCAGATGGTCCTTATGGTTCAGGGTATTATGATATTGCCGGTCCATTTACTGTTAATGATTTGAATGCATCAGTATTGGGGGATATCAATGATGATGAAATTCTGAATGTGCAAGACATCATTATTCTTGTCAATACAATAATCGGTAATATTGAACTGAGCGATGAACAGATTGATTCTGCAGATGTGAATAACGATGCGAATATTGATGTGCTAGATATTGTGATTATGGTAAATATGATTCTGTATCCACAGCCATCCGGATGGGATTTTGAAACTGAATGGAATGGAATGGACAGCTATATTTTCGTGCACTATTCCAGCAGTGTTAGTGGATCAGCTGCCCTTTGGGTATCCAATACAAAGGCCCAATTTCTCGAAAACTCACCCCTAAATACACATTATTTTTTCATCTCTGACCGCCTAACTGCACCTGCAGATATTCAGGTTATCAAAACAGCCTTCGACGAAATTATTGCAACATTACCAGAAAACTTACAGACTCATTGGGGTAACCACTTACACTATATTCCGGATAGATCATCAACATTGAATAATTGGCTTGCAGAATCACTTGCTGGAGAATATTCGTTGGGAATTAATAGATTTCAAAAAATTAGCCAAATTGGATACTTGGGTAATCCTAATGGATTTTCTGGAACCCATATCAGTTATCTTGCACATGAGGCAGTTTATTATAATTATGAGTGGGATACGTTTGCAGGTACCAGCGAAGATTTTCTTGAAATTACACTATTTGACTCAGTTGTTTATAGCGGAGGTTGGTCCCCAACGATTACCTCCAGTATTGAGTTGCCAGATGAAGAAACGCTTTCTCAGTTTTCTCGAATGGAAGTAGAGGCATTTATGCCCTGTGTTGATTATGACGATGATAATTGTGATGATTATGATAGGACATCCCGATTAAGAATTTGTGATGCCGATGATACTGATTGTTATGAAATGGTGAGATGGATAACTCCTTTTGACCGGCAGCCCCATTGGCTTACGGATATAACATCTTTTATTTCGATGCTCCAGCCTGGTGGCGAGAAACTTTTTAAATTTAATGTCTCGGGCTGGCCTAATAGTATTATCACTGTAAAGCTTCGACTTTATGAAGAGGTTTCAGAAATCCAACCAAAAGAATTCATCTATTTATGGGGTGGAGCACAATTTAACTCCAATTATAATAATAATCATGATCCAGTGATTTTTAGTATCCCTGAAAATGCTCAGCGAATTGAATTCGCTACATATATTACCGGGCATGGTGGCGGATGTGATAATGGTAACTGTGCCGAATTTTGCAATTCAAAACATATGTTCGAAGTGAATGGCGGTGTTGGAAGTTTTGAAAAATCTCACCCAGAGGCGAGTTTATTAACCGATTGCATGGAACTTGAAAGTATCAGTGAAGGGGTGATTCCCAATCAATGGGGTACATGGGGATACGGTCGTGCCGGCTGGTGTCCCGGTCTTGATGTTGAACCATTCATTGTTGATATTACAGAATATATTATGCCAGGTGAAGAAAATATAATGACTTATGATGCCTGCTGGGTACCCTGGGGCACCGAATGCTCAGGAGACTGGCCAGTACCTATTGATTGCGGTGGTGGATATCAGGCAGAAATTATAATGTCGTCGTACATAATCATTTGGTATTAATCTTAATCAGATCCACATTCTCGGATATATACCTTAAAACAACTAAATCCTCCCTGAGTTAATTTAAGAATTCAGAAAGCGCCTGCTCGAAGAGATATAATTCTTCAATGGTATTGTAGGGCTGCATTGAAATTCTGATAATGATATTGCCATTCCAATCAAACACCGGGACTTCAATCCTATATTTTGAAAATAAAAAGTTTTTGACGATTTCAGGATCAGTGTTATCCGCTAAAATAAAACTGACCATCTGACCCTGCCATTTTGAGGGTGTTGTTGTCATGGGTTTAATATCCAATTTTGAACACAATCTTTCCTGAAATTGCAGAAGTTGTTCACGAGAAATTGATGTGAGGCTTCCCCAGTTCAAACTTTTCAAATATTCAATAGTAAATGGGATAGTCAGGAAGACCGACATATCCCTTGTGCCCTGCCATTGATGATAATCAAGATATCGGGATTTCCCAGGCATATCACTCTCCCAGCCCCAACTCACTACAAGGGGATCGATCAAATCCTGTAATTGCTTTCTTACATATAAAAACGATACTCCCTTTGGTGCGCACATCCATTTATGACATGCCCCGGAGTAAATATCAGGATCTATAACCATTATATTCAAAGGGATTTGACCTGGAGCATGAGCGCCGTCAATAATGGTTATAATCTTTTTTTCCTTTGCCCTTCTGCAGAGTTTTTTCATTGGGAATATTAATGCCGTTTGGCTGGTTATATGACTAATGAACAGAATTTTTGTTCTATCCGTTACCTTTGACCAGATACGCTCAATAAAATCCTCCTCTGTGGAAACCGGTACTGGAATATCAACGGCAGTAAACTTAGTTTGATTTTTCCCACAGAAATATTTCCAGGTTCTGTTCATGGCACCATATTCATGATTTGTGGAGAGAATTTCATCTCCAGGCGAAAGTTTGAGGCTCTTTACTACAGCGTTGATTGCAGTTGTTGGATTGGGAAACAGTACCAGGTCATCACCGTCACAACCCACATAATTTCCGAGGTATCTTCTTGATTCAGCAAGCCGATGTTCAAGATCGGATGCTAAAAATTCAATTGGCTGCCATTCAAGTAGTTTCTGTAATCGGACTAATTCATTCAATACTGCCTTGGGACAAGCACCAAATGAACCATGATTTAGATACACTACATCCGGGTTAATATTGAATAATGATTTTATATCCATTGTCTCTTGTTATTACAAACCCCGGGTGAACCCGGGGTTTGTTGTAGAAAAATACATTAGTAAAGATTTGTGCAGATTATATCGATTTAGTACCCAAATATTTCTTCAAGTGGAAGGATCTGTACTTCACCATATTTTGCTAATGAAGCCATGTTCATTTCCTCAATATCTCCAATAACCATGATATGATAGATTTTATCCTTCACGTATTCATTGTGGAATTTTTTTACATCATCCATACTGAGATCATTTATTTTTGCGTATACGTCTTTTCGAATGTCATAATCCAAACCATGCTTCTCGGCAGAGATAAAATTAAACAGGATACTTGCTTTTGTAACTCGATCAGTTTCAAGTTTTTTCCTTACGGCATCCTGAGATGATTCAAAAGAAATCTGAGATTCAGGCAGTTCATTTAACAATTCAAACATGGCGTCCATTGCCTCTGGTAATTTGTCTACCTGGGTACCAACATATGCCATCACATAATGTGAATCTTTCAATTTATCCGGGCTGGAATAACTGGCAAATACTGAATAAGCCAATGCCTTTGCTTCCCTGATAGTCTGAAAAACAATCGATGCCATACTTCCACCATAATAATTATTAAATAATGTACGCTCAGGAGACATTTCAGCATTGTAAGTCTCCCCCTTTGATAATAAAATAACCTCAGCCTGTTTCATATCGTGATTGACAACATAAATGCGATTCTTTTTCATATCTAATTCAGGGAATACCCGAGGTTCAGGAAGAGGTTTCATTTGTGCTGGGATATTGTGATACAGCCTGAGCATAGATTCTATTTTTGATAATTTAGCGGGACCATAATACATGACACTATGTTCAAACTCATTTAAGTGATTGATTTGAGAAATCAAAACTTCCGGTTTCAATTCATTCAACTCCTCACTGGAAAGTATATTCGTAAATGAAGAATTCCTGCCATACTTGCCATAATTAAATAATCCGGACCATAGTATTGTCCTTTTGGACAATTTTCTATCTTCTCTGATCTTCAGGATGTCTTTCTTGAGATTTTCAAGGGCCATTTCATTGGGTTTAGCATCAGCCAGAAGCTTTTCAAACAGGATCATTCCTTTTTCGAGGTTTTCCTGAAGGCCTGCTAACCGAACCCATATTTGATCATTTGAGTTGCTCACAGAATATGAACATCCAACTTTATAGAACTCTTCCTGGACTTCAGCAGGTGACAGATCACCGGTGCCAAGATATTCAAGATAATCTAGTGCCAGACCAATAGTTGCGTCATTATCCGAACCCATCTGAAATACATAATACAACCTGAAAAGATCATTTTCCTCATTTTCAACATGTAATATTCTTACATCGTCATTCAGTTTAGATTTTTGAATATCTTTGTCATAATCAAGAAATATTGGGGCAACTTCCATCACGTCTGCCGACATTATTGAATCTGCGAATGGTGAAATATTATCTCTTTCAATATCTAATGGTGTTATCTCAGGTTTTACCACTTTTTGAACATTGTCATCATCGCCAATTTTCTTATATACGGCAACATAATTTTCTTTGAAAGCTCTACGAGCAAAATCAATAATGTCCTGTTTATTTATTTTGGCATATCTTTCATGTTTGTTAACCGTTTTCTCCCATGGAATCCATGAAACAAATGATTCAATAAATGAATGAGCCCTATTCCAGTTACTTTCGTATCCATTTAATTCTTTCAGTTTTATTTCGTTTCGTACGGCATCGAGCAGCCAGTCAGGAAATTCACCATTTTTTACCAATTCAATTTGCGATAGCAGTAGGTCTTTCACTTCTTCAAGGGATTGACCTTCACGGGGTCGTCCTGCCAGAGTATATACAGAGTAATCTCTAAAAATTTGTGGATATGCCCACGCCCCAAGAACTTTTTGTTCCTGATTCAAATTCAAATCGATAAGACCGGCTGTACCGTTACTTATTATCCCTTCAGTTAGTATCAGAAGATCCGCATCCTCAGAGTCTGATCCGCCTAAGCGGAAACCAATCGTTACGCTCTCTGCATCGGGACCAAATACTTCATGGACAATTGGAGATGTAATTGGATCTTCAACTGGGGGAATAAATTCCGCTACTGGTTTGGTTTCCCATTTCCCAAGAGTTTCATTTATTAATTCAATAACGGTATCCGGATCAAAATCACCAGACAAACTGATTGCCATATTATTTGGCACATAATTCTTGTGATAATAATTTAAAACTTTTGTAAGGGATGGATTTTTAAGATGTTCGACACTGCCAAGAGTGGTTTGTGTTCCGTAAGGGTGTTTTTTAAATAGTTCTCTTCCCATGAGCTCATCCACTTTGCTGTTATCTCTGTCAAGAGAGCGATTTTTCTCTTCATAGACGGTTTCAAGTTCAGTATGGAATAAACGCATGACAGGATTTCTAAATCTTTCTGCTTCAAGTTTTAACCAGTTGTTAATTTGATTGGCAGGAATATCATTTATATATACAGTCTGCTCCACCCATGTATATGCATTTGTACCTTTTGCACCCATAGCTGTGACCATTTTCGTATATTCATTTGGGATTGCCAATTGTGCGGCGAGACCGGAAATACTGTCAATTTCATGATATATCTGTACTCTCTCCAGGGAATCCGTCGTCACATAATGTTCATCATATAGTGCGATAATTTTCTCTAATTCTATTTCTTCTTTTTGCCAGTCAGCTGAACCATATTGATCAGTTCCCTTGAATAACATATGTTCAAGATAATGTGCCAACCCGGTAGCATCAGCAGGATCGTGTTTGTGACCTGCTCTGACGGCGATTACAGTCTGAATTCTGGGTTCATCGCGATTTACAGTTAAAAAAACCGTTAATCCATTTTCCAATGTGTATATTCTTCCATTTACAGGATCACCTTTAACCGTTTTATATGGGCGGGAATTCTCAGTTGGCCCAGATGGAGGAATACAGGCTGTGATAGCGAGTATGGTTAATGTAAAAATTGTGAGAAATATTTTCAATTTATATTTCATGGGAGTATTCTCCATTTTGTAAGATAATTAATTATAAACCTGGGTTTACCAAGTTTTTAAGTTATGACAGGATTGAGGATTTCTATCCTGAAAAATTGTTTGAATTTGTGACAGTGTAATTCTAATTCGGCTTTATTATATATTTAAAAAGTTTCTGAATATATAATTTTTAGTTCTCGGTTGGCGTAATCAGCCCCTTCAACATTTTTGGTAATATTGTTATAATCTAATTCAAGCATGAGATTTGGGGTAACAGCCCATCGAACACCTGCATTCAGATAGCCGCTTCCTTTCCCAAAGGAAATATCTTCCAAATCATTATCATTGTCATTAAAGGCAGCATCATATTCAAGAAGCAGGGAAAAACTCCGGTTCAATTCTTTGTCAAAACCAAAGAAAAAGTCAATATCTTTATCTCCGTCTTTTCCTTCTGTAAGATTTTTTGCAATACCGATATGAAACCCCAGATTTCCCAAGGCATTCCAGTTTTTGCTGGCAACAACAAATGCTCCCCATGCTTTCCGATCGTATCTCTCGACTAATTCAGATTCTGAATCGTCATCAATGGAATACTCATGATATTCCCCTCTCCCTTGCGTATCCAACCCGACAACTACTGCCGGCCATTGGGTGGTTTCTTCATACGCACGGTATTTGATTTGAACTTCTGGATACGTTTTATTCACATTCATCTTTTCATCACCAATAAATTTGTGCATACCATATGACAAACCAATCATGAAATGATTTGTCAATCCGATTTCAATTTTCGGTAAGATACCACCGTTTTTTTGAAGAAGAAATTCAGAGGTGAAGGTGCCCTTAGGAAGTGTACCTGCTGTCGGTGCAGAGACCAAGTATAGTGGTGGATAAGGCTGTTCTTTCTGAGTGAATCCTATACTGAAAAAAACAATTATTATGAGTCCTGTTAATATTTTATACTTCAAGATTATCTCCCGTAAAATTAATTTTCTGTTAATGTAAAGTTTAGAAACGCATCCCTTGTTTTATCGCCAAATCCAACTATTTAGAAGGAGTAAAACTGAGGAATCTTGCCTGTGACCAATATTAACCACATCTGTTGGCAGACATTCCTATGAATTGATAAGCGTTTATGAAATAGAAAAACTACCGATAAAATGTTCTGCTTTGTATAATTCTTCAACCAGTGACTGAATTTACTTCTCGTTGCTGGCTGACTGATTAATCAGTGGATTAAAACGGAGCATGACAGGTCGGTGATCCGAAATATTCGCTTCATAAATATCATAACTTCCCAAATAATCTTCAACCATAATAGTCGATACATCAAATTGAGCAGTGGAAGGTAATAATTGTTCAGACACCAGGATATGATCAAGAAAACTCACATAGGGTTCTTTTGGGTAAGATGCCATTGAGAGATCATGGGTGATTCTCCAGGTTGGAAAATGAAATCTGTCATCATTTAAAAAAGGATGAAAGCAATGGGCATTGTCCTCATCTTTGAGGTCGTCATTCCAATCTCCAAGAACAATAAAATTTCCAAATCCTTTGTCCATCTCATCGCTGAGATACTGCTGCAACATACGCACAGCTCCCTGTCGTCTTAACAAACCTGAATCACAGCATTTCATATGGAGGTTTAAAATTGAAATGGGTACCCAAGAATTGTGACTGTAGATCATGAAATCACCCCTGATGGGAGGTCTGCCAGCATAATTATAATCATCATCGGCAAATGGTTCTGTCTGTTGGATAAATTTGACCTGGTCAGTTTTATACACTATGGCTTGATCCATAAATGATGATTGTTTTGAAATTATATAACTATATTGTGGCAGTTCAGCCATCAATTTGCTAAACCAGCCTGGATACCTGATTTCCTGGAAGGCATAAATATCTGCATCCAGATCATTTATCGCCTCAGACAGCATAGTTATGGTTGACTCATTATTTGCCGGAAACATCTCACAATTCCAGGTGACTACTTCCAACATGTCAGGTTGATTTATCGAAGGAATTGCATAATCATTCCTATCAAATTTTGTTTTTATCGGTAAGGGTATCCCTAATTTTGAAGTATTTGAATACCAGTCATTATCAGCATATAATTCATCAAGGGAATTTGTAACAGCATCTTCTATCCACTGATAGATGTCTGGATCCGGCGTAAAATCATCGGCAAGAAGGGTTTGTGATACCCGGCCGTCGATAACCGTTTCATATCCAATGAATATATGAGATTCAGGATTAATTTTCAATTTTATGTGACCAAATTCAGTTCCGCCGCCATAATTTTGAAATACATATACATGGCTGTACGGATCATACCACGGTAGTGGATAACCTTTTGAGTTGCCACCTGTGACGATAATATCAGCTCCTTGGGCATAGTGACCCATTTGTAATGCAGATAGAGCTGACTCCGGCGCTTGCCAGCCAGTATCGAGGCTATCCAAAAAGAGTTCATATTCTTCTTCCCGATCCCATGGCACTCCATTACTGGAAAGAATAATGATGACTTCAGCACCATTTTTTTTCATCTCAGGTATCCAATATTTCATAGCGGCAACTTCGCGGCCAAAATCAATCCCAACAATATTTTCTTTTAGGGTCTGATCTTCTATTGCTGAGGCAATAACTCCAAGTATACCGACTTTCACATCCTGTATTTCCTTTATGATATATGGCTTGATCAATTCATCGGGTAATTGGCAATTATCACATTCGATATTACTGCCTAAAAAGGGAAACTCTGCCTGTTTCGCCCTGTTGACCACAGCCTGTTGACCAAGTATGAAATCATAACTTCCTGGAGTCAGGGCATCATATTTCATTTTATTCATCCATTCAATGACAGTTCTTCCACTATCCGCCAAACCCATTGGATGGCCTTGATAGAAATTGCCCCCATCCAATAATAACAAGCCTTCTTCATTTTTGATATCTGCCCGCAAGTCTTCAACATATTTGTACATGGCGGACATACCCAAAATACTGGGTGGGTATTCAGGATTCATAAATCCAGCTGTCTGCTTACCGAGCACACCATGCAAATCATTGGTTGTGACGAGGTTTATAACGATAGGACTACTGTCTTCAGCTGCTAGTATACTGAAACAGGAGATAAATATTAGAAATATAATCTTTGTTTTCATTGAAAATCACCATTTATTAATCATCAAAATTAATACGAATGATGAGAGTTCATGTTATAAAAATGGATAAAAACAGGGAGAAATGTAATTGTTGATCAATTTAGTGGATATTCATTCATTTTTGGTAGTCGTTGGATAGCACTAGAGCCAAATTTCTTTCTGTTTTTGGTCTATGAATTCTGCCTGGAGCAATTTTAATTGTATAGTTTAAATTTCCCACTGTTAGCGAATAGTTGTGTATTTCTACTGATTCACTTGTAAATTTTGCATCATAAAATTAGAGATATTTAAATGCTAAATAGCTTGCAAACGAAGATGAAGGATGCGATGAAAAGCAGGAATAAAGCGGCGGTTACTGCATACCGAAATATTATCGCAAAAATTAAAGCTGCTCAAATTGATTCTGGTAAAACCCTTAACGATGAAGAATGCCTAAAAATTCTAATGGGATATGTGAAACAGCTCAAGGATTCAATCGATCAATTTAATAAAGCTGACAGAGCCGATCTTGCTGAAGTGGAATCATATGAACTGAGCCTTATGGATGAATATTTGCCTGAACAATTATCTGAGGATGAAATCAGAAATTTGGTTAAAGACGTAATAAAAGATACTGGGGCTGAATCAATGAAGGATATGGGCAGGGTTATGTCGGTAGTTATGAAAGCTATTGCCGGTAAAGGCGATGGAAAGCTTGCTCAACAAATTGTAAGGGAGTTGTTATAATGCCTGATATAACAGGATTTAGTGTAGTTGATTTGCTGATTGCAGTCCTGCTTCTCTTTTTTATCTATAAGGGAATGCGCAACGGCTTCATGAAAGAGATTGGGAAAATTCTGGCATTAATCGCCGGGTTTATGTGTGCAAACCAATTCGCAGGTTTTGTTAATGAAAATATCTTTAACTGGATAGTTGATGATACTGCCAGGTCAATTACCAGTTATCTTGTTTTATTCTTTGCAGCGGCACTGATTGTAAGTCTTGTTGTAAGAACGCTTCAGAAACTCTTTGAATTCATGCTACTTGGATGGCTAAATAAAATACTTGGCACTCTATTAGGATTCCTGAAAGGGTTTCTGATAATCGCCCTGGTAATATTTGTTCTTGAAGCCATTCCAGCATCCAACGAATTACACAATCGAATGACCTCAGATTCACCATTGTATGGCATGTGTAATGGTTTAAAGAATTGGGTAATTGAAAATAGTACTTTTGGTGATTCCATACAGGGGATACAGGACAAAGTTAAAAAGAATACTGACCCGGATAAATATAAAGCCATAAAAGATCATTTATCCCCGTGAGAAAAACTCACTTGATCAAGATGCACTGACAAGTAGCCTCTGAGTCCATACTTCCTTTGTTGAAATAAAGGATATCGGTTGTAAATATTCTCATATTCTTTTAGTTTGAACATTAATATTCAATAAAAAATTAGTATCGCTTCAATTTAAATATGCAACTATCTGAAAATTTGTTAAATGAACTTGGATTTTTTGTCATCCAAAAATGGCTGGCTGAACGTATCCATTGCAGTAGAACCTTGGAGAATTTAGATAAAATCTCCCCAGAATCTTTCCGTCCTGAAGCACTGAACTTACTCAATCTTACCGAAGACATCGTTCGATCTTTTGAACGCAAAGAAGCTATACCAATGGGTGATTTTCCCGATGTGAGCGAGTGGATTAGTAAATTAAATATCGAAGGACATATCATCAAACCCGATGAGTTCAAAGATTTAATTAAAATTTTAGAACTTGGCAGGTTATTGCATAATATTGTCAAAGAGGATGGATTCCCTAATTGGCAGCAATACAAAGAAATATTTTTAGATCTTCCTGAAGGTGAAAAGAGAATACATTCCGTTTTTGATGATGATTATAAAGTCAAATCCTCAGCCAGTACTGAATTATCCAGTATTCGAAAAAAAATTCGTTATACAGAAGCAGCTATACAAAAGCGGATGGAATCCTTATTTCAGGAATCCTTAAAAAATAAATGGCTTCAGGATGATAGAATTGTCTGGCGCGACGGCAGATTGGTTCTACCGATGTCAGCTTCTCATAAACGAAAAATCAGCGGTATTGTCCAGGGTAGATCTGCCACCGGACAGACTATTTTCATTGAACCAATGGAGATAGTTGAAAGAAGCAATGAACTGATGGAATTAAAGTCGGATGAAATAGCCGAGATCAATCGCATTCTCAGGGAGTTATCAGGTTTTTTTCGACAATATTCGGATGCTATTCGTGATAGTTTTGCCATATTGGTCAAGTTTGATCTTCATTATACATTTGGCAGACTGGCAGATACCTTACGTTGTGTACGCCCTGAATTCCATGAAAAGGGAAGCATGGATATCCAGAATGGCCGCTATCCCATATTAGAGTTAACAGGTAAAGATGTTATCCCTTTATCATTATCATTAGAGCAAAATGCTCGAATTTTATTGTTATCGGGACCAAATGCCGGTGGTAAAACGGTGGTTTTAAAAACGATTGGTTTATTCTCAATTATGGCCCAGTCAGGGATGTTTTTACCGGCTGATGTTGCGGAGATTCCTTTCTTTAAAAATATCATTGCCGATATTGGGGATCAGCAATCCGTCGAGGATGATTTGTCAACATTTTCTGCTCATATTCAAAATTTAAAAACAGTAGTAGATTATGCAGATCAAAATACATTAGTGCTGCTTGACGAACTGGGTACAGGAACCGATCCGGATGCCGGTGCAGCAATTTCACAGGCATTGTTAGAACATTTGCAGAAAAAGAAATCTTGCCTAATTGCCACCACACACCTGGGTCAGTTAAAGCTTTGGGCTCATGAATCTGAAGGGATTATTAATGGTGGGATGCGCTTTGACCCAGATGAGTTGGCACCAACATATGAATTAAATGTCGGACAACCGGGAGCCAGTTATGCTATTGAAATTTCAAATCGCATGGGTATGTCTCCCCATATCATTGACCGTGCCCAAACCCTCCTGGGAAGGTCATCTGTTGCACTTGAGGATTTGTTAAATAAATTAGAGGTGGAGCGTCTTTCAGCATCCAGGCTTTCGAAGGAAATGAAAACCAGATCGCAAAAACTTACTTTTAAAGAAAAGGAAGTTGAGAGGCTTGAGATAGAAATAAAACGTATACGAAAGAAGGCCAATCAGGAAGCAAGGAAAGAGGCTGAGCAATTGATATTGGAAACGCGACGGAGCATGGAAAATATTGTCAGTAAAATCCGTAATACTCAAGCCGATAAAGATATCATCCGTAAATCGCGAAGTCATCTGCAAAATCAGTTAAATCGATTCAAAAAACAAGAAAAAAAGCAGGACGAGCCAATAGTTGATCCATTATCATGGAGCGAGGCAAGCAAAGATTTGAAGGTTTATGTTCCCCATCTCGATGCAAATGGAGTGATTATCAGTCCACCGGGGAAAAATGGTAAAACGACTATTTTGATCAATAATATACGTATGACCCTGCATATTTCGAAACTACAGGCAGCTGCAATATCAAAACATATACCAAAATCCGATAAAATTAAAACCGGTGTCTATGATGTTTCGAGGCCGGAAAGTATGCAGCTGGATTTAAGGGGGAAGCGAGTAAACGAGGCTCTTACTGAATTGGCTTCTTTTCTGGATGGTGCGCTCATTGCCAGTTTGCCTACGGCCCATATACTCCATGGCAAGGGAACTGGTGCCCTTCAGGAGGCAGTAAAAGAATATTTAAAGGATCAGTCATTTATTAAATCATTCGAATTTGCCAGACCCGATCAGGGTGGCGCCGGTATTACAATTGTTCAGTTTAAATAACATGACTTCGAGATGAATTTGAATTTACAGGTAATTAATTTCTAAGATATAACAATGGCAAAAATTTCTGAACATACAATTGAACAGGTTCGCAGTCATGCAGATATTGTAGATGTGGTTTCTGAATTTGTCGATCTAAAGAAAAAAGGTCGCAATTTTTTTGGTCTCTGTCCTTTCCATGGTGAAAAAACTGCTTCATTCTCAGTCAGCCAGGAAAAACAGATATACCATTGTTTTGGCTGTGGTGCCGGGGGTGGATCTATCCATTTTATTATGGAAATTGAAAAACTGGAATTTGTCGATGCCATCAAATATCTGGCAGATAAACTGGGTATTGCTATTCAGTTTGATCAACAATCACGAGGTCGGCAGATAATTTCTCAATTGGAAGATATCCACCATATTGCCGTTGAGCATTTCCAGTCCAATCTCGCCTCCACGGAGGGAAAATCGGTCCTTACCCATCTTCAAAAACGTGGATTAAATACATCTACAATTGAAAAATTTAAATTGGGATATAGTAGTTCTGGATGGCAGTCCTTGCTTAACCGCGTAAGGAAAGAAAACTTCTCACCTGAAGCGCTGCTGCAATGCGGTTTGTTTATCCAATCTGAAAAAGGTCATTTCGACCGCTTTCGAAGTCGGATCATGTTTCCAATCCACAATGCAATGGGAAAAATTGTTGCTTTTGCCGGTAGAGTACACAATTCTGATGACCCGGCAAAATATGTGAATTCGCCTGAGACACCATTGTATTATAAAAGTAAAATGCTATTTGGATTATGGGCTGTAAAGCAGAGATTGAGAGAATATGATTCCATAATTATTGTTGAGGGATATTTGGATTTTCTCCAGTTGTATCAGGCCGGTATTGATAATGTAGTTGCCATTTCTGGAACTGCTTTTACAGATGATCACTCCCGTGAATTGCGGAAATATACCAATAAAGTAATCCTTGCTTACGACGGTGATAGCGCCGGCCGGAAAGCAGCTATACGCGCTGGTTACCTGTTGCTGAGAAATGACCTGGAGCCAAAAATTGTCAAGATGCCGGTGGGAGTCGACCCTGATGACTGGGTCAAATCAGATGGACCTGATCCTATTAAAGAAGCGGTTAACAAATCTGCAGGGCTTATCGAATTTCATGCCGGGGAGTTTTCTGATGATATGAATAATCCCGTTGAAAAAACCCGCTTTGCAAAAGCAGTATTGCAGGAAATAATCCAGATTCCTGATGAAATCACCAAACAGGTCTATATTCAGCATTTATCTTCCATCAACCAGATTCCAGAACAGGCATTGTATAAATCTATTGAACAGATGAGTAAATCCAGATTTCAAAGAGGAAAGGTAATCACAAAAGGGAAAAGCGAATCAGAAAATATTGCCGATAAAGGGTCATCACATCAATTGCTGGAGGACGAAATAATATTATTATGTTTATCAAATGATGAGCAAATTCGAAATCTTATCAAAGAGAATCTCACTTTGCCTTGGTTTAGATCTGAAAATGCTGCTCAATTATTTACTGCTTTACTAAATCATTGGAATAGAGGTGTAGCACCTGAGCCGGCCTCAATTATGGATGGAATAGAAAGTGATTTACTCCGTCGAAAATTCTCAACACTCATTTACCGTATTGATGATTTTACACCAACTATGGAACATACGGTTGATTGCCTGTACCGCATGGAGGATCGTTTTTTGAAACGAAAGCAGAATCAAATACGGACACAATTGAGAGATGCTGAAACAAATAAAGAAAACATTACAGAACTCATCGTCGAAATTGAAGGAATTCATCAGGCAAGAAAATCATTACAGACAAAATATCGTAATCTGGATGATTAAATTATTATTGTCTTAATATGAATGATTTTGATATTGTTTATTCTTTGCATGTAAATTTCCGCCCCTGACAGAATGGTGAACTCGAAGATTGAGAATTAGGATATAAACAGGGATGAAATATTCCTGACTTATATTGATCAATCGCCAGTTTATTAAAATGAAAAATTTTCCATTTTGATAATCTCATTATCGTAATCTGATTTCTGTCTGGTTTGTCGGGCCCTTAGCTCAGTTGGTTAGAGCAGTGGACTCATAATCCATTGGTCCGGGGTTCAAGTCCCTGAGGGCCCACACAAATAAGCCCCTGTTAATAGTAATGTTAATAGGGGCTTTTCTTTAATTTTTAGACACTCCGAAAACACCCTGATATGGCCAATTCCGGCCATTTCATGACAATTTATGTCACTTTTTTGTGTAGTGTTTTGTGTAGTGTCCTAAAAAATAGGAGGGAAGGTCAGTGTATAAGGGAATCGAAATAAATTGATCATTTCTCATGATAAATCAAATTCGGTATGATCGTAATTATCTGGATTACCTTGTCTGTTGCTTAGTCCCATATTATTTTTTTCCTGACATGCCCCAACCATAATCACCATAGCGATCATTTAAATAAATAATTCCATCATTGTCAGCATTCGGTCCTAAATATCCTATTACATTTCCATGTGAGTTATTAATATTTAAAAGACCACCATCTTTGTCTCCAGTTCCAAGATAGGATGTCTCTTTGCCATCTGAATTATAGGTTCTAAGATACCCACCATCTTTGTCTCCAGTTCCAAGATAGGATGTTTGATTACCATCTGAATTAAAGGTTCTTAGGTAACCACCTATATCATTACCACTAATTTCAGATGCCTTTTTTTCATCTGAATTGAAGATTGTCAAAAAACCACCGAACTTATCACCGCTAACAACGGATGTTTTTTTATTATCTGAGTTAAATGTTGTTAGAAAACCACCGTATTTATCACTACTAAGGACGGATGCCTTTTTACCATTTGCATTATACAATGCTAGAACACCACCACCCATTTCGTTTATCCCAAGAAAGGTAATATCCTTATGTTCAGAGTTATAGATTTCAATATAACCACCAGTGGAATCACTGCCAATAACAGTCGTCTCAATAAAGTTTGTGTTGAGGATCGAAAGATATCCCCCTCCGTTAGAGACACTACTCTGTACGGATATTGGAATACCTTTAAGGTTGTAGATTGTAAATTGTCCCCGACCATTATTATTTCCAAGAGAACATGTCCTGATGCCTTCACTGTTATAAGATTCAAGCCACCCACCATCTCCATTATCCATTATCTTTATTGAATTGACTACTATATCACCAAGGTTCTTATTTTGGCTATTTGCTCCAACGAACATGAAAACAATTACAGTACATAATGCACCTATTATTGCGCTTTTAATATCTATTTTTTTCATAGTATTTCCTCAAAATTATTTTAATCAAGTAATTGAAGCAAACTGTCTAAATACGTGTAATTCCTTCTAAGCAATGTAATTGTTGCCAAACTGTCAATACCTAAAGAAGTAGTGTAGCAAAGGGTGTCACCTTTGAAATAGTATGGATAGTAATCAGAATTATCTATAATTATTGTATTATCAATAGTTTCATAATCTCTCTCAGTAATTACGTTCTCATAGCTATCATAATACAAGACATAATAGTAGAATTTACCGTCTTCTCGGAACTCTCTAATCCTCTTACTTGTAACAGTGTCTACATAATTAATAAACGTTGTATCTGGATAATCTATCTCATTGTAAATAAGCAACCAAGGGCCAATAATTTCAGGGTCTATTTCACTACTTGTAGAATCATCACATACTGAAATAAAAAAGGCAGTTAGTAATAGTGATATGATTAATGAATATTTCATTTATTTCCCCAAAAATAAAATTCGATATATTCTGAATTTCCGTTGTTCCTTTCCATTAAAAATTATTTATTTTGATTTATTTTTAAAATTATCCTATATATTTTGAATCTATCCGACTTCCCTTTTTTCTGTTGCAAGTCGCGCATAAAACTTGAAGATTTTCATATTCATTACTCCCCCCCTTTGAAACAGGAATAATATGATCTATCTCTAAAGTAGCACCATTTTCCTCACTTGCTCCGCAAACCTGACATGAATATCCTGCCTCTTCCTTTAATTTTTTAATTAATTCTTTATTAATCGTTTTTCTATTACTTGTTTTGATTATTCCTGGTCGTATCAACTCCGATGGATGGTCTATTTGACTTATTGGATAGGAATTAATAAACTCAATCCTTGCTAATCCAGACAAATGATCCATTGAGAATCCATACCCAAGTTCTTCTAAAATGTGAATATCTATAGTTAATCTCTTGCTCCTATTATAAGTGATATTCCCAAGAACATCTGTAAATTCATCATATGAAATAATCTGAATAACTACTATTTTATTAATGTCGGGGGATATTGGAAATATTTGCAATATAGCTTTACATTTTCTAATAATAAAATAACTAATGAATAAAAATTCATCATCCGTTAACTTATCGAATGAAAATATTTTATTTGATGTGGAGATGATGTTTTCTAATGAAGCACCTACTAAAAAGTTAATACAAATTGCATTGTTCTCTTCCGATAATATATCCACAGGAACATTTAATATTTCTCCAATATCTGATTTAAATCCATTAAATACTGATGTATTAGTGGAATCACATTTGTTAGATTTATAGTTTTCGATATAAAAATAATATGGATTTTTTACAAAATGGTTCTTCAGACTAGTTGTGTACAAGAACCAACTTTCAAAATCTTCTTTACGGATATGAGCTACTAAAATTGCTAATTGATCTACATAATCGTCTTCAACACCTAAATCAGAAATTCTATTTGAAAGAACTTTAATGTCAGATATTTTCTCTAGTCCATTTGGTTTTTCCTCTGGAATTAATTTATTTGTGTCAGAATCAGGGGATTTAAAACTATTGATTAAAGCAAATATGAATACAAGCCCAATACATACAAAAAATAAGTTTATCATTTAATTACCATCCTATAATTATATTAAACCATTACACATTTGGTAAATTTAATTACTATCGAATACGTAATTATTAGCACAATTTTATTTTACAAATATAGTCTTCTGAACAGCTTTATAATCCCCCGATGTCATTCTTACAAAATACATCCCTGAGCTTAGCTTGGATGCATCCCACACAACTTCGTGATAACCCTCATCAATCTGTCCATTTACCAACTCCGCAACTTCTTTTCCTCTAACATCAAAGGCTTTAATAACAACATTAGCATCGTGAGGGATTGCATAATTGATAGTTGTTACTGGATTAAAAGGATTTGGATAGGCTGGTTTTAAAGAAAACTGAGTAGGTACTACTATAATTTCAGCTTGAATTTTATTCAACTCCCAATCAACAACGGTACAAGATTTAATCTTTAAGTCACCGGAATAATGAACTTTATTGAAATCAGAACCATCCAATGAAACCATTAGAATTGTATTTTCATTCTTCTCAATTAACCAGCCATCAGGTGTAGAATCAAAATTAATATCTCCAGAATATTCTAACTCAACACCTGCAATTACACCAGTCTTTGAAAATGATAATGTGTTGTGGTGTTGATTTAATGTAGCTTGTGTTAAGGAAGTGAGATCCATTAATCCTTCAATCTCAAAGATTAAGGCTATAAGTGAGACAATATCGAAAATATTTAAATCGCCATCAGTGAAAACATCTCCCAAAATGATCTGGTCAGGAGTAGGTTGTATCGTTCCAAGTACATAACCCACCATAGCAATAACATCGATTACATCTATTGAACCATCTTGTGTTACATCACCATAATAAATACAAGATCCATCATTTATATCAGCCTCATCGTTAAAATTGAATGCTGTTGAATCAACACAACCATAAACTGGAAAGACACAGCTTCCATCATCTACATTCGCGTCGGGATTAAAGTTGAGGGCTATCGGATTTGTACATCCAATTATTTGGATGAAATAATAAGCTCCCATATCCATTCTTGTACCGTCTGGATCTTGATCGTCAGGATCGTTTTCCCAAGTGATTCCATTACCATTAAGGTCTGGATTGCCAGCATCTATGCATGGCGAACTGATTTGGAGTGAATAATCATAATTTTCCGATTCACTAAACAATGGATTCAAATCAATATTACCCACACCCCATCCATCTGCATCACCTTCAACAAGTGTATAGTCAATCTGAAATACTCCACCTGTTAGATTAATACTGCCCACTTGATGATCGTAAATAATACAATTATTGATAACAGATGTGCTAAAGCCTCCTTCTTGAGTAATTCCAAATGCAGTTGAATTGTTTGCAATTGTACAGTTAGTAAACTCTCTAATTACATTCTGACTATCCTCGTGTCCAAGTCCTATAGCTGAAGATCCAATATTACCCGAAACAATTGAATGATCAACAATCAATGGTGTATTTCTCCAAATCGCTATACCGGACCCTCCAGCCGATTGATTCATCATGATTCGACTATTATTAATAAAAAGCGAATCACCGTCAAATGAGTAAACTCCGCCTCCAATACCAGCATAATTATTGTAAATCCAGCAATCCTGAATTAATACTGAACCAGCATAATAAATGGAAATTCCACCACCAGACCCATTATTGGCATGATTATTTGTAATAATGAGATTTTTTAAAGTTGCACTTGAGTTGTTAGTCCGGAAATCGATCCCAGCACCATACGAATTGACTTCTGTTGTACCATTCTGAATTGTAAAACCTTGTAAAACAGCATCTCTTGTTTCACCTGAATAGAATGAAACCACAGGTAAACCATTGGCATTACCATCAACTATCGTTTGATTGATATAAGCTTCGTTGCTATCAATAATAAATTGAGAACCAACTAGAATGTTCTTCCCATTGAAATTAATGTTTTCAACATAAATCCCAGGTTGCACTAATACCGTATCACCATCAACGGATGTATCAATCCCTTCTTGGATGGTTGAATAATCATCTGGGATGTTGATTATAGTAGCAAAACTGAAACTTGTGAGTAGTAAAATGATAAGTTTTTTCATGCTTCCCTCAAAACAAAAACCCGCAGTTAGCCCACGGGTTTGATTACTTTTTAATATGTAAATGTATCTTCATGTCTTTTAATAATTATCCTTCAAAAACGAAGGTGAATCTACAAATTATTAGTAGTTTGGAAAAAGATTATCTATATATGTTTATTTGACATGCACTTCCAGTCTTCGGAATATTGTTCAAACCTATAGATTAGAATATCTTTATCAAATAAATGTATGTATGGTGGGGCTATTAAGTAACCCCAATGCATGTCACAATAAGGGATTTCTTCTATCGTGATGGAGTAACCATTACTTTTGGCAAAAAGTTTGATATGGTCGAGTGTGTATTCCTCGTTGAGTTGGAATTG
>JGI26252J51714_1000183_pt1 | contig 41697 bp, 42 predicted proteins | sample SaaInlLV_10m_DNA_4_FD_51714 | JGI IMG/M metagenome (IMG submission 51714)
AAGAGTTTTTTGGGAAATGTTGGAAAAATTTGGAATGTTTTTTAAATGATATAACTATATGTTATTACATAATAAGGACAAGTCCTACAGAATAGGACTTATTTAATTTAGATTAAAATTTGACTACTTTTTTGAATATTTATAAAATAATCCTAAAGATATAATCATTAAAGATACTCCAGCAATTAAATACACGGCATTATGCATTTGAGTATAATCTTGAAGTGCAATTTTAAAAACAACCATTAAAGCTTCAATTGACAATGCAATAATAATAGATATAAGAAATTTAGTTAATATTTTATTATCATCATGCTCAGCTGAAGAATTATTTTTATATATAACTTCATGTTCAAGTAAATTTTTAGCTAAATCAAAAATAGCTAAACCTAATGTTAATGCAATTATGGATTTAAAAATTGTTTCTAGTAATTTACTTTCACCAAATAATATAAAACTTCCAAAACTAAATACTGAATACCCTACTAATACAAGAGCAAATAAAGCTAAACCATAACCAATAGCCCCGTATATATATTTTGTTATTTTATCAAAAAATATATTTTTACCCATATAATCTAACTCAGAAAGTAATCTCATTAAATTAAAATCCATTACCATTAAATGGTTATGTATCTTTTTTACAACAGTAATAGTTGAATGACCTGTGTGTGCACATATATATGGAGAACTAATATAATATCCATTACTATTATATGTAACCTTATCAAATAAAACGGATCTATCTTCTCCTAAGTGCATTGCATCTTTACTATTTTTTGTATATCGAGGTGTGATTTGTGAATGATTCATATCTACCACAAATAAAGCTTCTAAAGATTTAAATAAATGAAAAAATTTTTCTAATGTTTTATCACTAAAATGATCTATATGATTATTGTTTATATTATCATATAAATAATTTTCTATTGATTTTTTATGTGTTCTAAATATTTGAATTGCTTGTTTCATAATTCTACCACCTTGTATAAATATCTTACATTTATACTATGATAGAAATATAGAAAGTTAGCTTAATGAGAGTTTATTTTATTTATAATTTTAATTAAAAAATTTGCTGAATTTTTTGCTGAGCTATCTAGGAATTCATCAAAATTAAATCCTGCNTCCATATCAGCAGTATCACTTATTGCTCTTAATATNAAACATGGAACATTCAATGCATCACATACAACAGCAACACTNGCACCTTCCATCTCTAAAGCATCAGCTTTAAATGTATTTTCAATAAAAGATTTTCTTGTCTCATTAGCTACAAATTGATCACCAGTAGCAATAGTTCCTTCAATAATTTTTATATTATTTTCATTAGCTACATCAAGTGCAATATTTTTTAATTTTTCATCTGTCTTAACAAAAACATCACCACCTGGAACAAAACCATTTGGATGTCCAAAAGCAGTAATATCTAAATCATGCTGACATAATTTATTAGCAACAATTAAGTCACCAATTTTAAGTTCCGGATTAATTCCACCAGCAACCCCACTAAATAATAATGTATCACAAGCAAATTTTTCAATCATAGTTGCTGCAGTTAAAGTTGAAAAGACTTTTCCTATTTTACTATAAGCAACTACAATATCTAAATCATTATATTTAACTTCATAATATCTATTATTTGCAAATTCTGTAACTTTAATATCTGTAAAGTAAGATAAAAGAGGTTGAATCTCCTCTTCCATTGCTCCCATTATTGCTAATTTAGTCATTTAATTGCTCTAATGTAGATTCAAGTGTTTTAAAATCTGATACATTTAATGTAGGGATAGATTTTACTATTTTTCTATTAATACCTTTTAAAACTGATCCATTTCCAAACTCAATAAACATATCAACATTTTCAGAATTTGCTAATATAGAATGTTTATATTTAACTGGTGAAACTAATTGTTTACCTAACAAATCAACGGCTTCATCTTTTGTACTATATGCATTAGCTGTTACATTTGATATTACTGATACATTAAAATCATTTGTAATATATTCTTCTAATGATGGATTTAATTTTTCAACTGCACTATTTAATAATTCACAATGACTAGCAACACTCATATCAAGAACAATTGCTCTTTTTGCACCTGCTTCTTTATATGTATCTACAAGAGATTCTAAATCAGCTTTTTTACCAGCAACTACAATTTGACCATCCATATTATAGTTTGCAGCCCAAATTAATTTACCATCTTCTCTTTGANTAGCTGTCATTNATTCTACNGTTGCATCATCAAGTCCTACAAGTGCCATCATACCAGCACCTGCTCCAGAACATGCTTCTGTCATATATAAACCTCTTTTATATACAAGCTCTACTGCATCAAGATAGTTAATCGAACCACTAGCAACTAATGCAGAAAATTCACCAAGTGAATGACCTAAAACAAATTCAGGCTTAATATCACATTTAGATTTAAAAATTTCTAATGCAATACAGCTTACTAGCAAAATAGCAGGTTGAGTAAATTGTGTTTGACTTAACTTATCATTTTCTTCAAATAGTAAGTTTTCAAAATCAATTCCTAATCTTTCNCTAGCTTTAGAAACCATATCTTTTGCAATATCACTATTTTCAAAAAAATCTTTACCCATACCAACTGTTTGACTTCCCTGACCTGGGAATATAAATGCTATTTTACTCATATTTATCCTTTAAATTTAATGTATTATATACTAAAAAACTCCTATTTAAAATAAATAGGAGTTTTTTAATCTAGTTAGTTTTAATTAACTACAGTGTCCACCACCACAGCAACCTGACTCTTCTTTTGGTGCAGGTTCTGGAGTATCATCACAGTGTCCACCACCACAACAACCACCATCTTGTTGATGACCACCAACCATACCTGCAGATATTTCGTCAGCAGTAGCTTCTCTTAAAGATAAAACAGCAACAGTAAACATTAATGTTTTACCAGCCATAGGATGATTGTAATCAATAGTTACATCATTTTCACTAAGTGATTTAACAGTAACTTGTACAGTTTCTCCATTTTCTCCAGTACCATATAGTGCCATTCCTTCTTCTAATTCAATACCNGCAAATTGCTCAATTGGTAATGTTTGAATTGCATCNTGATTAACTTCACCGTAACCATCTGCTGGTTGTACAACTACATCAATTTTAGAACCATTTTCTANACCTTCTAGTTTTGCTTCAAGACCAGGAATAATATGTCCTTTTCCTGCAATATATTCTAATGGAGCTCCTCCAACATTTGTATCTAATTGTTCTTTTGTATTTGCATCTTGTAAAGTATATTCAATACCTACTACCATATCATTTTTAATTGTCATTTTTATTTTCCTTTATTATTTTAAAATATTTTTTTGTGCTATTTTTGCCTGTTTTGTTTCAGGATATACATCTATAAGTGAACTATAAAAAGATGCTGCATTATCAATATCACCAATTTTTTCAAATGATATTGCACTATTTAATAATAAGTTTGGCATCCACCATCCTTTATCATAAAGCATACCGCTTGTTTTAAAATAAGATATTGCTTTTTTATATTCTTCTCTAACAAACCACATTTGCCCAAGCATATAATTAGATTCTGCTGGTTTATAATTTAACCGTACAAGCTCTTCATATATAGGGATAGCTTTTGTAAAATACTGTTTATCATATAATTTTTTTGCTTCTGTCATCATTTGTTTTTTAGATTTAGAAACTTTACTTGATGTTTTCGATTTTTTATCTAAAAGAGAAATTAACTTATCAAATTCTTTTTTTGTCACAAATTGAGACATATTAGATTTTAGCTCTTTTTGAGAAATATATGTTGAGTTAATATTATTAGTTAATTTNGTTAAGTTATCATGCGATTTTTTTAAGATTAAAAAATCTTGTTTTAAACTTTCTTGATTTTGAATTATGATAGATTGATCTTCAACTAACTTCTCAATTACTAATTTAATATTATCGTTTGATGTAGTGATTTTTTCTATATCTAAATTATATTGTTTAATTAATTTATTTAAATGGATAACTGTATCATGAAGTTTTTTGCTATCACCGTCAATGATTGACTCTAGACCATCGATTCTTTCACTAACCATCTCAATAGAATTTTTCACACCTTTTACATTTGTGTCAAAACTTTCTAATTTATTTTTATTTTTAAGTATGTGTTTTTCAGCAGATGTTAAACCATATGGTGTAGGCGAAGAAATATCACCTGCACCAAATGCAGAAACTTCTCTTGCCTCAAGACAAGAGAATAAAAGGAAAATAGTTATTAATAATTTATTTAACATAAACTACTACGGAAGTATTTTATTTTCAACTCTTCTGTTTAACTTCCAGCAATCTTTAGTTTTTGTTGTACAAAGAGGATTACTCTCACCAAAACTAACTAATACTATTCTATCAGAATTTATACCTTCAGTAATTAAAGCATCTTTCACACTTTTTGCTCTTTTTAAACCAAGTGCAAAGTTATATTCATCAGTACCCCATTCATCACAGTTACCTTCTAATTTAACTTTTGCATTNGCTTTTAATTTAGAAAAAACTGAAGCATTATTCTTAACTCTATCTAACATTTCAGTAGTTAAATTAAATTTATCAAATCCAAAAAATATTTGTTTTACCGTAGCTTTTGTACCATCGGCTAAAGTTACTTCTTCATTATAGTAATCAAAATCTGTAGATTTTAAATTATTTGTAGATGAAGAATCAATACCAGTTGCTACTGCTTCATATTCTGTACCAGCAATAACTTTCTCAGTTACTAGTTCAGTACCTTTATCTTGTTGTCCTTCAAAGCCAACATTTTTTTGACTACAACCAGTAAATAATAATGCTGCTGCTAAAAATGAAAACAATCCAAGTTTTTTAATCATAATATATCCTTATTATTGTAAATTACAAGATTTTATCTAATTTGTGTTTAATTACCAATCAATAGATTGTAATTTACCACTTTTTAATGGAAATTTAAAACTCTTATTATAATTTAATCTAGTAAGATTTAAATAACTTTTGCCTTTATATCTTTTAATAAAAAGGATAGTTTCTCCATCTGAGGAAAATTTTGGAAATTGATTTAATCCAGTAGTAGTCAATCTTCTAATAAAATCACTAGTTGTGGATATTAAATATAAATTAAAACTATTTCTACTAAACTCATTATTTGTTTCTCTACTACTATATACAATATAATTTTTATAAGTACTACAGGCACTATTATTTCTACCGTGATAAACTAATCTTTCTATACCTTTTGAACCAATTTTTTTTGCAAATATATTTGGATATTTTAATCTGTCCGAAACAAAGACAACTTTTGTATCATTTTCAACAAAACTACCTCCAACATCAATACCTTTATACTTTGTAATTCGTGTTTTAATATTTTCTCTAATATCATAGAGATAAATATCAGGTTGGGAATTAGGTGCCATTGTTAAAAGTAATTTATTTCCGTCCTTACTTACATCAGAACATACAATCATACCTTCACTTTTTATAATAGTTTTCTTTTCCCCAGTATAAATATTTTGCTTAACTAAAGAAGGCATACCACCATGATAAGATGTATAATAAAAACTATTTTGTTCTACATTAGCCCATTTTGGGAAAACATTTAGACCACCTTTTATAATCACCTTTTGATATGTTAATGTATAGTCAGCAATAATTATTTCACTTTTCTTTGCACCTGTATATTTAGAAAATAATATAAATTTATCCATCCAATCAATAGACGGTGCACTAAATTTTTTATTAATTGAAATTGCAACTTTATGCGCTAAAAATGGATATCTTACTTTATTTGTTGTATTAAATACTTTATCTAAAATTAGTTTTTTTGAGTTAATATCATATAATTTTAAATGTAATAAAATTCCTGATACACCATTCTTTTTTATTAAGATATTTGAAAATAAATCAACATCATTTTTCTTCAATGTTACATAATTAGGTTGACTGTTAAAACTATTTTCATATTTTAAATCTAATGGTACAAAGTGTCCACTAACCAATAAATCTTGATTTAATATTTTTTTAATTTTGTTAGAAATACTTTTTTCATGNGAAGATNTTACATTAATTTGNACATTTGGTAAATTTTTACTTTCTTTAATAATTTCCATTGTTGCATCTATTGCAAGTAAGTTATTTAAATATATAAGTGATAATATTAACAATATTTTCATCCTAACTCCTATTTATTTTTTTGTTTTAAATATAATTTCAATATCAACACTACTTCTATTAGAAGGGGAAGGGAAGGTTTCATTAATTTGGGAATCTAAAAAAACCATAAGTTGTTGATTATATGTTTCACTATTTGAATACTGAACAAAAGTATAACTAAAGATTCCATCATTTGTAATTGTAATTAGTACCTTTGCAGAAAGATCTTCTTCTATTTGTCTTGGAATAAATCTAGATGATAATATTTGATATATTTTAGAATAATATGGATCGTTTTCCTTNATAGATTTTAAGGATATTTTTTTATTAGATATATCTTTTATTTTATTTAAACTATTTGATACCTTAACATTTTCAGTCTTTTTTTCTTTCTCAAATTTTGATTTATATCTACTATTTGTCATACTNGATTTAATATTTAATACATTTTGCTTNACAACTTTTGCAGATTTTATTTTAACTTTTCCAAAAAGTGATTTCATATTTGCAGTTCGTTTTGAAGATCTAGAAGTTGATTTTTTAACAATTTTCTTAGCTTTTTTTGTTGATGTCTTTTTTATAGTAGGTTGAACNGTATCTTTNATGTCTTTTTTTACAGGTAATGATACAAGATCTAATTCAATAGTTGTTTCTTTTGTTGCAGCATCATATGATTTTACATTTTGAGATGAAATATAATATAANATAAATAATATAATAGCTATATACAGTATTAGTGCAATACTAATTGATACTATATAAAGTTTTTTATTATCCATCTGTAATTAATGCAACTTTTAAGAAGCCTGTCTCTTTTATTGTTTTNAGAATAAATATTACATTATCATACTTTAAATTCTTATCTGCCCTTATATGAACAGGAATATCTCTACTTTTATCTTTGGAAAACAAAACAAAACTATCAGCAAAATTAATTAATTTTATTTCACTCTTATTTACAAGTATTTTACCATCTTTAGTCAATAAAATATCTATCTTTTTACTTTGACTTACTTTAGAGGAATGACTACCTTTAGGAAGATTTATTTTTTCTTCATATTCTATTACAGGTGCAGTAACCATTAATATAGCTAATAATACTAGCATAACATCAACTAATGGAGTAATATTTAGTTCTGGTTTATTATTGTAATCATACATGATTACATCCTTATGCTTTCAGAATTAATATTTCTGATTGAGCCTTTATATATGTATTTAATTCATATACTTTTCGCGTAATTATTTGATGAAATGTGTATGCAAATATTGCTACAAAAATACCAGCTGCTGTTGCAACTAATGCTTCACTAATAGCTGGAGCAATTACACTAAAACTCACTTTTGATTGCGATGAAAATTTTGCAAATGATTCTAAGATACCAACTACAGTTCCAAATAATCCAATAAAAGGAGCTGTTGAAGAAACTATTGAAAGCCANGATATACCGTTNCTTGCTTCTCTAATTAGAGAAATTTCACAGGCACTCAATAGTTCTTTCGAAACGGGAGATGAACCAACACATTTATTTAATTTAGATAAAACTCGTTGAGAATTACCACCTGAAGCTAANACTTCTAATGATTTTTTTTCATCTTCAATTAGTTGTTGTAATGTTTTGAATTTATAAATGAAAATTGCAAAAGTTAAAATAAAGTAAAATGAAAGACCAACTAATACTAAAATAGCAATTAATCCACTATTCCCTAGGTAATCAAGTGTTGAATCTATCATTTTATTTTCCTCTATTTAATTATGCAAATGAACTAATTTTTGCGTTTACCGCAGCCATTGATACATTTGAATCTTGAACTGAATTTACAAGCTCTTTTGCAGTTTCTATATTAGCAGCAGTAGTCGATGAATCACTTGGATTTAATGAAACTGCTCCATCAACTAAAACATCTACAGCAGATTCAGAAACATTTACATATCCCCAGTTAATTGCTATAGCTTCAGTTGAAGAATCTGTTTTTTCTATAACTATTACACCTACAGTTAAAGATGAAACTAAAGAAGCATGACCTTCTAAAACCCCAAACTCTCCTTCTTTACCAGGAAGAGTNAGAGATTTAACATCATCGTTAAAAATTTCACCAGTAGGAGTAACAATTGATAATTTAATCGTACTCATATTTTTGCCTTCTATTTTTTCATACCTTCGTATTTTGCGATTGCTTCATTCATATCACCAACCATGTAGAATGCATTTTCTGGCATATGATCGTAATCACCAGCAATAATACCTTTAAACCCTGCAATAGTGTCTTTAAGCTCTACATATTTACCTGGAGCTCCAGTGAATATTTCTGCAACATGGAATGGTTGAGATAAGAATTTTTCAATTTTTCTTGCTCTATCAACAGTAACTTTATCAGACTCTGATAATTCATCCATACCAAGAATTGCAATAATATCTTGAAGATCTTTATATTTTTGAAGAATTGACTGTACTCCTCTAGCAACACCGTAGTGCTCTTCACCAAGTACATCTTCACTTAATATTCTAGAAGTCGAATCTAGAGGATCAATAGCTGGATAAATACCTTTTTCAGCAATTTTTCTATTAAGAACTGTAGATGCATCTAAGTGAGCAAATACTGAAGCTGGAGCTGGATCTGTTAAGTCATCCGCTGGTACATATACCGCTTGAACAGAAGTAATTGAACCTTTATTTGTTGTTGTAATTCTCTCTTGAAGTTTACCCATTTCACTTGATAATGTTGGTTGGTAACCAACAGCTGATGGAATTCTTCCTAAAAGTGCTGACATTTCAGAACCTGATTGTGCAAATCTAAAGATATTATCGATAAACATAAGTACATCTCTACCTTCTTTATCTCTAAAGTACTCAGCCATAGTAAGACCAGTTAAGGCAATTCTATTTCTTGCACCTGGAGGCTCAGACATTTGACCNTAACATAATGCAACTTTATCAAGTACATTTGATTCTTTCATCTCGTAGTAAAGGTCATTTCCTTCTCTTGTTCTTTCACCAACACCAGCAAATACAGAATAACCACTATGCTTTAGAGCAACATTATTAATAAGCTCCATAATGTTAACTGTTTTACCAACACCAGCACCACCAAATAGTCCAATCTTACCACCTTTTGCATATGGTGCAAGTAAGTCAACTACTTTAATACCAGTTTCAAACATTTCTGTTGAAGTTGATTGTTCTTCAAATGTTGGAGCATCTCTATGAATAGACCATCTCTCTACATCTGCAGGAATTGGTGCACCGTCATCAACNGGATCACCAATAACATTGAAAATTCTACCTAGAACTTCATCACCTACTGGAACTTTAATTGGTTCTCCTGTAGAGATACATTTTGAACCTCTAACTAAACCTTCTGTCATATCCATAGAAATAGTTCTAACTCTACTGTCACCAAGGTGAGCAGCAACTTCTAATACTAATCTTTCTTTTGTACCTGGTACTTCGATTGCTTCATTAATTGCAGGCAGGTATCCGTCGAACTCAACGTCTACTACTGGACCCATAATCTGAATAATTTTACCTTCCATATTCATAATCCTTTTTATTTTTGAGCTTCTACACCAGAAATAATTTCAATTAATTCTGTTGTAATTGCAGCTTGTCTTGCTTTATTATATTCTACTGTTAAATCTTTTACTCTATCNTTTGCATTACTTGTTGCATTATCCATAGCCTGCATTCGAGCACTATGTTCAGCAGCTAATGAATCGATTAAAGAGTAATACATTGTAAAGTCAACATATTTTGAAGTTAATTCTTCTAACACTTCTTCATTATCATCTGGTTCAATATCAAGCATAGAACCCGTTTCATCAATAGAAACAGAATCTAAGCTAATTGGTAATAACTCTTGAGTTTTTAACTCTTGAGATAACATATTTAAAAAACCATTATGAATTACAATAACTTTATCTGTTACTTCATTATTAAAATCTTCAAATGCAGATTTAATAAACTTAACAGCTTTATCATAAGTAGGTGCACCTGATAAACCAAGCTCTTTTTGTAAAATCTCTACTCCTTGGAACGTAAAGTAATCAATACCTTTTCTTCCAGCAGCTCTTAATCTTACTTCTACACCTTCATTTGAATATTGTTCAATTAAAGTTCTAACTTCCTTAATAGTAGTCATATTAAAACCACCACAAAGACCTTTATCAGAAGTTACAAATACAATATCTACAACTTTCGGAGATTTATTTTCTGTAAATGCTCTACTTTGATTATCATCATTTTGAACTAATGCAACTCTTGCCGCAATTTCAGATAAAACTCCACTGATNTTAGTAGCATAGCTTTTTGATTGCTCAGACAATTGCTGAGCCTTTCTAAGCTTTGCTGAAGACACAAGCTTCATAGCTTTTGTAGTCTTCGCAGTATTTTTAACACTATTAATTTGTCTTGCTATATCTTTTAAATTAGCCATGACTTATCCCTTATTTTGCACTAAAAATAGTTTTAAACTCATTAATAGCATTTTCTAAATCAGCTTTAATATCGTCATCAATTTTAGTTTTTGCAGCAATTGCATCTAAAACATTTGAATGTTTTTGTTCCATAAACGTATGGAACTCATCTTCAAATTTAACAATATCAGAAGGATCAATATCATCAATAAATCCATTTACACCAGCATATAATATTGCTACTTGCTTTTGAATTACTAATGGCTTATTAACACCTTGTTTAAGAAGCTCAACCATTCTCTGACCTCTTTCAAGTTGTGCTCTTGTAGCAGCATCTAGATCAGAAGCAAATTGTGCAAACGCTTCAAGCTCTCTAAATTGTGCAAGGTCTAGTTTTAATGTACCTGCAACTTGTTTAGTAGCTTTNATTTGTGCAGCACCACCAACTCTAGATACAGAAAGTCCAACATTAATTGCTGGTCTAATACCTGAGTTAAATAGATCTGTTTCTANGAAAATTTGTCCATCTGTAATAGAAATTACGTTTGTTGGAATATATGCAGCAACATCACCAGCTTGTGTTTCAATAATTGGTAGTGCAGTCATAGAACCAGCACCTAATTCATCATTAACTTTTGCAGCTCTTTCTAATAATCTTGAGTGTAGGTAGAATACATCACCTGGATATGCTTCTCGACCCGGTGGTCTTCTTAATAGTAATGACATTTCTCTATATGCAACTGCATGCTTAGATAAATCATCATATACAATTAAACAATGTTGACCGTTATCTCTGTAATACTCACCTAAAGTAACACCAGCATATGGTGCTAGGAATTGAAGTGCAGAAGATGCAGAAGCACCAGCAGTAACAATAGTAGTATACTCCATTGCTCCAGCAGCTTCTAATGCACCAACAATGTTAGCTACAGATGAATCTTTTTGACCAATTGCAACATAAATACATTTAACATCTTGACCTTTTTGATTAATAATAGCATCAATTGCAACTGTAGTTTTACCAGTTTGTCTATCACCAATAATTAGCTCTCTTTGCCCTCTACCAATTGGTACAAGTGCATCAATTGCTTTAATACCAGTTGTTAATGGCTCATGTACTGACTTTCTAGCCATAATTCCAGGAGCTTTTTCTTCAACTAATCTAGTTTCTGTCGCTTCAATTACACCTTTACCATCAACTGGCTCACCAAGTGCATTTACTACTCTACCAAGAGATGCTGGACCAACTGGAATATCAAGAAGTTTACCAAGTCTTTTACAAGATGTACCCTCTCTTAAACCTTCACTTGAACCTAAAATAACAATACCTACTGATGTTTCTTCTAAGTTTTGAGCAAGACCTTGTGCTCCATTTTCAAATTCTACAATTTCACCAGCCATAACATTGTTAAGACCATGAACTTTTGCAATACCATCTGCAAATGAGATAATTTTACCTGTCTCACTTACATCTACATTTAATTCAAAATTATCAATTCTTTCTTTTATGATTGAACTAATTTCATCTGCTTGAATTTTTGTACTCATTAATTTTCTCCTTTATTTTTTAATTAAGACTATTGTCTTACTAAACTGCTTTTAAAATGTGATCAATCATTTGTGATTTTAATCTTTCTTTTGAGAATGCAATCTCAACACCAAGTCCTTCAATATCAACTTTAATTCCATCATAATTACAAATATCTTGTGTTAATGTTAATGATGTATCAAACTTCTTAGAAAAACTATTTTCTATTTTAGTTATAACATCACTTGTTAATTCTTGATTTGTATAAACAACACCTGTATAGATATTACTTAATGCAGCTAATTCTTTTTTCATTTCATTAGCGATATCAGGAATTATATTTAATCTTTTATTTTCATCAAGTAAATTAATTAAATTTATAGAAGTTGTACTACAGTTATCAATAAATGATAAAATTAAACTAACNTTAGCACTTGATTTAATATCTGTAGATTCAATAATAGATAAAAATTTATCGTCATTATAAGCAGTTGCAATTTGTGATAATTCATTGCAAACATCATTTGCATTGTCTCTACTCATAAGTGCTTTAACATATCTTTTGGCTACTAAATTACTCATATTAGGCAACCTTATTTAATACAATAGAAGTTAAGTTATCTTGACTAATAGCAATATTTTCATCACTCATTAATTCATTAAGAATCTCTTCAACAACTTCTTTTTTAATTTTTTTAGTTTCTATATCACATCTATCATCAAAACCTTTTGATAATTGTGTAATCTCATTCTCAACATTAGCTTCAATTTGCTTTTTAATTGATTCTACATCATTTTTTGCGTCTTCAACTAATTGTGCAGCTAATTCTTTTGCATTATCAAGTTTATCTTGTGCATTAGCTCTTTTAGCTTCACTTTGAGCTTTTAAATCTTTTACTTTTTCAAGTTCAGATTGAATTCCAGCACTTCTCTCACTAAAGAAAGCTTTTGCTTTATCTGCTAACACATAATATACAATTGAAGCAAAAATAATAAAGTTTACCGTTCTTTCAATAATATCAGTGTTACCATCAGATGCAAATATAGCAACTGGAGATAATGATAATAATATAAATAATAATTTCTTCATTTCCTATGCCTTTATATTGAACTGATTTTAGCTTTTAAGCTATCTTTAAATAGAGGCATTGAAGCTGCAAGTGATTGCTTTAATGTATCTCTCTCAACCTTCATTGATTCAACAAAAGAATTATATTTTTCTTCTATTTCACCTTTGGCACCATTTAATTTAACTTGTGCAATCTCATTTGCACTAGCAGTAGCTTCTTCTCTAATAGAAGCAGCTTGAACTTTTGCTTTTGAAATAACATCATTCGCTTCGCTTATTAAACCATCTACATCTGCACTATTGTCTGATGCTGCATCAAGATCATTTTGTATATCTTGTGCTCTATCATCCATATGCTTCATAAGTGGTTTATAAAGACAACTATTTAATCTAGCTAATACTAATAAAAAGATAATAGCTGAACTAAGTAGTAAGACAGGACTTATGTCTAACATTGACTCCTCCGTAATTTACAGTTTAGTTTATATTTAAACTAGCTCAATGATAGCAAAATGTTCTATAAAGAAAGATTAAAAAGATTATTATTTAATGAAATATTTAGAAATTATTTCAATGTCTTCTTGAGAATTGAAATTTATTTTAATTGAATTATTTTGTAGTGACGATTTAATATTTTTTGATTTTAAATCTTGTATAATTTTATCTAATAATTCAATATTTAGTTTTGTTTTTGATACAGTTTTTACTGATTTATTAGATTCTTTAACATTTTTAATTAGGTTTTCAGTATCCCTTACACTTAATTTTTGTCCAACAATCGTATCAATAATCTTTTTTTGACTATTTTCATCTAAGCCTAGCATTGTTTTTGCATGTCCTAAGGTAATAGTGTTTGAACTTAGTTTATCTTGAACATAGTTACTTAAGTTTAATAATCGGAGCGTATTTGTAATTGAACTACGGCTTTTTGATACTTTTTTTGATAATTCATCATGTGTTATATTATATTCATTAATAAGTTTTGCATATGATTTAGCTAACTCTACTATATTTAAATCTGACCTTTGAATATTTTCAATTAAAGCAAGTTCAGCTAGTTTATTATCATCTACATTTATTACTATTGCCTTAATAGTATCCATATTTGCCATTTTAGTGGCTCTTAATCTTCGTTCACCTGCAATTAATATATACTGATCTCCATCACGTGTAACATTAATAGGTTGAAGTAAGCCATGCTCTTTAATAGACTCACTTAATTCTTCTATTTTAGACTCATCAAAAACTGTTCTTGGTTGACTTGGATTTGGTATAATAATATCTACATTAATCTCTTCAATACTATCGGAAGTAATATTATTTTCATTATCATATGCAATATCAATTTCACCTAATAATTCACCTANTCCTCTTCCTAATGCTGATTTCATAAACTATCCTATTATTACTTTTGCTAAATTTGTATATGCCTTAGATCCAGAAGCATTTTTATCGTATAACATAATTGGCTTACCAAAACTTGGAGATTCAGCAAGCTTAACGTTCCTTGGAATAACTATATATGATTTTTCATTAACTTTAAATAGCTTATCATTAAAGTGTCTTGATAAATCTGCTAATACTTGCTTTGATAAATTATTTTGTACACCATACATAGTTGGTAAGAATCCCTTAATAGCAAGTTGTCTATTTGTAGTTTGTCTTACTAACTTAATTGTGTTTAATAACTGAGCTAATCCTTCTAGAGCAAAAAATTCACACTGTATTGGTATTAATACAGATGTTGCTGTACTAAGAGTATTTATTGTCACAGGACCTAAAGCAGGAGGTGAATCAATAATTATATAATCATATTCAGACTTTACAGTATCTATTTTTCGTTTTAATATTAATTCTCTGTCTTTACTACTATTATAAAATTCTTTTTCAAATCCTACAAAGCCAATATTTGATGGTACAAGTTTTAATGTTTTAATTTCTGTATCTAAGATAATATCTTTAAGCTCTTTCGTACCTAGCATAACATGATAAATATTAAATTCATACTGATCTCTAGAAAATCCCAAACTTGTTGTAGCATTAGCCTGAGAGTCTGCATCAATTAGTAAAACTTTTTTACCTTCTATTGCAAGTGCTGCACTTAAGTTAACAGCTGTAGTAGTTTTACCTACTCCACCTTTTTGATTTGCAATTGTAATTATCTCTGTCATCTTAAGCTAAATACCTTTTTATCATCTATTTGGAGCGAACCATCAGGCTGCAACATATTACTTTTTAATATAATTTTACTACCATTTATATTAGTTGTAAAATTATTATTCTTTCCGAATTCTATCACGAATTTGCTAAATATTGTCTTCCACGAATGTGANTTTTTTATATATTGAAAGTATCTATTTAATAATTTTTCNATAGTTATATCAATATCTAAAAAACCATAATTATCATCTACTTTACTAAGATTAATACCTATACCGCAATAAATCAAGTCTTTATTAACACTAGTAATTGTCCCCCCAATTTTTTTATTATTAATATAAAAATCATTTGGCCATTTAATCCATGTATAAGATCCTTGTTCTTCAAGTATCTCTTTTAACATAAAGCTAAAATAAATTGATGCTGATTGTAATGGTAAGTCTTCTGGTAATGTACTTCTAGAAATAACAAATGAAAAGAAAAGATTTCCTTCTTTTCCATCCCAGCTATTATTTTGACTACCTATACCATTTGTTTGATTCTGAGTAACAATTGCAACAGGATGATTATATCCATTTTTTCTAATATAGTCTTTTATATATGTTTGAGTTGAGTTAACACTCTTAAGATAAAGTATTTCCAATTTCTACTCTTGCACCTCTAGTATAGTCTACAACATTCATTGCTTTCTTAGACGCTGGTTGTACCATCATGATTTCAATACTACCTTTATTACATCCAACAATTATACTATTCTTATTTATTTCTAGAACTTCACCTGTATTATTAATAGAACTATTTTCTATAAATTTACATTCTTTTATTTTTAGTCCTGACTTAAGAAATATTCCTGGCCAATATTTATATGCTTTAAATTTTTGATACACTTCAATACTATCATTAAATTCAATAAGTCCATCATCCTTACTAATCTTAGCACAATGACTAACTTTAGATATATTTTGTTTTTTAGGTAAAATATTACTATAGTTTTCTAATGTACTAATTGTTAGTATCGCTGCTACTTGTGATAGTTTTTCAAATAACTCTCCTACATCCATATCATCTAAAATAGAAACATATTCTAAACCAAGAATATCTCCACTATCTAATCCCTTTTCCATCATCATAGCTGTTANACCACTATACTTGTCATTATTCAATATTGATTGCTGTATTGGACTAGCACCTCTATATTTAGGTAATAAAGAAGCATGGAGATTAATACATGGAGCTAAATCCAATATTGACTGAGGTAAAATTTGTCCATATGCTGCAACAATAATAAAATCTGCTCGTAAGTTTTTAATATCTGAAACTATTGATTCATCTTTTAATGATACTGGTTGATATATTGGTAATTCTAACTCATTATCAATACAATGTTGTTTAATATGAGGTGGTGTTAAAAGTTGTTTTCTACCAACTTTTTTATCTGGTTGTGTATACAAACCTACAACATCATAATTAGTAGATTCATATAGCTTCTTAAAAATATGTGTTGCGTAATCTGGGGTACCCATAAATATAATTCTTTTATTCATTGTTATCCCTTGTAAATAAAGTACCACCATTATGATTATTATCTAGTAAATAATTTTTTGCATTTGTAAGATCAAATCCACTTGCAAGATACATATCTAAATTATTATTCATTAAATAGTCTGCTGCCTTTAATTTCGTTACAATACCACCTGTAGCAAATTCACTATTTGCACTATGTTTCATATTCAATTCATCATCACTTAAACTATTAACAATTTTTTGTAGCTTAGCATTTTCATTGATTTTTGGATTATCATCATAATATCCATCAATATCCGTTAGTATTACTAATAAATTTGCATCAAAATATTGTGTTACATAAGCAGCAAGTTGGTCATTGTCACCAAACACAAGTTCATCAATTGCTGTTACATCATTCTCGTTTATAATTGGTACAACATTATTTTTTAAAAGATTACTAATAGTATCTCTTGCATGATTTAATCTACTGTTATCTTTAAAAATTGATGCTTCCATTAAAACTTGAGCACACAGTATATTATATCTTCCAAATTGTCTACGGTATGTATCCATTAATAATGGCTGTCCAATTGATGCTAATGCTTGCTTATTTTCAAGAATAGATTTATCAAGTGGAAGTAAAGTATATCCTGCAGCAACTGCCCCAGAACTAACTAGAATAACTTCAATATTTTTTTGCTTTAATTTATCAATAAAATCTACTAAATTCATTAACCTATCTAAAGCCAATTCATCGATGTTGGTTAGTACTGCACTTCCAACTTTTAATACTATTCGTTTCATTTTATGCCTTTGATGTTACTACAATTTTTGTAGGTTTAAATAATTCTTTTGCATTGTTAAACATATCACTATGCTCTATATCTTCAATTTGATATTCATGCTGTGCATCTGTCATGCTATTTATTGTAGGAGCAATAGTATTTTGCATACAGCTTGAACCATCATTAGCAACTTCTTCAATTGGTTCAATTAATACTACTTTTGGTTCTACTTTTTCAAACTCAATTTCAATATCATTACCAAAAACTTCTTCACTCATTGACCTTATATGTGCAAAATTTTTATGTAATAATTTTCTACACTCACCTTGAGCAATACTAGCAATTAATAATGTATTTTCAATAAATGAAATAAATTTAAAACTTTGCTCAAAACATTCACCTAAATCATAATTTTTATCATATATTTTATCTGTTAATTTTTTATAATCAATATTATAGTCATAATCTTCCTCATTAACAACTTCTACTATCTCTGTTTCATGTGGAATTGGTGTATCAATCACAGGAGAAATATGATCTTCTTCTACAACTTCTTCAATATTTTGAGTTTTAGTTTGAACTTGCTCTACCTCATCAAGAATATCATCTATAGATTTTAAATTTACTGCTTCTTGCATTTTTAAAAGTGTTAAAAGTAATACAAATTCACCATCACTATTTAAATATAATAGATGTTTAGAATCACTAAGTATCTTAAAGTATCTATCGTAGATTAATACGTTAAATCTTGAATCACGTCTTAACATTCTATCTTTTAAATATATAGCCATTTCATCAATTATTAATGAAGCTTCAAAATTTTCAAGCATAGTCATAGCTTCTGTTATATCTTGGTTTTCCACAATTAAGTCAAAAATTTTATCTAAAACTTTAGGATCCAGTAAACCAAGCATATCTACAACTGCTGTTGTAGTTATATCACCTTTTGAAAATATAATTGCTTGATCTAGCATTGTTAATGTATCTCTTAAACTACCTTGTCCACTTCTACTTAATATATCTAATGCATCATTCTCAAATTTAATATTTTCAAGATTTAATATATGTATTAAATGATGTAATACATCTTTATGCGGAATCTTATTAAATCTAAAATGTTGAGTTCTACTTAATATAGTAGCTGGTAACTTCAAAGGATCTGTAGTTGCAAGTATAAATTTAACAAACTCAGGTGGTTCTTCAAGTGTTTTTAATAGTGCATTGAATGCTTGAGGTGTAAGCATATGAATCTCATCAATTATAAATACTTTATATTTTGCACTACTTGGCTTATATTTTATATGTTCTATTAAATCTTTAATATCATCAATACCACGGTTAGATGCTGCATCCATTTCAATAATATCAAGATGTTTTCCATTATTTGCACTTAAACAGTTATCACATACTTCACATGGTGTTGATGTTGGTCCTTGATCACAAAGAAAAGACTTTGCCAAAATTCTTGCTGTACTTGTTTTACCACTTCCTCTAAGTCCACTAAGAAGGTATGCATGTGACAATCTATTCGTATCTAAAGCTAAAGATAAAGTTTGAGATACTGTACTTTGACCTATTAAATCTTCAAATCTTTTTGGTCTATATTTTAATGCTAATACTTGACTCATTATATCAATTCTCCTAACCATTTTTTTGCTACATCTTTTAAACCATCAGGATTTTCAGATGCAAAAAACTTTATGTCTGTTTTAGTGAATTTATTATTACAATTATATTTTAATTTTAATAATTCTACAATTGCTTCACCACTATGTATTGTCATAGCGTTACCCAAGTACTTTCCAATTTTCTCTTCAATTAGTGGAAAATGTGTACATCCTAAAATAACAGCATCAATATGAGATAAGTCTTTGAAATAATGCTCAAATGTCTTATCTAATATTTGTGTATTTTCTAATTGTTCTTCAACAATAGGTACAAATAATCCAGTTGCAATAGAAGTAAGGTTATTAAATCCATATGATTTTAATGCTACTTCATATTTCTTACTTGATATTGTTGCTTTTGTACCTAATATTAATATATTTGAGTCATTATTAGATAATTTATTTTCTAAAGATAAAATTCCAGCTTCTATTACACCAACAACTGGAATTGTAGTATTTGCTCTTAGTTCATCAAGAGCATATGCACTTGCAGTATTACAAGCAACAATTAATACATCAATATCAAAATTTTTAAAAAATTCTAATGCTTCAAGAGAGTATCTAATAATGGTATTTTTATCTTTGCTACCGTATGGAACTCTAGCTGTATCACCATAATAGATCACTTCCTCAAAAAGATTATGCTCTAAAATAGATTTTACTACTGTAAGTCCACCAATACCACTATCAAATACACCTACTCTCATATACTAAGTCTTTACTTTACTCATTCATAGATGCAAAGAAAGCATCATTAGATTCTGTTTTTCTCATTTTTGAATATAAGAATTTAAGTGCTTCAACTTCATCCATTGAAGCAACAGCATTTCTTAAGATCCAAATTTTCTGTAATTGCTCAGCACCTAATAATAATTCTTCTTTTCTAGTCCCTGATTTAATAATATTAACAGCTGGGTAAACTCTTCTATCTGCTGCTTTTCTACTTAATACAACTTCAGAGTTTCCTGTACCTTTAAATTCTTCAAAAATAACTTCATCCATTTTTGAACCGGTTTCAACTAGTGCTGTTGCAATAATAGTTAAAGAGCCACCCTCTTCAATGTTTCTAGCAGCTCCAAAAAATCTTTTTGGTTTATGTAACGCATTTGCATCAACACCACCAGAAAGTACTTTTCCAGATGATGGTGTAACTGTATTATAAGCACGAGCAAGTCTAGTAATAGAATCAAGTAAAATAATTACATCTTTACCCATCTCTACCATTCTTTTAGCTTTTTCAATAACCATATTTGCAACTCTTACATGGTTTTGAGCAGGTAAATCAAATGTAGAACTATACACTTCACCTTTTACACTTCTTTGCATATCAGTAACTTCTTCTGGCCTTTCATCTACAAGTAAAACAATTAATTCTGATTCTGGATGATTTGCAGTAATTCCATGTGCTAATTCTTTCATAAGTTCTGTTTTACCAGACTTAGGAGATGCAACAATTAAACCTCTTTGTCCTTTACCCATAGGTGCAAAGATATCTAAAATTCTACCTGTTAATTTTGATTGATCATATTCAAATTTAAATTGATCAAGAGAATATAAAGGAGTTAAGTTATCAAATAATGGTCTATTTCTAGATTCTTTTACAGGTAAATAGTTAATTGCTTCAATTTTTAATAAAGCATTGTATTTTTCTTTATCATTATTTGGAGGACGAACTTGTCCAGATACAATATCTCCAGTTCTTAATGCAAATTTTCTAATTTGCGTAGCACTTACATATGAATCATTTGATGTATCAGAGAAATTACCATCCATAGCTCGTAAGAATCCAAAACCACCTTGAAGGATTTCTAAAATACCTGTAAATAAGATGAATCCACCTTCATTTGTTTGTGATTTTAAAATTTCAAATATAAGATCTTGTCTTTTTAATTCTTGAGGATTTTCAACACCTTTTTCATTACCAATTACAATTAGTTCATCTGTAGGTAGTGATCTTAATTGTTCTACTGTTAATCCGTTTACTGGTGTATGTGTTCTTGTTTTTTTTTGCTTAGCTGGAACTTTTTTTGGTTTTTCTTGCTCTGACATTTGTGATATGACCTTCATATGATTTTCACTACAAGTGTAGTTTTGAATTGTTATTTATTTTTTAAGTACCTAAGTATAGTGTATAGTTGTTTATTTTTCAATTAAACAACTATAGTTTTTCCCACATAGTACCATTAACTGTATCCATAAGAGCAATATTCATTCTTGATAATTGATCTCTAATTTCATCCGACAATGTAAAATCTTTATTTATTTTAGCTTCTTTTCTTTGCAAAATAAGATCTTCAATATTATTTTTTTCATCTGCTGATAGTCCAAACTGAAAATATGAATATGGATCTTGATATCCAATACCAAGTATATCTTCTAAATATTTACAATTAGCAATGATCTCTTTTTTTAAAGCTTTATTCTTTGGTTCTTTATCAAGCGTGTCGTTGGCATTTGCAATAAATTCATCTATAGTAGCTAGTGCTTTGGATGTATTCATATCATCATTTAAAGAACTTAGTATATCTTCTTTAAATTGCTTATTCATATTCCCACAAGCCACACCATAAAGACGCTTTTTAAGTCTATATAATTTATCTAGTCTTTTTTTACTAGACATTAAATCATCTTCATTAAAACCAAAATCAACTCTATAAGAAGTTGTTAGCATATAAAATCTAATAACTTCTCCATCATATTCCTTTAGAGAATCTTTTAGAAAAAAACTATTCCCTAAAGACTTTGACATTTTTTCACCATTGATATTTACAAATCCATTGTGAATCCAATATTTAGCTAATTCTTGTCCACATGCTTGTCGTGTTTGAGCAGCTTCATTTTCATGATGTGGGAATAATAAATCAGCTCCACCACCATGAATATCCACAGCATATGGTAGGTTTGGATTTGAAAGATGTTTATCAATCATGGCACTACATTCACAATGCCATCCTGGACGACCTTTTCCATACTTGGTATCAAAAGTTAAAGTGTCATTATTTATAAATTTCCAAAGTGCAAAATCTTTTGGATCTTTTTTATTATTATTGCTTTGTACTCGTGCTTGAGAATTTTCATCACTAGCTCTATTGGATATAGAACCATATTTTTCATCTTTTGATGTATCGAAGTATATACCATCTTCAAGAATGTATGCATTATCATTATCCAAAAGTTTTTGTATAAACTTCTTCATAACTTCTAAATTTTCAGTTGCTTTTGGTTCTATAGTATTTGGTAATATATTTAAAATTTTCATATCTTTAGAATAACTATCAATATAAAAACTTGTAATCTCTTCTAGTGACTTACCAGTTTCTTCCATTTTTTTAATAATTTTATCATCTACATCGGTAAAATTTTTTGCAAGTGTTACATCATAACCATTGGCAATTAAAAGCCTATGTAAAAGGTCAAAAACAATAGCACTTCTAGCGTGTCCTAAATGTGCATCATCATATACTGTTGGACCACACACATACACTTTAGCTTTTCCAAGCTCTTGTGCTTGGAAAAGTACTTTTTCTTTTTTTACAGAATCATATAAATACAAACTCATAATATTCCTATTTAAATAGTGCTTCTAATCCTGAAGTATCTTTTGTAGGCTCTTGTGGTTTAGCATCATTACTTTGTGATGGGTTAGATACACCATCTACTTCATTTAATTGAATATCACATTTTGTAAGCATTCCTGCAAGTCTAATATTTAAACCCGCTCGTCCAATTGCTCTACTTTTTTGATCACTACCAATTGTAATAGTTGCTTTTGTAACAATCTTTTTATATCCATCTTCTTGAATAAATTCTTCTTCTTCAACTTTTACACTATTTACAATTGCTGGACTTAATGCACGACTAACAAACATCTCTTTCATTTCAGAATATTCAATACAATCAATAGATTCGTTATTTAATTCTTCACTTACTGCATTAATTCTCATTCCCTTAACACCTACAATAGCACCAATTGGATCTATTTGAGGATCAAGTGCTAATAATGCAATTTTAGCTCTTTCTCCAGGAATTCTAGCACTTGCCATAATTTCTATTTTTTTATCTTTTAGTTCTGGTACTTCAAGCTCTAATAATGCCTCTAAGAATTTAGGAGATGTTCTAGAAATTTCTACAACTAATCCGTGTTGTTTATCAATAGTCACAGCTTTAACAACTGCTTTTACTACATCTCCAACTTTAAACTTTTCACCTTTAATTCTATTTTTTCTTGGCATAATTCCACGAACTTCACCAATTTCAACAAATGTATTATCTTGAGGGTCAATACTAGTAACATTACTAGTAATAATATTGCCAATTTGAGATTGATATTTTTCAAATAGGTTATCCGATACAAAATTTTGTAATTTGTATTCAAAGTTACTATGTAAAATTGTTGCTGCATTTCTTCCCATATGTTCAAATTCCATATCGTACTGTACAAAATCTCCAATTTCTAAGTCTTCATCAAGTTCTTTTGCATTATCTAAAGATATGAAATTGTCAGTGTTATTTGGTACATCTGCTTCAACTTTTCTTCTAGTTTCTTTATCGAATCTTTCACCTTTAACCGTCTCAGCTGTTAATCTTTCATCATCGTTACTTAAAACTTCTATTTTTTGAAATAAATTTAATTTTTTATTTTCTTTATCAATTGATGCTCCATATTCTAATGTATAGTCACCCATTTTTTTAGCTGTTCTTACAAGTGCTTCAATTAATGCTTCTTCAACTTGCGTAAGTGTTAAAGCTTTTTCGTGTGCGATAGAATCTAAAATATCTAATATCTTATCCATAATTTTCCTTATTTGTTAACATTGAATTTTAATAATATGATTTTACTGGAAAGTCCAACGTGTAGTTATGTTTGGATTATAGCAAAGATATACTTTATCAATTATTAAGGGCTTTAAAGATAAAATGAAAAATATTATATAAGGATTTAAAATGGATATTTTATTAGCAAGAACAGAAATAAGTGCAAAACCAAAAAAAATAAATGTAGATAAATTAAAAGAAGAATTAACAAAATGTAATGACAAATTATTTTACTTTGATAAAGAAAACTCACACAAAGATATGATGAGTTTAATTGATACTTTTGAAGATGACAATTATACTGTACATTTTAGAGAAATTAAGTTTGGTTTAGAAGAAGATGCTTACATGTATGAGCTTCACGTATTATAAAAAATAAAAAAGTACAACTATCGTGGAAAATCTAGGAAATAAAAAACTATTCATAGAAACACTTGGTTGTGCTATGAATACAAGAGATACTGAGCATATTATTGCTGAGTTAAACTCGAAAGACAATTATGAAACAACTGAAGATGTAGCTGATGCTGATCTTATTATTATAAATACATGTTCTGTTAGAGAAAAGCCAGTAGCTAAACTTTTTTCAGAACTTGGACAATTCAAAAAAAAGAAAAAACCAAATGCTAAAGTTGGAGTATGTGGATGTACTGCAAGCCATCTTGGCAAAGAAATAATTAAAAAAGCACCTTATGTTGATTTTGTTGTTGGAGCTAGAAATGTATCTAAAATTTCTGAAGCAGTACAAAATAAAGGTACAGTAGAAATAGATATTAATCATGACGAAACAGATTATGAATTCGCTCAATATAGAAATTCTTTATATAAAGTAAGTGTTAATATTTCATTAGGATGTGACAAAAAATGTACATTCTGTATTGTACCTGCTACTAGAGGTGAAGAAATTAGTATCCCACCAGAACTTATTATTGGAGAAATCCAAAAAGCTGTTGACAATGGTGCAAAAGAAGTATTCTTATTAGGTCAAAATGTAAATAACTATGGTAAAAACTTTAGTGATGGTAGAGATAAATTTAATTTTACAAAACTATTACAAGCTATTAGTGAAATAGAAAAGCTTGAAAGAATTAGATTTACTTCCCCTCACCCATTACATATGGATAATGAATTTATTGCTGAATTTGCTTCAAACCCTAAAATATGTAAACAAATCCATGTTCCTTTACAAGCTGGATCTACAAAAGTATTAAAAGATATGAAGCGTGGTTATACAAAAGAATGGTTTATTGATAGATGTCAAAGAATTAAGTCATTAGTGCCTGAAGTAAGAATTAGTACAGATATTATTGTAGGTTTCCCTGGAGAAACAAATGAAGAATTTAAAGACACTATAGATGTAATTAATACAGTTAAATTTGATCAAATTTTTAACTTTAAATATTCTCCTAGACCAGAAACAGAAGCACTACATATGTCTAATCAAGTAGAAGATGATATCGCATCAGCTAGATTAGAAGAAGTTATTGCATTACATAAAAATCATCAAGTTGAACTAATGCAAGAAAATGTAGGTAAAACTATGAATGTATTCTTCGAAGAATTAAAACCAAATGGTGAAATCATGGGGTTTAGTGATAACTATTGTCAAATCTTCGTTGAAGCAAGTGAAGAATTACTAGGTTGCACAGTTCCAATTAAAATTATACATGCGAATAGAACATCACTAAAAGGTGAAGTAGTTGCAAAAGAAAATTAAGAAATTTCTAAAAGTAACTATTGTTCCTTATATTTTATATATTATTACAAAAGTAATATACTATACAAATAAAAAGAAATTTCATTTTCCAAAAGGGAAACCTACAAAACCTTTCATTGCAGCATTTTGGCATGGTAATCTTTTAATGCAACCATATCTATTTAAAAAATTTCAACCATCAGGTACATTTAAAGCTATGATCTCTCATCATAGTGATGGTGAATCTATTGCAAAAATGGTAAATCATCTTGGTGTTCAATCTGTTAGAGGTTCAAGTAGTCAAGGTGGGGTCAAAGCTTTAATAGGTGCTATTAAAGAATTAAAAACAAATTCAAATATTGGTATAACACCAGATGGTCCAAGAGGGCCTATATATAGTATTGCAGATGGAATCATTGCATTGAGTCAGAAAGCTGATGTAGATATATATTATTTTTCATATAAAGCTAGTAAATATTGGCAATTAAAATCTTGGGATCAATTTATAATACCCAAACCATTTGGTACTATTGAATTTTTTGTTAGTGAACCTTTTAATTTAAAAGGCTTATCAAAAGAAGAGTCTCGAGAACTTATTAAGCTAAAGATGCCAATATGAAACAATTTTTAGTTGTTAATAAAATAAATTCACAAGAGAATAAACAATGCTATACTCTTTTAAATAATGATTTTAAAAAATGTGAGTATTCAAAGAATAATACTTATACAGCAATTTTACACAATAATTCTAATGAGATAATTAATAAAGAATGTAATTCTAAATACAAGCAAATTAATCTTGATACAGTAAATACAATATCTATATCAAATCAAGAATTTAAAGACTTAAAAAAACAATATAATCAATTTAATAATTATTGTACATTTTCACCTTATCATATACTTTTAGAAAATATAAAACAAAACAAACTTTCTAACTCTCTAAATATATATTATTATGAAAATATAATTTATATGATTATATTAGACAATACAAATAAAATTATCTATTCAAATCATACAAAAATATCAAGTTTTTTAGATATTAAACAAACTAATTTCTTTAATAACAATAATCTTCCAATATTATTTCAAGAAATAATAAGTCTTGAACTATTAGAAGTGGTTCAAAATAATCTTAATATCTTTTATAAACAATCTAATTCTTTCTTTATAGAAACTATACAAATATTTAATACAAATATAGTATTGCAAGAAGAACAAATACTTATTGATACTATACAGACTCCTATTAATTTAGAAGATACATTATTACGACTTACACAAAAAGAATTAAACTATCATACACTTAGCTATACGGAAATCAAAAACTATAAAAGATCAAATTATAAATTACCACTAATTTTATTTATAGCCATAGCTATATTATGGTCTCTTTATATATTTTATCCTACTAATCAAAATACACCTATAAAAAATATTGTAAAAGAAATTAAAACTAATACTAAAAATATATTAAAACTACANGATCATAATAGTATTAATAATACAGCTATACAGCGTATAAAAAATTTATTTATTGCAATATCCTCTTACNATATGTATATAGAAAATATAACACTTANTAAAAATAGTTCAAANATACTTATAAATTATCTCCATCAAGATACATTTATAAAAAGTACTAAAGATAATTTAGAAAATATATATTCAAATGTAATACTAAGCGATCAACATATTGAAGATAGCATGTATAAAACTACTATTCTAAATACTGAACTTATTAGTAATGTCCATAATATTAAAGTTAAGACAAAAAAATATCAACAAGATAATATAATTAATCCAGAAGAAATGACTAATATAATTAAAAATTTATTACCCACTAATACTAAAATTAAATTTATTAATATTGATAAAAAAGAAGATACTTTATATAGCTATAGTGTAAATGTGTCTTTAAATAATCCAAGTGAATTGTATAAATTAATTGATAAAATAAATCTTCAGAATAATCCTATTTCAATTGATTATCCCATAGTATTTAAAAATAACGGTACAAAATTAGATATTAATTTTATACTTAAATATCATCAAAGCTCACAAAGCCAATAGAATATAAATAAGCTCTAATATTTTTTGGAACTTTATTTATTCTACACTTTTCTTTAAATTGTTTATCCATAGTATCACTTGAATTTTTACTAATCCAAAGTCTATTATCATAAATAGAAATTGCAATCTTATTAGAAATAATAATCNCTTGTTGCTTTAATATCTCTTCTCTCGTAGCAGAACTTATAATAAGNCCTCTTCTTTTTAATTCTTTATCTATAATTCGTACTAATTGATTATCATCTAAATTCTTAATATCATAAATACTAAGATCTTCAAAACATTTTGGTTTTATATCAGTATTGAGTGTTTCTAAATCATTTTCTAAATATGAAAAACTATTTTTTACCCCATCTNTGTACTCATNTATAAAGTCATTTGCAAATTTTGATCTTATATAATTTCTCTTATATTTAGTATCTTCATTTGTAGAGTCAATAAAATACTTATAGTTATTTTTATCTAAATANTTTTGTAGTTCATCTTTTGAATAATCTAAAAGNGGTTTTAAAANATTATAATTATCTCTATCATCTTTTTCTTTCATACCAATTAATTCAACTAAACCTGCCCCTTTAGATAATTGCATTAAAAACCATTCAAGTTTATCATTTAATTGATGTGCTGTAATAAGNGAATTATAGTTATATTGATCAATTAATTCTTCAAAAAAGTTATGCCTAAAATCACGTGCTAATTTTTCACTAAACTTACTATCTTTTGNAAATTCTTTTAAAAATATTTGTTTATTATACTTAAGAGCTAATTGATGAGCATAAATAACTTCATCTTTAGATTGATCTCTCAATCCATAATCAACAATTGCAATATCAAAAGGGATATTATTTTCTATGAGTATAAAAAATAATGCAGTAGAGTCAATACCTGCAGAGAAAGCTAAAAGATTCTTCTTTGTACTTATCTCTAAAGGTATCATATTTTATCTAATCAAGTAAGTATACAAAACCTATTGTTCTGTTTTTCTAATTCTAATACTTAAATCTTTAAGTTGTTCTGCATCAACTGCACTTGGTGCATGAGCTAGAAGACATTGAGCTTTTTGAGTTTTAGGGAATGCGATAACATCTCTAATAGAATCAGTACCAGCAAGTAACATAATAAGTCTATCAAGACCCATAGCAAATCCACCATGAGGTGGAGCACCAAATTCAAGTGCATCTAGTAAGAAACCAAACTTTTCTCTTTGCTCTTCTTCACTTATATTCATAAGTTCAAATATTTTAGCCTGAATATCACTTTTATGAATTCTAATACTTCCACCACCAAGCTCTGTACCATTTAATACAATATCATAAGCAATAGATTCAATTTCTTCTAAGTCAGATGTATCATCTAAAGATTTTGGCATTGTAAATGGATGATGAAGTGCTTTAGTTTTACCATCTTCTGTTTCAAACATTGGGAAGTCAACAACCCATAAGAACTCATAAGTATCTTCTGGAATTAAATTCATTTGTTCAGCAAGTTCAATTCTAAGTCTTCCCATATAATCAAGTACTAATTTTTTTGTACCTGCTCCAAAGAAGATAATATCTCCAACTTCCATTTCACATCTAGCAACTAATTCTTCTAGTTTCTCTGGTGTTTCTTCAAAGAATTTATTTAATGGACCTTTTAATCCATCTTCTTTCATTTGGAAATATCCAAGACCACTAGCTCCAAATTTTCTTACGAAATCTTCAAAACCTTTCATTTGTCTTTTAGAGAATACATTATCACCATTTGGTACTTTTAATGCTTTAATTCTATTATTCTTTTTATCTTTTGCAATATTTGAAAAAATATCTAAAGTACAAAAGTCGAAAATATCAGCAACTTCTGTCATTTTTAAATCATATCTCATATCTGGTTTATCAGACCCATAACATTCCATAGCTTCGTTATAAGTCATTCTTTTAAATGATGTAGGGATATCTTTACCAACTGCTGTAAATACATCATAAATAACTTTTTCAGCTACTTTAATTACATCTTCTTGATCACAAAAACTCATCTCAACATCTATTTGAGTAAATTCTGGTTGTCTATCTGCTCTTAAATCTTCATCTCTAAAACATTTAGCAATTTGGTAGTACTTATCAAATCCTGATACCATTAAAAGTTGTTTAAATAATTGTGGTGATTGTGGTAATGCATAAAATTCTCCACCATGAACTCTTGAAGGTACAAGATAATCTCTAGCACCCTCTGGAGTAGATTTAGTTAAGATTGGAGTTTCTACATCTAAAAATCCTAATTCATCAAGAGTATTTCTAACAGTAATACCTACTTTTGATCTTAATTGAAATATTTTAGCTGATTTTGTACTTCTTAATTCTAAAAATCTATTTTTTAATTTAATTTCTTCATTTACTTTTGGATCATTTAAATCAAATGGCATAGGCTTAGATCTATTTTCAATAATTAAATTATCTAATACAATCTCAATTTTACCAGTAATAAGTTTTGGATTCTCTAATCCTTCACCTCTAGCTCTTACTTTACCTTTTGCAATAAGTACAAATTCATCTCTTACTGANTTTGCAACTTCCCATGCTTCTTTATCATCAGCTGGATCACAAACTAATTGTACTAATCCACCTTTATCTCTTAAGTCAATGAAAATTAATCCACCATGATCTCTTCTACTATTTACCCAACCAGCAACAGTAACTTCTTGGCCAATATTCTCTTCTGTAACTTCTGTACAATAATGAGTTCTCATAAATTCTCCACAATAATATATTTGTTATATTTTTTTGGATTATATCTAAAATTTACTGAATATGATGTAATGCTAAGGAGCTTTTGGTATAATTCTATTTCTTTGCGACCGTGGTGGAATTGGTAGACACGCTACCTTGAGGGGGTAGTGTCCTTCGGATGTGCGAGTTCAAATCTCGCCGGTCGCACCACTATATTTAAATATAAAATATTATTTTCTATTTAAATATAGTTCACCAAATACCGTATCTAATGGATATCCTGAATTTAGCCAACCATTAACTCCACCTTCTAAAAATGATACATCTTTATATCCAAGATCAATAAGTGTTTTTCCTGCAAGTAATGCTCTTTTACCAGAGCAGCATACAACAATAATTTTTGCATTTTTATTTTTGATCTCTTTTTCAATCTTATACTCTACATATCCACGAGTAAGTTTTACTGTATTTAGTGCAAATATTTCTCCATGACCATATTGATTATCTTCCCTAACATCTAATTGAATAAATTCAACTTCATCCTCATCTACAAGAGTGTAAAATTCTTTAGGTGATATTGGCTTAATTAGTTTTTTTGCTTTTGTCATTAAATCTACAACATATGTAGAATGCTTAGCAGGATCAGCTACTAATGATGTAATGATAAATGTAAATAAGAATATTGATTTTAACATTGTATTTCCTTAATATTAATTATTGTGGAATTGTATCTTTTAATTTATAATTTAAACTTTGATTTTATTGTAATTTTTATGATTTATGTATATTTAAGTGGCGGACGAGGAGCCTAATTTTTAGCACCTAAACCCTACTAATAAAACAACTGTAAGGCCCATTATAACTAGGATTATCTAAATATTGATATAAAATGTATATCCCTTTGTATATCCCTTTTTAATAAAAGTTAGAAGTTATATCTTTATTATAGGAGGGGAATATTTGAACTTCTAATTTTTATCTATCTCTAGTACTAAATTAAAAGTTCGGGATATAAATTTGTAATAGTATACTCAACTTCTAACTTCTATTTATTGTTTACCTCACCACCGATGGACTAGTCCAAATCTTTGATTTGGAGTAGGACAAAAGCAATCTGCGATTGCTTCATTCCTAAGCTAACCTAGTTATCTCTAGCTCTTGTACTTAGCTACATACCTAAGTAGAGTACTTCTACCAATACCAAATGAAGTAGCTATATCTTGGTTAGTTAAACCTTTATCTTTAAGTACTAGAACCTCAGGTACTTTGTCTACACTAAACTTTGGTTTGTTACCAAACTTGATACCTCTCTTCATAGCAGACTTAATACCATCGGCTTGTCTTTCTGCTCTTAAATCAGTTTCAAATGCAGATACTATAGATAGTAAACCAATCATTAGTCTACCACTAGAAGTTGTAGTATCTAGTTCTTGTTCTGTAGCTTTAAATTCAACACCTTTATCATTAAGAGTATCTATTATCTGATGTAGGTCTTTAACACTCCTAGAGCATCTATCTAGTCTTGTAACAACAAAGGTATCTCCAGTTCTAACGAAGTCTAGAGCTTCATTAAGTTCTTCTCTATTTGTATTGGTACCAGATTTCTTCTCTTTGTATATCTTTGTACAACCAGCTAACTCTAAAGCTTCTATTTGTGAATGGAGTGACTGACCACTTGAACTAACTCTAGCATATCCTATTTTCATTTTTAATCCTTTCTATGAGCCGTAATCTCTAGACTTAAAGAGATACATAACTGAGACTTGATGAGAGATACCTATCTAAGGGAAAGTACAATTATTCCCTAGGTATCTCATAAAGTGTACTTTGTGGGAATAGAAGTTCAAATATATCGTTGTAATATAGATTAGAACTTCTAACTTTTTATATAAAATATAAATAGTACAAAGAGGATAAATAGATATTGAAAAAATAATAAAAATAAAAGGAGATGAAAATGAAAAAACAAAATAAGAATAAATCACAATATCCAGATATATCAAAAATGAGAAAAGAGATTACCGAATTTATCCAATCACTAGAACAATTAAAAATGATTGATTTAATGACAATTGTTATAACAATTAATGCTGAATTAGAAAAGATATTTGATAAGTATAATGTTGAAGTGTCTGTACTAGAAAATAGAGTAGAGTCTTTTAGAGACTTTATGAAGTTGTAATTATGTAATTTTGGTACTTCTACTTACTACAGATAATTATATATTTAGAAACTCTTTAATAATCTTCTCGTGGTCAAATACTAGCTTATCAAATGGTATGTCATCTAATCTATATACATATACTTCCTTAGCATCATCACCTGATATAGGTTTACCATATGCTTTACAAATATATACAGCAGTTGCTGTATGAAATCTTGGGTCTCTTGATGGGTCAGAGTAGATACCTAAAAGAGAGTCGATTTTTACATCAAGATTAACTTCTTCTTTCATTTCCCTGATTAAAGCATCTTCCACGCTTTCACCAATATCTACAAAACCACCAGGTAAAGCAATACCGTGTGGTTCATTTAGTCTTTGAATTAAAACTATACCTTTGAAATTTTCATTATAATCGTATAGTTTAATAATTCCATCAGCACTAAGATGTGGAGTTTTAATCATTAAGTATTATTTAACTGCTTCTTTTAATTTAGCACCAACTTTAAATTTGGCTACTGTTGAAGCTTGAATTTTAATAACTGCACCAGTTGATGGATTTCTTCCATCTCTTGCGGCTCTTTCACTTGTACTAAATGTACCGAATCCTATAAGTGCTACTGTATCTTTTTTAGATAAAGTTTCTGTTACTGTTTCAGTAAATGCTTCCAATGCTAATGCAGTGTCTTTTTTTGTAAGTCCTGACTTCTCTGCCATTGCTTCTATTAATTCTGATTTGTTCATGTTGGTTGTCCTTGTTTTATTTTATTTATGATTGTATCATAAAATATACAATCATATAAATATATTTAAAAATCTAATATATTTGACCTATCAATAATCTCTATGTTATGTACTTCTGCTAAATTAATTGCATTAGTATTAAAATAAGAATTAGTAATGGCAATTAATTTAGTAGTTTTATAATGGTCTTTAGCTTCTGAGTGAAGTTGCATTATTGCTTGTTTATCTATCTTAGCACCTACTCTTGAATGCTTACATTGGATTGCAATAATTTCATTACCTTTGATAGCTATAACATCAGCACCAAATTCAGTAGGTATTTTTTCAGTTAATGAACTACTATAACCTTTAGAATTAAATATTTCTTTTACATAAAATTCAAACTCATCAAATGTCATATTATCAATATCTTCAAATTCACTTTTTGCTGAATTATTATCATTATCAAATATAGAACTTGCTAAATCTTTTTCACTAACTGCACTTGTTGGAATTAGTGTATCATTACTTAATGTTTTTTTGTTCATTATTAGTTGATTTAGACCCTCATCAAAACTTCGTTTTTTCATATTATCTGGTAGCCTAGAAATTATATGGTGAATATATACATCTTTAGTTTGTCCAATTCTATATACTCTATCTGAAGCTTGGTCTTCCTTAGCTGGGTTCCAATGTCTTTCTAAATGTATTACATGATTAGCCTCATTTATAGTAAGACCAACACCAGCTGCCAATGGAGATAATATAATAAGATTAAAACCATCTTTTTTCTTAAAATTATCTAATTTTGTATGCATTGTATTAGATTTATTATTATCTCCATTGATTACTGATATTTCTCCCATTTCTAATGGTGTTCTTAGTGTATATTGCAATAGTAATTGCATTGATTTACTGATAACAAAAATGATAACTTTTTCATCTTTTTTCTTTATTTCTTCTAGTAAACTTAACAATCTTTTAGTTTTAGAAAATTGATTTAATATATCTTGATTAACCAACTCATCAATATTTATTAATTTATCTTTTTCTAATAAAATTGGATGTAGAGAATATAATCTTAAATCTCTTAGTTTTGATAAAGCTTGTCTACTTGAATTAACAATTTCTATATAATCAATTACTTCTTTTTCGTTAAGTACAGTATTTAATGCAGGATAGTGAGAAGGATTATCAGTATCTAATCTTGGTTCATATTTATTAGGTAGCCCTTCTAAAATATCACTTTTCATTCTTCTAAGCATATAATTAGATATTTTAGTTCTCAGAAGTAGTTCTAAATTTTCATCACTTTTGGCAACATACATTTTTCTAAAATTTTTCCAACTACCAAAAAATGAGGGGTCAAATAAATCAAATAAACACCATAAATCTCTTAATTCATTTTCAATGGGTGTACCAGACATTAAAATATTAAATATATTTTCATTAGAACTTACTGCTTTAGCAGCTTGAGTCTGAAGAGTATTTGGATTTTTTATATTTTGTGCTTCATCATAAACTATACAATCAAGATTAATTGCATCAGTAACCCATGCAAATTGATATTTTTGTAATGTTTTATACGTTGTAATATAGATATTATTGTCTTCAAGAAAATTAACTACATCTAAATCTTTTAAAACTTCCGATTCCGTTCTTTCACCAGTTGTAATACTACTAAGTTTATCTAATGCTGTATTTTTACCTCTTATAATTTTAATACCATATCTATCTATGGTCTTTAAGCTACTTTTAAATTCATTATTCCAATTATTTATTAATACTGTTGGGGCAACAATAAGTATTTTTGCATTAGAGTTCTTTCTCAATAGATAGTCAATAAAAGAGATTACTTCAAATGTTTTTCCCAGTCCCATATCATCAGCCAATAAACATCCAGAATATTTATTTGAATACAAATCAATTAACCAATTTAAAGCAACAACTTGGTGTTTATATGGTGTAAAATCAAAATTTAAATAGTTTGAATATTCTGCTTTATTATTTATGGAAATATCAGCCAATTTTTTATTACTATGATTCTCGAATTCAATATTATCACCATCATTAGGATTAATGAGTAATACATCTTTATTGTCTTTTGTATTACCTTCTCCACCACTGCCAGCTTGTTTTTTAATATGCTTATTCACCATAGTTAAATAAGTATTAAGTTCATAATTTAAAAAGTTTCTATCGGCTATAATGACTGAATCAACTTCATTTGTAATTGCAGTTTCTAGTTTATGTCTAACTTCAATTAAATCATCTTTATTCTCTTCAATAAATTCGTTAGCTTCATCTTTATCTATTGTAAATACAAAGCTAGGGTCAGCTTTTAATACTTTAGATAATGGTGTATCAATTTTTACAGAACCAAAATATCCATTGTAAGGCTTTCCAATTCCAATAATTCGATAACCTTTTGCTAATACAACATTTTCCAATTCTTCTTTTGTATTATCATCAATATCTAAATCTTCAAAATGAGACATAGGATTAGCAAAAAATAAACCAGCTTCATCTTTTGGTATAATAGTTTTCTTATTAATTGCTTGAGCAATCTTTATATTTTTTTCATCAATAATATTTCTAATAACATTATTATCTAAAACTTCTGTGATTAATAGATTATCATTGGAATCAATCACATCTTGATATTTACTTGTTAATTCTTTACTTAATCCTGCAATTTTAGGAGATATTACAATATCGTTATTTTCATTTTCTACTATGTCTAATTCAATAGATGTTACTGTTTCAATAAAATCATTATCTCTTAATCCATTGAATTTTACTTTTTCAGTTATATCTTTTTGTAAAAGTTCTATAAATTGATATTTCTTAAATTCATTACTATTTTTTGTATTATCTTTAGATACAAAAATATTATAAATATTTTCTGGCAATAACATAAATTTATTATTAGTTATATGCAGAATTGAACCAAATATCTTATATGGTAATATTTTTATATTGCTTGTTTCGTATAGATGTATTATAAACTTAGAATTATCTTGATTAATTAATCCTTCTAATTCTACTTCAAGACTGCCATTGAAGAATTTTGGGAAACTAAATATAGCTAGATAGTTACTTGAAATATTATATACATCTTTATGATTTATTTTTATAATACCATCACTAAAAGTAACTAAATTTTCATCTATAAGTTCTTCTATAATTAATTCTAAATATGTTCTAACATCATTACTAGCTTGCTCAATATCAATTGAGATATTTATTGTATCAATTGTATAATTAAAATCAGTTAGTTCGTTTAATTCCTTTTGTTTCTTTTTAAAAAATTTACTAAACACTCTATCTTCCTTATTTTTTATTTATGTTTATTCGATAAACATTCTTTACACCAATATCCATATCCATACTCTGCTTTTTTACTTTTAAAGAATTGATTTGTATTCTTTGTTTTGTTGCATTTTTTACATATTTTGGTATTAACACTAACAATATTTGAGCTATTACTATTATTAATTATTTGTGGATTCTTTTTTGAGTAATTATATATCTTTTGCCTATCTTCTTCAATATATATATCTTCAATATTTAAATTTGTATGTATTTCTTCATTCATTATATTTAGTGCATATTGCTGCCAGTTATATGTTTTTGCACCAGAGTGAGCTAATCTTTTTTTAATATATTTAATTGGTGTCATTTGTGTCAAACTAAATTTATTCTGTTGTAAATTAATAGGGCAATCTGTAAAAAATCTCAAACTACCATTATGTGTAAATTCTATTACTTTTATATTTCCAAAATCAATATAAATTGCTGATTGAGAATGATTTCCAGTTAATTTTGCATAACTCTCATTATTTAAATCAAAGTTTTTATGCAAAGAATCGCTTATATTATTAAATGCATCACTACCCATAATTATTTTAGTAAATATTACTTTATCTAAAAATTGCATCCAAAATGCTTTTCTATAATGATAATTTGTATCTGAAACTGAATCAGACAGAACTTCCAAAAATAATTTCAAATCATCTTGAGATAGAGTCTTTATAAAAAAGTCTTTTAAATCTGTTCCTATAATATTCCATGAACCCATGGCTGTTGCATATATACCTGTACTTCTTGGGTCACCCATTAATTTTAAGATAAATAATTGCCAATTAGGAAAAGGTTTTTCTTCTTCAATACTTCTTTCTATAAGATACTTCGCTACATATTCTTTAAGAGTAAATCCATCTGTAAAAAACATATCCTGGCTATGTATGATAGTTGAAAATACTTCTTCTTTAGATTCATCATATTCTAATAACTTTAACTCTTGAATAATTTTTAAATTTAATATTGCCTTTGTAAATTCATAACTTTCTTCTAGTTTTAAATCTTGTTTTAATAGCTCAAAACCATTATTATATTTATCTAATAGAATTATTAAATCATCGAATATATAATCCTTAAGTGATATTAGAGTCTTTAGATATTTATTATTACCATTATAATTTCTTAAAATACTTTTTAAATACATCTTAAACAAAGGCATAGAACCTTCTGTATTTAACGTATTGTAATAATTGAAATAAATCTTAAATAATTTTTTATAAATTGAAAGTTTATTATATTTTTTAATCATTAATATAAATGATTCAAATTCATCATATTCCATCAAATTACTAAACATATATTGACTTGTTGATAACTCATTAGTTACATATAGTATTTCATTCCAGTTATATTCTGTATTTTCATCTAAACCGTGCGATAAATTTGAAGTGAACTTGCTAATTGCATTTCTATAAGATTCTCCTCTATTAACACCTCCATTTGCTATATATGAAATCTGTTGATTACTTTTTGTAATTTCTGTATTTAATTTTGTAAATAAATTATCTTTAAATTCAAAACTGTTAAATACAATATCATTCATTATTATGTTCTTTTAAATTTTTAATATCTGGAGTATTAACAGTAAAGTAAAATTCTATTCGTCTATTTTTACTTCTACATAATTTTCTATCTTCTTTTGAAGCTTTTACTTTAGCTTTTTCATTACATAGTTGCCTATTTGATGCATACCCACTATAAGATAAAAGATACTTATCTTTCTTATTTCTCAAATTGTTTATTTCATAGTTTGTAGCTATTTGCATTTCTGAATAAGTATTAATTGCCCTTTGTGAAGATAATTCTTTATTCGTCCATTGTAATCTTGAATTTTTCGATATTCTTATTGGAATACTATCAGTATGACCTTCAATAAATATAGTATCTATCGCTAATTTATATTTAGGCTCTATCATCTTAACCATAAATATCTTTGCTATCTCACTTATCTGTCTTTTACCTTCTTCACTTATGGCTGCCGAACCAGACTTAAACAATAAGTCAGACTTTAATCTCATATTTCCATTTTCTTCATCAATTTCAATACTAATATTTTTATCTAATAACTCTATTTGTAATGATTGTAATAATTCCCCTCTATATTCTATATTTTGCTCTATTTGTTTGATTTTATTTGTTAACAAATCTTCCTTTTTAACAAATGACAACATTACATAAGATAGTATTAATATAAAAATAAATAACAATGATGTCATTAAATCAGAAATAGATATATAATAATGTCCATCATCCGAATTATTATCTTCTCCTGTTTGTTTTCTTTGAATCATAATTAATTATTCTCTTTTTCTCTTAACTCATCTATTGCATCAGATAAACTAGTTATAGCTTCTGCCATTGTATGGGCATAAGAAGCAAGTGAAGTATCTAATTGATGTACTATATTATCTTTAATTGCTGTTTCAACATGCTTATGATAATCATTCATAAACTTATCTACATTTTCACCAAATGTATCAATGGTTTTACTATTTTTATCTGTTAATTCTTCAAATTGGTTTTTCATATCTGATAATAATTCTTTTGAATTATTTAAAGTTTCCTTTAAATTAGTATCAGCTTCTTTTAGTTCTTCTGATGATTGTAAAATATTTTTACTATATTCATCTAAGTTCTTTTGTGTTGATACAAAATCACTATTAAATTGAATTAACTTACTTGTAGACTCTGTTAAATCATTACTAAACTGCAATAATTTATCTGTACTTATTGATACTTTTTCTAAGTGGCTAGGCAATCCAACTAATTGTTTTGATGCTGAAGACATTATTGTATCAATATTTTGTACTTCTGTTTTTAAATTTATTAATATTGAATCAACACTTGATTTAACATTATCAATATGACTATCAAATTGAGAAATTAATTTTTCAAATAATTCTTTGGAATTATTATTTAAACTATTCATTTGCCCTGATACAGTTGATGAAATCTCTGTAATAAGTTCCTTGTTTTGATTTCCTATTTCTTCAAGCATATTGATTACTACTTTATTTCTTTGCTTATCATCTTCAATTTGGCTTGTCATACTTGTTTCTATATTAGATAGCATAGTATTTACACTTTTTGTTATTTCATTTTCTCTTTGTTCTGATGATTCCTGTTGCTTTTGATTTGTATTTTGAATTGTTTCAACTAAATTGTTAATATTGTTAGATACTTGACTATTGATATTATTCATATTATCACTTACGCTTTGAGATAAATTTGTAACCATATTTGCTTGTGATGCTTGTAGTGATTCTTCTCTATCATTACTTAACTTTGTTTGATTAGATGAAATAGTCTGAATTGTATCTACTAAGTTATTTATATTATTTGATACTTCATTATTCATATTAGTTATATTTTCAGATACATTACTCGATAGGTTTTGAATCATATCCTGTTGGTCATTTTTTATCTTTTGTAAATCTTCAAGAATTTTATTATCTCTTGATGTAGAAATCGATTCTTGTTCTTGAAACATTTTTTGCATAGAAGTAAAAGTATTGTGTAGTTGTTCAGATGTTGATTTTAATATATCTTGAGATTGTTCAGATGCAACTTTCATCTTTTCTCCTTCATCACCAGCAGCTGATTTTAATTCTGTAATAAATCCTTTAAGTAGGTTTTCTAATGCTTCATTTGATTTATCTGATTGGTTTTGTGTTAAGTTTTCAACAGTATCTGATAATTTTTCTAATGGTTTTTGAAATGTATCACTAATTGCTTCTGATATGTGTTGAGGCATACTATTGAATTGATTATTCATTAACTCAATTTTAGGAATTAAAGTTGTATTAAATTCAGCTGCAATTTTTTCTGTTAACGATGTTGCTAAGCCATTTAATGCTTTTGTTTGTTGAGTATTTTGAAGTAGGATACTATCAAGATTTTGCTCTGCTGTTTCTCGTATAAAAATTTGGTCAATCACAATTTGAATTCTATCTAATCTTTTTTCTAATCCTGATTCTAATAATTTATCTACAAAAGTAAATAAAACAGATAATCCTAATCCCCAAATTGATGCAGCAAATTTAACCCCTGCCATATTAATTAATACTTTTATTGATTCTTGAAGCTTATCTACATTCGTAACATCCATTTGAATAAGTGCAAAATATAGTCCTGTAAATGTACCCAGTAATCCAATACCTAATAGCATTCCTGGTATTGAACCAAATAATTTAGAACCAAGATGACTAATCATAGTCTTTTTGTTGAAAAAGTATTCTGCATCTATTGAATTTCTAACAATAAATTTATCACCATCAGTTTTTTTTATAAGACTTTCATCAAATTCTTTCCATAATTTCTGAAGTTTAGGATTACTTTCATTTATTTCTTCTAGTAGTTCTGCATATTCATTTGAAATATCCAAATGTCCATCTGGATAATTTTCTTTTATTTTGTTTCTATGCTTTTCTAATAATGAACTAAGTATTACTATTTGCTTTTTATCTTTCCACCATGATGCTATTAACTTAATCATATACCATGTAAATAAAAATATTAAAAATACTTCTACTGAAGTAATTATTTTATCACCATCAGTTAAATTAGACCAAGTACCCCAATGTACTTCTTGTGTAGATTGATTTATATATGTAAATGGAGCTAGTTTTAGTATTATTGATTCAAAAGTCATTATGCAAATTGTCCTATTATTATATTTTATTTATTTTATCGAATTTTATTACTAGTAAAGATTAAAGGTTTAAAACAAAAATATAGGCTTAATGAAAGATTTGGGTGCATAATTTAAGGCTTAATGAAAGATTTGGGTGCATAATTTAACTATTTTTTACCCAATTTTATTAAATAAAAATCTACAAAACTTAACTTTTTTCCTTTAGGTAT